>Ga0180007_10001144_pt1 | contig 38054 bp, 29 predicted proteins | sample MM_PC_MetaG_FD_121122 | JGI IMG/M metagenome (GOLD analysis project Ga0180007, IMG submission 121122) | Groundwater microbial communities from the Aspo Hard Rock Laboratory (HRL) deep subsurface site, Sweden - MM_PC_MetaG | ecosystem: Environmental > Aquatic > Deep subsurface > Groundwater... | reverse complement strand
GGTCTCGTTAGAGACCCCTGGTCCTGATTCATCGGGCGCCTTCTTAAAAGCAGAAGGCGAACCCGAATTCAAACTGCAGTGTTTCTCGGTCAATCACATATCGTCGGCTGCAAGATCGGACAATCTCGCGATTGTGCGGGGATTGCATCTCGAGCCAGATCTCGGCTTGACCCTTGTTGACGAACATGTCGATGCCGAGAAAAGTGGAGAAGGACTGAAGGTACGTGGATCCACAGTCATGCCGAAGGTAGGACTCTACATATTGGAATCCCACAGAAAATGGGTCGCACGCGAACAACAGAGCCAATGGTATCTTGAACTTAAAGCTGCCATACCATTCAGCTCGGTCAGGGCTGAGGAGGACCCTGCCCTTAATGATGTCAAGAGCCGCTATGCCTATCTTGGCATACCCCCCAATCAGGTCTTGCGTCTCTACGACCATATACGATCCTCCGAACCCAAGGCTGAAGTCCCCCTGAATCAGGAAGCCGAGATCTACCCCGACATAGGACGGCCAAGCCGTGCCTATTTGGATGTCGGTTTCAAATCCGTAAAAGCAGGGATTTCGAGGGCTCGGGGGTGGACAGATTGAATAGTCCTTGGCCATTGCTGCGCTTGCTATGCCCAAGAGCAGTATGGCCGCCACTACCAACATTAGCGCTTTTCTTTTCATTTTGCGCCCCCTATGAAATTGTAAAGATTATTTTAATCATACCTAATTAAAATTTTATGTCAAGCACCCGCCCTTAAGCGGGGAGGTTGACAAAGTTATAATTATTCACTAATATTTCAATAGTATATTGCGGCATATTCTTGTCGCGATAGATTCCAAATCCGGAGGAGGAAGCAGAATGAAAAAGAAAATCTTGGCGGCAACAGCATTGGCTCTTGCCTTGGTCATCGGCGGTTTGGCTGTTTCAGCAAGCCAGAGTCAGCAAGTATGGATTGGTGGACGGGTCTTCGCAGGCAATCCCTTAGTCATTGGTCTGAGCGTCAGCGATGACCATTTCTACGGGAGCGTAACCCTGCCCTGTTCGGGCTATCTCTATGTTTTCTATCAGGGAGATTCCAGGTCGGAGCAGTATATGCTTTTTCCGAACTCGCAGGACAGGGGCAACTATAAGAGCGCCGGGCTGAACGTTCTTCCGTTGTCTATGCTTTTCCCAATCGGAAAGAGCCAAAAGTTGACTGTGCTTTTCTCGCCGTTCAAATTGCTCTTGCCCGATTTCTGTAGGAGTCAAGGTCCCTATCTGTCAATACGCGATATCTGGCAATGGTGCATTGTGCGCGAGGATTGTATCTGGGTAGGGGAGAGGATGATGCCGTTTATCTCGGCTACAAGCCCTCCTCAATGTTCGACAAGGCCAGTGAGTCCTGCGCCGACCTGTCCTGTGCCGCCGACCTGCTACCAAACGCATCCCGTTCCAGCGCCTTGCTGTCCTTCTCCCTGTTGCGCTACTGCCTTTTGGTGGTGGTTGATGATAGGCATTATCATTGCCTACTGACTGTGACGGTTCTTTCTATTGTTCCCGGCTCGAGAATCTCGGGGGTTGGCCTCTGCCTGCCCCCCTTTATTTTTAATCAACATTATCTCTTGACAAAGATAGAAGTTGTGATATTATAAAAAATAGCAGATAACAGATAACAGATAACAGATAACAGTTCGTTAACATAAACATACATATACATTGGGTTTTTTGGGAAGTAAAAGGACAGGAAGATGAAGGCGCGAAAGCAAAAGCAAAAGCAAAAGCAAAAACAAAAAGACACTGGAGGTGTCCAATGAAGAAGAGAATTGTCGGATTGGGAATGTTGGCATTGCTGATGGCGACATTGGCGCTTGGCGGTTGTTTCTTGTTCAACCGCGAACCGGTGGCTTCGTTTTCATGGAGCCCAATCTTGCCTTTCGCAGCAACAAACGTGAGTTTCGACGGTTCCTCGAGTTATGACGAGGATGGGAGCATCGCGTCCTACTCATGGGACTTCGGCGACGGGAGAACATCGAGTGGCGTGACCGTCATTCATGCGTTCCCTGACGACGGAAACTATTCTGTCACCTTAACAGTGACAGACGATAGAGGAGCGGTAGGTTGCGAGACCAAAACCATTACCGTTTTTAACCCAGCCCCGAGCATCGGCGCCTTGACCGTGAAAGACATCGACACGCCATCGTGCTGCCACAACTATATCTGTGACAGAATCAGCGCAACCCTGAGTAATGTCGTTGACCCGGCCAGCGTCTCGGTTTCTCCCAAAAGCGTGGTTCTGACTACGATTGATTGGGGAGATGGCACGATTAGTTCCGGCACTTCGGCGATTCACCGATATTATTTGCCGGGGCTATACACCGTGACCGGCAAGGCGGTTGACGATGATGGAGCGGTTGCCACCAAGACCGCAACTATCAGGATAGAAGGGCTTGTTCCGCCGGTTGTTCGGCTTTCTCCAAGCCCGTCATCGGTCTCGTTAGGAGCTACGATTTTGTTCCGGTTGGAGGCCTATGACCCGGACGGCTGGTGCAACTGTTGTTCTTGCGCTCCTCCGCCTTGCAGTCCTCCGCCTTGCCATAGTTGCGACACGGTTCAAAGCGCGACTTTTGACGAAAAGGTGTTCCACCAACTTTCCGTCGGCGCATCTTCGGATAACTCCGCCGAGAACAGCCCTTCGGGGATTTCCATTGATCCGAACTGCAGCTATGGTCAGGGTAATGGCATCGTCAGGTACCTGGCCAGCGTGGAAAACCCGAACGGAGATGTTGTTGTGTATGAACAGCAACAGGAGTTCTCTGTTGAGTTCGACATCCCGGGAACCTGGATAATCAAGGGGATTGTCTGGGACGACGATTGCGACTGTCATCGCTCAGCGAGCTGCCGCCATCAAATCTATGTTCCTGATCCCTGCTGTCCAGATCCTTCATAGGAGAGGGTTTCAATGGGGCAAACTGCCAATGGCAGTTTGTCCCGCTTTTTTTTGACAACAGAAAGACCTTCTTTCTTTTTCCGAATCATCGTGTTAGATTATATCTATAATACGATAATACGATGCCGATTCTCAAAGCCATTTTTGGCGATGATAATGAAAAATATTTGAAAAGGCTTAGGCCGCTGGCAGAGAAAATTAATAACCTTGAATCGGAGTTCCAGCGATTTTCAGATGAAGAATTGAAAATTAAAACAAGCGAATTCAGAGAAAGAATCCAAAAGAATAATGCATTAGATGATTTATTGCCGGAAGCGTTTGCCTTAGTGCGGGAAACAGCCAAGAGGGTCTTAAAACAAAGACATTTTGACGTTCAATTGATGGGCGGCATTGTTTTGCATCAGGGAGGTATCGCTGAAATGAAAACCGGAGAAGGCAAGACCCTTGCTTCTACTTTGCCTGCTTATCTTAACGCCTTGGAAGGCAAGGGAGTTCATATTGTGACTGTTAACGACTATTTGGCGAAAAGAGACGCAGTTTGGATGGGGCAAATATATTATGCGCTTGGATTATCGGTGGCGTGCTTGGTTCATGACTCGGCCTTGATTTATGACCCGCAGTACCAGCAAGAAAATCCCAATGCCCAAATCCCAAATCCCAAACAAATCCAAAATCCCAAATCCAAAAATGAAAAAGAAAAAGACGAAGACGAAGACGAAGACGAAGATGCGGAGAGGGATGTGGTGGGAGGGTTTAAGGTGGTGGAGAGTTATTTAAGGCCGGTTTCCAGAAAAGAGGCCTATCAGGCGGATATAGTGTACGGGACTAATCATGAATTCGGATTTGATTACTTGAGGGACAATATGGCGCAGGCGCCGGAGCAGCGAGTCCAGAGAGGCCAGAACTTTGCCATCATTGACGAGGTTGATTCGGTCTTGATAGACGAAGCCAGAACTCCTTTAATAATCTCTGCGCCTGATGTGGAAAGTTCAAAGCTTTACGAGGGTTTTTCCAGAATTATCCCCCGGCTTAAGGAAAATGAGGATTATGAAATTCATGAAAAAGAAAAAGTGGCGACTCTTACAGACGCTGGCGTCGCAAAAATTGAAAAGATTCTTGGCGTGGGAAATATTTATGAAGAAAAGGGGACGAAATATCTGCATCACCTTGAACAGGCCTTGCGCGCGGAAGTGGTGTTTAAAAAAGACCGGGACTATGTGGTGAAAGACGGGGAAATAATCATTGTGGACGAGTTTACCGGACGACTGATGCCCGGTCGAAGATGGTCGGGTGGACTGCATCAGGCAGTAGAAGCGAAAGAAGGGCTTTCGGTCCAGCCCGAGTCCCTGACTTTGGCCACCATTTCCCTGCAAAACTATTTTAGGATGTATAAAAAGCTTTCCGGAATGACCGGCACTGCCCTTACTTCCGCGGAAGAGTTTGAAAAGGTTTATAAGCTGGAGGTCGTGGCTATTCCCACTAACAATCCTATGATAAGACAGGACTTGGCAGATGTGATTTACAAGACGGAAAAAGAGAAATTTTTGGCCATTGCCGAGAAAATAAAAGAGAATTATCAGAAAGGCCAGCCGGTTTTAATAGGCACGAGGTCGATTGAGAAGAACGAAATGTTGGGCAGGATTCTGGAAACCCAGGGAGTCCCTCATCAGGTTTTAAATGCCAAACATCATCAGAGAGAAGGAGAAATTATTGCCCAAGCCGGCAGGAAGGCCGCGGTGACCGTGGCTACCAATATGGCCGGCCGGGGCGTGGATATTATTCTCGGGGGCAATCCGCCTGATGTCCAAGGAGCAGAGGAAATCAAGAAACTGGGCGGACTTTTGGTCTTGGGGACCGAGAGGCATGAGGCCAGAAGGATTGATAATCAATTAAGAGGAAGGTCCGGCCGGCAGGGCGATCCGGGGGTGAGCCAATTTTTTCTGTCAGCCGAAGATGATTTATTGCGGATTTTCGGCGGAGACCGGATTAAAGGATTGATGGAGCGTCTGCGCGTGCCCGAGGGCCAGCCCATTCAGTCAAAATTAATCAGCCAGGCCGTGGAGAGCGCGCAGGCAAAGATTGAGGGAATGAATTTTGATGCCAGAAAACATCTTCTGGAATATGATGACGTGATGAATATCCACCGCACTTCTTTTTATAAAAAGAGAAACGAGATAGTGGATGCCTCGGAGGAAGAGCTGAAAGCAAAGGTCTTGGCGATTTTTGAAAAGCAAGGGCAGGCCAAAGACGATTTTTTGAAAAAGGAGGCGGAGTTGGGGAGCGAATTTTCAAGGGCCTTGCGGTTTGTCTGTTTACGGATGTTTGACGCTTTTTGGATTGAGCACCTTTCAGAAATGGATTATTTGAGGGACCGGGTGCGATTGCGGGCGTATGGCCAATTGGACCCGCTGGTGGAGTATAAAAATGAGGGATACAAAATGTTCAAGGAATTATTTAATCTTATTGAGAAAAATATAGTAAGAGGGGTAATGAATGTTTCTTTGACCCAGCAGGCGCAACAGGCGCAGCAGCAGGCGATGATGTCAGGCAATAATTCTATTCCGGCTGGCGCGGACGGAAAAGTGGGCGGAAAAGTGGGCAGAAAAGTGGGCCGAAACGACCCTTGCCCCTGCGGAGCGATTGATCCAACGACCGGTAAAATATACAAGTATAAGAAGTGCGGAATGATTAACGCTCCGCATCATAAAAGATAAAGCGGAGTCCGCCGCAGCCCCGAGCCAAAGGCGAAGGGCAAAGGAGGGCGGGAGCGGGAAGAAGTATAAAAAGTGTTGGGGGGGCGTAGGAATATGAAAAAACAATCAGAAATAAAAGGAATAATATTTGATTTAGGCGGAGTTTTGATAAAAGATTCCGGAGTTGCGTTTATTAAATATGCGAGCGGGAAGCTGAAGATAGAACCCAAAAAATTGGGAAAGGTTATTCGGCAAGAGGCAGATGCCCTGGGGAGAGGAGAAGAAACGACTTTAGAATTCTGGCATAGAGTTTGTTGTAAATTAGGGATAAAATGTCCTTCCGACAAGATTTTACAGACCTTATGGGTTAAGCCATATAAACAGCATGCTAAAATTAAAAAGGGGATGTTTGGTCTCATTAAAGGGCTCGGGAAAAGATATAAAACAGCAATATTGTCGAATACGATAAAAGAGCATAGTCAGATTAATCGGGAAAGAGGATTATTTGATTTTTTTGATGAGGTTCTCTTGTCGGACGAGGTTGGACTAAGAAAACCAGAAAAGAAATTTTTTGGCGAGGCGTCAAAACGACTTGGTATCCCCCTCAAAAATATGATTTTTATTGACGATGATATAAGATGGGTAAAGGCTGCGAGAAAGTACGGATTAGATGCGATATTATTTAAAAATAAAAAACAGTTAGTGGTTGCCCTGAAGAGAAGGGGAGTTTTGCGGACGCAGAAATAAAATCAAAAAATTAATGCGAGAAAAATTACGAGGAGAAAAATTACGAGGCCCGGCCTCGTAATTTTCGTAAAACGCAGAAACCGCGCCGAATCAACAAATTTTCACTACGAGGCCCGGCCTCGTAATTTTTTTGGAAACCAGGTTTCCAAAAAAAGTTTCCAAAAGTTTACCTGCTATACCTGTTAGGGTGCGACCCTAACATCGTTGTTATGACGCCATTGTTAGGGTGCGACCCTAACAAATGTTAGGGTCGCACCCTAACAGGCTCTAACAGGTCCGACTAACAGGTCCGATTATTTGACTTTTGGGGGAGAAGTGCTTAAAATATCCGAATGGCCAAAAAATATTTTAAATTAATCAGTATTGCCGTTATTTTTTTGGGCATAATCGCGGCTATCTTTGTTGAGCCGAGATTTTTTAATCAAGGGATTGATTTTGTGAATAATAATCTGCATTTAGGCCTTCCTCATTTTTGGGACAGGCCTTTTCAGCTGGGGCTTGACCTCGAGGGAGGCGTAGAACTTTTATACGAAGCGGATTTATCACAGATAGACTCGGATGGGCGAGATCAGGCAATGCAGGGCTTAAGGGATGTCATCGACAGGAGAATAAATGTTTTGGGAGTAAGAGAGCCGGAAATTGAGGTTACCCAGTCCGGTTCAACTTATCGTCTGAAAGTAAGAATTCCGGGGATCACCGACCCGGAGCAGGCGATTAAGGAAATCGGCCGGACTCCTTATCTTGAATTTCAAGAACCAAGACCCGATTTTAATGAGATACAAACCGCCAACCAAAATGTGGTGGAAGCGGGCGAGGGGACATTGCAGAATCCTTTCCAGCCGAGCAATTTAACCGGCCGATATCTTGAAAAAGCAATTGTTGTATTTGACCCGAACACGATGGAGCCGACTGTTTCTTTGCAATTTAACGAAGAGGGCGCGAAAATTTTTGAAGAGTTGACGGAAAAATTTACCGGCCTGCCGCTGGCCATTTCCATTGATAGCCAGATTATCTCCGCTCCGATGATTAGGGAAAAGATTTCCGGTGGCAAGGCCCAGATTAGCGGAGATTTCACTCCCGACGAAGCCAGATCATTGGCCCGCAATCTCAATGCCGGCGCTTTGCCCGTGCCGATTGGCGAACCGATTTCGCAAGTAACCATCGGTCCGACCCTGGGAATGATTTCTCTTCAGAAAAGCATTAAAGCGGGATTCATAGGGTTTTTGGCGATTATTGTCTTTATGGTATTGGTCTACCGGTTCCCCGGATTTCTGTCCGCTATTGCCCTGTTGATATATTGCGTATTGATTTTAGGACTATTCAAGCTATTCCCGATTACCGTCACTTTAGCCGGCATCGGCGGTCTTATTTTATCAGTGGGTATGGCGGTTGACGCTAATGTTTTGATATTCGCGCGCCTTAAAGAAGAATTGAAGGAAGGCAAGGAATTGGAATACGCGATAGAAGAAGGATTCAAGCGGGCCTGGCCGTCAATCAGAGACAGCAATTTTACCACTCTTATTATCGGCCTGATATTGTTTACGGTTGGCACGAGTTTTGTGCAGGGTTTTGCCACCACCTTATGTCTGGGGATTCTTTTAAGCATGTTCTCTGCCATATTTATTACCAGAAGTTTCCTGATGAGTTTTTCGCGCGGGAGATTGAGTAAAATTAAGCGGGCCTGGGGATAACATATGCATTTTCCATTTTTAAAATACAGCAAAATATATTTTCTTTTTTCCGGGATTTTAATAATTGCCAGTATTTTTGCCATTGTTGCTTATGGCCTTAATTGGGGAGTGGATTTTGCCGGGGGGAGCGTATTAAGGGCGACCTATACCGACCCGAGACCCGATGTTCAAGAATTGTCGGACAAAATCTCCGGGCTTGGCTTGAGCGGTTTCTCCATTCGCTTCAGCGGTGAAAATGAGATTATCGTTAGAATGCCCGCCGTTTCTCAAGACATAAAAGATGAGGTCTCCGGCGTTTTTTATAATATGGAAAATATCGAAAAGGGTTCAATCAGCTTTGAATCAGTGAGCCCCGTAGTCGGCGGCGAGAGCAAGGCGAGGGCGAGCAAAGCCATTATTTTCTCCATTGTGGCCATCGTTCTTTATGTCGCCTTCGCCTTCCGGAGAATTTCCCGGCCGGTTAAATCATGGCAATACGGCATTGCTACCGTGGTGGCGCTGGTCCACGATGTCCTGATTCCGGTCGGAGTGTTTGCGGTGCTCGGAAAATTTTTGGGCGTTGAATTCTCTATTCCCATTTTAACCGCTCTTCTTACCATTTTGGGATATTCTGTCAATGATACGGTGGTTGTTTTTGACAGAATCAGAGAGAATCTTATCAAGGGGGCGGGAGAAACATTTGACGAGATAGTGGACAAGAGCTTGAACCAGACATTGGGGCGCTCCCTGAATACCGTCTTCACCACCCTCCTTGCTTTGTTCACGATATTTTTCTTTGGAGGCCAGAGCTTGACTTATTTTTCCCTGGCGCTGATTGTCGGAATAACCTTTGGCGCTTATTCTTCAATATTTTTGGCCAGCACCCTGATTGCCCAGATATACTATTTTAATCAGCGAAAATTTCGTCAATAAAAACAAGCGGCAACCTAATCACAGAGAGGAGCATCCTGTTTGGAGGATTTCCACACTCCAAAACTTGACTTTGTAACTTCAAAATGTTTTAATAAACAAAGTCGCCATTTTAGACATAGATATTATAAATATATTATTAACCTTTTAAAGCATGATTATAAACTACGAGAAAGTTATTGATGAAATTTTTCGCGATTTAGCCCCCCGCAAACGAGAGGTCTTGGAGAGGCGTTTTGGTTTGGTCGGACAGGAACCTCTGACGCTTCAAGCAATCGGGGATCAGCTTAAAATTACTCGCGAAAGAGTAAGACAGCTTGAAAATAACGCTTTTGAGCTGGTTAGGGAGCAGCAGGGAGCCGAGCTTCAAAAGCCCTTTCAATATTTTTCCGATTATTTTGATGAGCATGGCGGAATCAGAGGAGAATTAAGACTGCTTGATGATTTGGGACAGGACAGATTTAAGAATCATGTTTTGCTTTTACTCAACTTGGGCGAGGGTTTTCATAAATTCAAAGAAACAGAAGATCTTTATCCTTTTTGGACCACTGATCCCAGGAAAGTCCAACAGGTCAAAGTTATTCTTAACTTGCTGATTAAAGAATTCAAAAATACGGCCGCCCCTCTGCCGATAGAAGAAGTGGGGAAAAAGATTTCGCTTGAAATAAAAATGCCGGTTCTGGTTTCCTATATTGATATTTCCAAATTTGTTTTTGAATCGCCGTTTGGTTTGTACGGATTGGTTGACTGGCCGGAAATCAGGCCGAGAGGACTAAAGGATCAGGCCTATCTTGTATTGAAAAGAGAGAGTCAGCCCTTGCATTTTATGGAAATCGCCGATTTAATCGGCAAATTACCTTCTGTCGGCCGAAAAGTCCTGCCGGAAAGCGTGCACAATGAGTTAATCAGGAACGAAAGGTTTGTGTTGATAGGCCGGGGGACATACGCCTTAAGAGAGTGGGGCTATGAGCCGGGAACGGTAAAGGATATTTTGATTAAGATTCTGAAGCAGAATAAAAAAGGACTTACCAAAGAAGAGCTTCTTCAAAAAATTCTTGAGCAAAGGAAAGTCCAGGCAAGCACAATCTTCCTTAACTTACAGGACAAATCCTTATTCAAAAAGGATAAACAAGGCCGGCATTCCTTAGTTAAATAATTAGCTTATCTCAATGGAGGTTTTTTGGGTCATTATTTCCCCTGTCTGGGCAATTCTTAAGGCCTGGTGGTGGGTTCTGCTGCCGATAATTTTGTGGCCGCGGTTTTTGTTTATGTGGATTAAATGGCGGCAGGATTTATACGCTGAAACCGTTCCTAATATGCTGTTGGAATTGAAGATGCCGGCCGAAGTGGACAGGCCCTTCCGGGCAATGGAACAGGTTTTCGCCGGATTTTGGATGCTTTATGATCCGCCTGATTGGTGGGAGCGCTGGTGGGAAGGGAAATATCAGATTGCTCTGGCGATTGAGATTGCGAGCATTGGCGGAGACATCCATTTCTATATCCGGACTCCCAAGGCCCTCCGCAATTTGATAGAATCAAGCATCTATGCGCAGTATCCGGAAGTGGAAATTACCGAAGCAGAGGACTATACTTTAAAAGTTCCGCAGGACATTCCTAACAAGACCTGGGATATGTGGGGCAGTGACTATGAATTCATCAAGCCCGATATTTATCCCCTGAAAACATATTCAAAATTCTTTGAGGAGAGCCCGGCGGCCAAAGAAGAAAAGAGAATAGACCCCTTGGCGGCTCTTTTAGAGGGAATGGCCAAGGTTGAGCCGGGAGAGCAAATTTGGGTCCAGATAAGAATAAAGCCGGTTACCAATGATGAGAACAATTACAAAGACCGGGCCAGGACAGAAGTTGATAAATTGGTCTTCCGGAATGATGCTTCAAAAAAAACAAAGCGTTATCCCCTAATCAAACAGGCGTTGGATGTTGTTATCACCGGTCAGCCCCCGGCTGATTTCCCGGAGGAAAAAGAAGAAAGACCGATTCTCCCTCCGGAGATGAAGCTCACGCCGGGAGAAAGAGAGATTGTCTCCCAAATTGAGCAGAAAATTTCCAAGGTTATGTTTGAGGGGTTCATCAGGTTTATTATCTTGGGCGAGAAAGACAAGTGGCATAAGGCCAACCTTAAAAATGTTCTGGGCTTTTTTGCTAATTTTAATACCGAGAATCTGAATAGTTTGAAACCCTGGTCGCCGAGCATCACCAAGATTCACAAGCATGGAAGATTGTTTTTAAATATATTTTTATACGAGCGCAAGCTTTATATGCGCAAGAGACGGCTGTTCAGAAAATACCAGGTGCGCTTGTGGTATAATTATCCAAGGCCGGACAAAACTTTCATTTTAAACTTAGAAGAACTGGCTACCATGTTCCATTTTGTCGGCCGGGCCGCGGTGCCGGCTCCGATGGTTCAGAGAATAGAAGCCAAAAAAGCCGAACCGCCGATAAATTTACCAGGAACCTAATTTATGGAAGATGAATACATAAATTTTTTAGGGATAACAAACTTTCGCAATACCGACAAGCGATTCGGCATTAAACTCGATGACCGCCGAAAGCACATTTATATCATCGGCAAAACCGGGATGGGCAAGACCACCTTGTTGGCCAATATGGCCGCCCAGGATATCCGACAGGGCTATGGTTTGGCTTTTATTGACCCCCATGGAGAACAGGCGGAAGAACTTTTGGATTATGTCCCGAAGGAAAGAATAAAGGATGTGGTTTATTTGAACCCTGCTGATATTGATTGGCCGATCGGTTTTAACATTATGGAGGTCAAGGACCCGAATATCCGGCACTTGATTGCCTCCGGCCTGATGGGGGTCTTTAAGAAAATTTGGCCCGATGTTTGGTCGGCGAGAATGGAATATATTTTGAGCAACGCCATTCTGGCTTTACTTGAATATCCGGGCGCTACCCTTCTTTGCATCAACCGGATGCTGTCTGATGTGGATTACCGGAAGAAAGTGGTTGAAAAAGTTAATGACCCGGTGGTAAAGGCCTTTTGGACGCAAGAGTTTGCCCGTTATACCCAGCGGTATGAAGTGGAGGCGACCGCGGCCATTCAGAATAAGGTCGGGCAATTTTCTTCAAATCCATTGGTCAGGAATATTATCGGACAAATCCGTTCTTCGATAGATATGAGGGGAATTATGGACGAGAAGAAAATTTTGGTGGTCAACCTGTCCAAAGGCAGAATCGGAGAAGCGAACTCCACTCTTTTGGGCGCCCTTGTTATAACCAAACTTTATCTTGCGGCAATGTCGCGCGTGGAAATAGCCGAGCAGGAACGCAACGACTTTTTCCTATATGTAGACGAATTCCAGAACTTTGCCACGGAATCATTCACGAATATTTTGTCAGAAGCCAGGAAATATCGCTTGTCGCTGATTTTGGCGCATCAGTATATTGCCCAGATGGAAGAAACAGTAGGGGACGCGGTTTTTGGCAATGCCGGAACGATCATCACCTTCAGAATCGGAGCCGAAGACGCGGAATATTTGGAAAAGGAATTCACGCCGGTTTTTGAAGCCGGCGATTTCGTAAATCTGCCAAAATATGATATATATATAAAACTGATGATTGACGGGATTGCCGGCCGGCCGTTTTCGGCAATGACCCTTCCGCCAATCGGAAAAATCGAGAATTCTTTCAGAAACGAGATAATTGATTTTTCCCGAAAAAAATACGCTCTTTCCAGGAAAACGGTAGAGGATTGCATCAGCGAGTGGTCCAAGGGGAGCGAAGGGGGGGAGGCGCTGAAAAACAAAGGAAAGAAGAACAAGAGAAGGAACAGCGGAAGCAATTTTAATAACCGCCCCGCTCTTAGAGAAAGCCCCAAAACAACAGAGGAAACCACGCCGGCTGTTTCTATCAGTTTGAAAGAGGCGTTAGGAAAAGAGCCGATTCCTTTTTCGCCTCCGCGCAACAAGAACAATAATGAGAAGGAAAGAATAAAAAAAGAAATTGATGTCAGCGCGTTAAAAGGCGCATTGGAAGAGGCCCTGCGCGATACCAAGCCAGTTGAAATCAAAAAAGAAGAGTTGTTGCCGGAAAGTGAAAGAAAAAGCGGATTTTTAAAGCCCGGCGAAAAAGTGAATTTTGACTAACCAGGATTAATTATTAATAATTTATGAATACTCTTAAAAATTTTGCCTTTAAAGATAAAAGAGTTCTCTTAAGAGCTAATTTTGATGTCCCGCTTGATGAAAAAGGAGAAATCACCGATGATTTCAGAATCAGGCGGTCTTTGCCCACCATAAAATTTCTTATTGAAAACGAGGCGAAAATTATTTTGATCGGCCATCTGGGCCGGCCCGATGAAATCCAAAATATCAGAACAAGGATTCAAAAGTTAACCCTTTATCCGGTGGCTAAAAAATTATCGTCCTTATTGGATAAAGAAGTAAAGTTCGCTAAAACCTGTATCGGCAGAGAAGCGGAAAAGGCGGTGAAAAACCTTAAACCGGGAGAACTTCTGCTATTGGAAAATTTGAGATTTTTTCCCGGAGAGACCTCTAATGATGATGCCTTTGCCAAGCAATTGTCGTCTTTAGGAGAGATTTTTGTTAATGACGCTTTTAGCAGCGCTCACCGCAAACATGCTTCTGTGGTAGGGATACCAAAATATCTGCCTTCGGTGGCCGGGTTGTTATTTGAAGAGGAGGTCAAGGTTTTGGGTTCTGTTTTAGAAAAACCTAAGAGGCCGTTGGTGGCAATTTTAGGCGGGGCTAAGTTAAAAACAAAAACTCCCTGCTTGATTAATTTTTTAAAAATCGCTGACCATATTTTGGTGGGCGGTAAAATCGCTCCGGCCATATTGTATGTCAAAGGGATTTCATTATCCCCCTTTATATTAGAAGATGGAATGGAAGAAAAATTAGTAGACCTGGAGCTTACCAATTCCAAATTACATTTGCCCATAGACGCCTTGGTCGGGCTTAGAAATCATCAGCCAGATTATCTGCGTCAGTCGGCAATTGGGAAAATCAGGAGCGAGGAGCAGATGTTCGATATCGGTCCCGAGAGCGTCAGAATGTTTTCCGACATCATTCAAGAAGCCAAGACCGTCATCTGGAACGGGCCGCTTGGCTACATTGAAGACGAAAGGTTTTCCAACGGGACTTTAGCCATTGCCAGCGCTATTTTGAGGAGCCGCTCTTTTTCAGTGGTCGGAGGAGGAGATACCAATGCTTTCTTGGCAGAAAATAATTTGCGGGGAAAGTTTGATTATGTTTCCACCGGCGGGGGAGCGATGCTTGAATTTTTCAGCGGGAACGAACTCCCGGGAATTAAGGCCTTAGAAAGATAGTTTTATGAAAAATAGCGAATATCCAAAAGGGACGCAAGAGGTTGCCCAAAGAGTTTTGAGAGCAGCCGAAAAAGGCGAGAAAGTAATTATTTTTGGCGATGCTGATTTAGACGGCATCGCTTCAGTCGTTGTATTACAGGAACTTTTTGAACTCCTGAATCCCTTGTATTCCCAGAATAAAAATATCAAGGTTTATTTCCCGAACAGGGAAGAAGAAGGGCACGGAATCAGCGCTCAAGTCCTGCACTTATTTGCCAAGGAGGCGCCGGTCTTGTTTTTTGCGGTTGACTGCGGGATAGCGAATGTTAAAGAGATTAAAAAGGCGAAGAAGATGGGCTTTGAAACCGTAATTATTGACCACCATCCTCCTTTGGAAAAAGTGGCTAAGCCGGATTTTTTAATTGACCCGAAGCAGCAAGGCGAGACCTATCCGTTTACTGATTTTGCCGCAGTCGGGCTTGTCTATAAAGTGGCGGAGTGGGCTTTGTCAAAAACCAACCATCCGGAATACGCCAAGGAAAAATTACTGGAATTGACGGCTTTGGCTACTCTCTCTGATTTGATGCCCCTTAAAGATGATAATCGCGAGTTGGTGGATAGAGGAATAAACGCCTTGTTGACCACTCAGCGACCGGGTCTTCTGGCCTTGATTGAACTGGGGGAAGTTGATTTGCAGACAGATGTTGATATTTTCCAGAAAATTATCGCTCCGCTTAACAGCGCGAAATTAAAAGACAATATTGCCGAAAGTTATCTGCTATTGAGAGAAACATCTCTTAAGGAAGCGAAAGCATTAGCCCAGCGACTGATTAAGCAGAACCGGGAAAAGAAAGCCATAATCCAGCAAACTCTTGAAGAACTTATTCAGAAAATAGAAAAAGAAAAAAAAGAATCGTTGATGATTTTTGAAATCAGCGATTATTGGCCAGTGCCGGCGCTTGGAGTGATCGCTTCAAAACTCGTTCAACTTTACAAAAAGCCGATTTTTCTTTTCAAGAAAGGAGAGCAGGAGAGCGTTTGTTCGGCCAGATTGCCCTATGATTTGGACGGAGTCGACGCTCTTATAAAATGCAAGAAATTTCTTGAGACCTACGGAGGCCATGCTCCGGCCTGCGGATGCCGGGTGAAGAATATAAACCTCCCTAAATTGGAGAAGTGCTTAGAAAAATATTTTAGCAAACGTTTGGGGTCTTAAGTGTCCCAGAATCAGACCCCTCGCTTTAACAGGTATGACCAAAATCATTGTTTTTACAGACGGCGCTTCGCGGGGCAATCCGGGACCGGCCTCTCTCGGGGTTATAATAGCTGATTCGCGGGGCGCGGCGCAAAAGGAATATTCAGAAACAATCGGCAAAGCCACCAATAATGAAGCCGAATATCAAGCCGTGATTTTTGCCTTGAAAAAAATTAAGGCGTTAGTGGGCAAGGCGAAAATAAAGAATGCGGAGGTTTTGATAAAATCGGATTCCGAATTGATGGTTTCGCAATTGTCCGGAAAGTACAAAATAAAAGAGCCGAATATTCAAAAACTATTTATTCAGGTTTGGAATTTAAAGATTGATTACAAAAAAGTGGATTTTCAGTTGATTCCCAGAGAGCAAAACGCTCTGGCTGACAAATTAGCAAATCAGGCCTTGGACGCCGAAACCCAAAAATTATTTTGATTATCTTGTCATATTTTACTAAGACAAAAGAAATTACGAGGCCGGGCCTCGTAATTTTCGCTAAACGCCGGAACCTCGCCAAATCAACGGATTCTCGCAACGAGGCCGGGCCTCGTAATTTTTTGGGGAAAGTTATCCACCCCTTCCGATACCTTTAATTTTGGAAATTCCGTCAGAAAATTTGACTTTTTAGAAGATTTTGATATAATAAAGATGCCAAGTAGGCAAGGCAATCGCTTTTCATCGGCGCTTTGCGCTAATGAGGAGAGGAAAGTCCGAACACCCAGTGGCTGTTTGCCAGCGACACAGGCAGCGGGTAATACCCGTCGTCCGTGAGGATAGAGGTGCGAACAGTGACGTCCTGAGCCGAAAGGCGAGGGGTGCCCCTTTGGGGTAAGCCCTTGAGGAAACTCAAGGGGTGAAACGGCTAAATCCTTGCCCGGGTGCAAGAGCAAATTGTAGCTCGCATGATCCTGAGAGTAATCGAAGGACAAGATAGATGATTGCCCAAAACAGAATTCGGCTTATTGCCTACTTGGCATAATACAGACAGCTCCCCGAAGGAGCTGTCTGTATTTGTTTTATATGTTTTGTTTTTTTAAAAATCCCTTCCGAAAGAGACATTTCCCACCCAAAAATCATTATAAAATAAATTATTTTTTGGGCCACTTTTTCTTGAAGCTCAACTTCATTGTAATTACTTTGTCTGAAGAAAAGATTTTGGCAGCAATGGTAATGAGAATAGCAAAGACAAATAATTGGTAAACGATTCCTAATATAATCAGAGGGAAATTATGCGTTATGAGATTCTGGGGCATCAGAAATGGATGAGAAAATGTGGCTGGACAGGAGGACGGACATCCCTTTTTTTGCCAGGTCCTTTATTATTCTTCGGATTTCAAAAGCGTTCACCACATCAAGCCCGCTGGTGGGTTCGTCAAGAATTGTCAGTTTCGGCTTGCTCATAACAGTGCGGGCGAGTAGGAGTTTTCTAGTCATACCCTTGCTGAAGGTCTTTGCTTTGTCTTTGAGCCGATTGCCAAGTCCAGCTATCTGGATTGCGTAATCAAGAAATTCTTTTTGTTGATTTTTATTGTTTGTGAAAATAGAGGCCATAAATTTAAGATAACTCATCCCGGAAAGATTTTTATACGCTCCGGCTTCTTCCGGCAGATAACTAATGATTTCCCTTGCCTTATTCGCCTCTTTTTTTATGTCATAACCGCAGATTTTGACTTCGCCCTCGGAAGGAGTGAGGATGGTGGCGATGATTTTCAGAGCAGTTGATTTGCCCGCGCCATTAGGCCCCACCAAAGCGAAAATTTCGCCCGCTCCAACCTCAAAATTAATCCCTTTAAGGGCCTTCACTTCCCTGTAATTCTTATGCAGGTTTTTTACTTCAAGCGCGTGTTTCATAAAATGCTTATTTTAAACGAGTCGTTAATTATAGCAAAAGATTATTAAAAGGAAAATAAGAAAATTTTTGCGGGAGTATTTAAAAAAAAAGGAACCGCGAAGCGAATGAGATATCTTCTCATTCGCTTCGCGGACCGGGGATCGGCGAGGAGGATTTATGCGCAATTTGCCGGATGAGATGGGATCCCTTCAAGCAGGGATAGTTGTCTGTTTGGCAGATGCGCTTCAATCTGCTCTTGAAGTTCTTCGGTGGCCCAGGGTCTTTCTCCGTTCAGTTTCAGAACAGGAGTTTGTTGCTGGTTGATAAGGCACAGGCCTGACGGAAGAACCGGCGAATCCAGCCAATCGTCATGGAGTTTTTCAAGCGCGCGCAGGTACGCCAAAGTAATATCTGTTTCTTCTGGCCTCCCGCGCTCTTCGAGCATTCGCTCATAGCAGGTCTCTGCCGGTGTATGTACATACACGACAAGGTCAGGACGGGCGCACCAGTGCCGGGAGTTGATGAAGTCCCAGATTAAGCAGTAGGCCTGCCATTCCCTTCTTTCCATCAGCCCGCTCTGGAAACAGTTCAGAGCAAAGACATTGCGGTCGCAGAAGACGGAGCGTTCAAGCGCCACCATCTGGTGATTGTCCCATGCCAGGATTTCATCCCAGGTCTTTGCGCGAGTGGCAAAGGCGACCATCTGGAAAAAGAATGACCAGCGATGCATATCTTTGTAGAAGATGCCGAGCAGATTCTCAACTTCTCCGTTATCAAGCCGGAAGTTCTGCCAGACACTGACTGGCTCTTCAATGAACCCGAACTTCCCGCCTTCTGCCAATTTCTTGCCGAGAGTGCTCTTGCCTGCACTGATGTTGCCTTCAAACAGAATCATTTTTCTGCCCTCCATTTTTTCCTCCTTGTCTTCTTGGTCGCATCTCTAAAACCCTGATTGTTGAAAGTGCTGTTAGGACAAATTGTCCTGCCGATATTTATTCTACGGTCATCCTACTCAAAACAGATTTTATAGTCAAGTAAAAATTACGAACAGTTTGTTAGGGTCGCACCCTAACAAATTTGTTAGGGTGCGACCCTAACAAAAACTAACAAAAACTTCACTACGAGGCCGGGCCTCGTAAGGGCCTCGTAAGGGCCTCGTAATAATATTCCCGCCCTTGACTTTTCTCGGAAGATATTCTAATATCATAAAGTCATTGAACCTTAATAAGGATAAATAAAGATACTTGCCTTTGCTTACAGCTCCTGGCATTTAGAAATATTAAGAAATATTGAATACCGGGAGCTGTAAGCAAGAAAGACCAATCTACTAAGCAAGAAGGAGGTGAGTAGAATGCCTGGGACGATAGAAACTTCGGTGATGGCCGCTACTCGCAAGCTGATCTGGGTTCGTGGTGTTCCTATTGATCTTGATCAGTCAGCGCTGGTGGCGATGAAGGAATTGTATAACAACGACCTCGTTGCTCAAATTCCCCCGGAGAGGTGGAGCGGGGACGAATCAGAGCAGGCAGAGCTCGCCGAGCGCGGAATCATAAACAAGGCGAAAGTCGATATTCCCATCTGGTATCCTCGTAAAAGATTTTCGACAATCAAGGGGCGGCAGTTTCTTCTCGATGGGAACCTCGGCTACGGACTTCCTTTTTTTCTTACTCCTCTTAAGGACAAGAAAATCGGGGAGGCGCTCCAAGAGATAGGCATCTGGGCGGTTGCCGCTCTCGGCCAGAGCGATGACAAGCTTTGGCTGGTCAGGGACAGACCTCGTGCCGCCTATCTCTGTTTGGGCGAGCATAGCGTCGGCTTCGGTCTCGGTTATGCCACTGACCACTGGCGCGACAGTGACGCGGTGGTAGGTTTCCCGCAAGTATCTAATCGGTGATTCTGGCTCCTGTGTCGTAAGTAGCTAAAAGTAGCGAAAACCGACACAGGAGTTTCTTCTTTGTTTTTTGGGGAAAGGTTATTTGTAAAAAACCCGGAAAAATACTAAAATGTTTAGATTAGATAGGTATTGTCGAGATATTAATAAGAGATTAATGATAAAAAGAATCCTCAATTTAAAATCCAGCAATATCACCGTCGCTGCTATTATTTTATCCGCCGCCAGTTTAACAAGCGCTTTGCTCGGATTTTTCCGGGACCGCCTTTTAGCTGGCCGATTTGGAGCCGGCGATGAGCTTGATATTTATTACACTGCCTTCAGAATTCCTGATTTTGTCAATATGGTTTTGATAATGGGCGCCATATCCGCGGCCATTGTGCCGATTTTTACTTATTACTGGGCGAAAGACAAAGAGGAAGCCAAGAAATTTCTGGCTAATTTAGTGAATATAATGTTTGCGGCTTTCGCCGTGGTTTCATTGGTTTTGTTTATTTTTGCCCCCCAGTTGGTCTCGGTGATAGCGCCCGGATTCTCGGGAGCGAAAAAAGAGATGACCGTGATTCTAACCCGGATAATGTTTTTGAGCCCGATAATTCTCGGCACCAGCAATATCTTGAGCGGTATTCTTCAGGTATTTTCAAGATTTTTAGTTACGGCTTTGGCGCCGATAATGTATAATCTTGGCATTATTTTCGGCATTTTATTCTTTGTGCCGAAAATCGGATTAGTCGGTCTGGCCTGGGGAGTGGCTCTGGGCGCTTTTCTCCACTTGATGATTCAACTGCCGATATTCCTGCACCTGGGGTTCAGGCCCCGGAAAATTTTCGCTCCAATGAATACGGGAATCAGAAAAGTTTTTTATCTGATGCTTCCGCGCTCCATCGGCATCGGGGTCTCCCAGATTAATTTTATGGTGATGACCGCCATTGGCTCCACTCTGGCCGCCGGCTCAATTGCGGTTTTCAACTTGGCGAATAATTTGAGCCGAAGCTTTATTATCCTTTTGGCCGTTCCTTTTTCCACCGCCGCTTTCCCGGCTCTGGCAACGGTTTTTTCCCAAGGGAAAAGAGACGAATTTCTGAAAAAATTTTCTACCAGTTTTCGCCTTCTCTTGTTTTTACTTATCCCGGCCAGCGCCTTCCTGTTTATTTTAAGAGCGCAGGTGGTAAGAATTATTTTCGGGACCGGCCGTTTCAGCTGGTCTGATACCCGGCTAACCAGCGCTTGCCTTGCTTTATTTTCCCTAAGCTTATTTGCTTACGGTTTGGGGCTTTTGCTTTCCCGGGCATTCTATGCGACCCATGACACCAAAACCCCGACCTTGATAACCCTGGCAACGGTCTTGGTAAATATTATTTTGTGCTTTTCTTTTGTCTATGCCCTGAAAAATCAGGGCTGTTTTCAGAGTTTTATGTCCGAGGCCTTGAAGCTGAAGGGGTTAGGGGATATAAGCATTGTGGGTTTGCCTTTGGCATATTCCATCTCCGGAATCATTCAGTTTGTTTTGCTGTTCACTTTTTTGCATAAAAAAATCGGGAGTGCCAAGAAAAGGGGAATCATCCAAACCGCTAAAAAGACAATTATGGCCACCCTGCCGGCTGTCATAGTAGCGTATTTTTCTCTTCGGCTTTTCGCCCTGTTTCTCAACACCGCCACTTTTGTCGGTATTTTGTTCCAAACCGTTGGAGCAGGGATAATAGGATTTTTAACTTATCTTTTAATTTCGGTTTTGATAAAATCGGAAGAAATGAAATTATTGAAAAGTTTCTTGAAACGTTATTTGTTGAAATACAAATTTCAGGAAATCAGCGAAGAAAATTAGCCATTATCCAACCTAAAAAACGACGCTGGAAAGAGCGTTTTTTCCATAGGCAAAAGCGGGGTTTTTTGATAGAATAAAATATCGCTATGAATCAAAATATTCGCAATTTCGGGATTGTCGCCCATATAGACCACGGCAAATCAACCTTGGCTGACCGGTTTTTGGAATTGACCCATACTATTGACCCGAAAAAAATGCAGCCCCAATTCTTGGATATGATGGAACTGGAAAGGGAGAAAGGCATTACTATCAAGCTCCAGCCGGTGCGGATGGAATACCAGGGCTATGTCTTGAATATGATTGATACGCCAGGCCATGTCGATTTCACCTATGAGGTTTCGCGCAGTTTGGCGGCCATAGAGGGGGTGATACTTTTAGTTGATGTCTTAAAAGGCATCCAAGCCCAAACCCTGATGAACTTGGAATTAGCGAGAAAGGAGGGTTTGGTTATTATTCCGGTAATAAACAAGCTTGATTTAATCGGGGATGACGAACAGCGTTTGGCAACAGTGGTGAATGAGGTGGCGGAACTTTTGAAAGTAGACAAAGAAGAAATTATAAAAATTTCCGCCAAAAACGGGACTAACGTGGAGAAGGTCTTGAAAACAATCATTGAAAAAGTGCCTGCGCCGGAGCGGAATATCACCGCAGCGTTAAGGGCTTTGATTTTTGACTTTCAATATGATTCTTTCAAGGGAGTGATCGCCTATTTTCGGGTCAGAGAAGGGATAATAAAAAAGGGAGACGAAATTTTTATGATTAATTCGGCGAGCCGGGCCCAGGCCAAAGAAGTCGGATGGTTCAGGCCGGATCGCTCTCCCCAGGAACAGATTGAGAGCGGGGAAATCGGATATGTTGCTTTGGGAATCAAGGAGCCGGACAAAGTAAAAATCGGAGACACCATTACGCTTTACGAGAGTTGCCAAGAGGTTGAGCATCTGCCGGGCTATAAAGAGCCGAAAGCCGTGGTCTTTGTGGGAATTTTCCCTGAAAACGCCGATGATTGGACCCTATTGAGGGACGCCTTGATGAAATTAAGATTAAATGACCCATCTTTAAGCTTTAAGCCGGAATCGAAATCCGCTCTCGGCCGGGGATTTTTATGCGGATTTTTAGGGCTTTTGCACGCTGAAATTGTGATTGAGCGCCTGAAGCGGGAGTTTAACCTTGAATTAATGACCTCCGCCCCTTCGGTCTGTTATTTGCTGGAGTTTGAAGGAGGCAAGGAGGAAATGGTCTGTTCGGTGATGGATTGGCCGGATGAATCAAGGATAAAGAAAACCAAAGAGCAGTTTTGCGCTTTAAAAATTATTCTGCCTGTAAGATTTTTAGGAAACACTTTAGAATTGCTTGAGCGCCGTCAGCCGAACATTAATCATTTAAGCGCGGATAAAATCCTTTTAACCTGTGAAATGCCCTTCAGGGAATTGATGGCGAATTTTTATGACAAACTCAAAAGCGCTACCCAGGGATACGGGTCTATGGATTATCATTTTTTGGATTGGCGGGAATCGGACCTGGTAAAACTCGAGGTCTTGGTTTTGGGGAATTTGGAAGAGGCGCTTTCAACAGTTGTTCCCAAAGAAAAAGCGTTCCAGGAGGGCCGGGCGATAGTGGAAAAGCTGAAAACCCTTTTCCCTTCCCAGTTGTTCCCGGTTCCGCTGCAGGCAAAAGTCGGGGGCAATATCATTGCCCGCGAAACCGTAAAAGCAAAGCGAAAAGATGTTACCGCCCCGCTTTATGGCGGCGATGTGACTCGCAAGAAAAAACTTCTGGAGAAACAAAAGAAAGGAAAGAAAAAGCTCCGGGGAAGAGCCAGCTTGAGACTGCCGCAGGCCGTGCTTTGGAAAATGTTCCGAACCGAATAAACGAGTTGAAAAAAATAAATTTTAAGGGTATTATCTAAATAGAGATGATAATGATAAGCTCAATATCATACTCAAAGAGACCAGCACTGCTAATATTATCCAGATCCAGCGCACCAATTGTTTGCCTTTAACTTTCATATAGTTTTCATAATATTTTTTGGCGTATTTTTATGATAGCAAAAAAAAGGAAATATACAAAGCACCCCGGACAGGAAAAGGTTTTAATCGGACTGCTGATGATATTGGATGTTATGATTGTGGGTTTTTTGGTGTTTGGGAATCTCAAGCTTTATTCCGAGAACAGAGAAGTGAGAAGCCAGTATCTTAATTTGAATAAAGAGCTTCAATATTTGGAGAGCAAGAATCAGGAATTAAAAGAGTTGTTCTCTTATACCAACGAAGCAGATTATACCGAAGCGGTGTTAAGGGAAAAGGGATTGTATAAAAAAGAGGGAGAGGAAGTGGTTGTCATCACCAGAGACAGCGCGTTGCCGGCGGAGCAGGCGCCAGCCAATGCCCAGCAGGCGGCCGAAAGCGCTTCGGTTTGGCAGAAAATTCTTGATTTCTTCGGCAGTATTTTCGGGCGGGATTAGTTGAGCGGTTCAACGCGAGAGTAGTTCAGTGGCAGAATGGTTCCTTCCCAAGGAACAGATGGGGGTTCGATTCCCCTCTCTCGCTCGAGAATGGTTCCCTGCCCTCCGCAGCCCGAGCGGAGCGAGGGCGAAGGAGGGGACTCCCGTATCCCGCTTCACACCGACTGCCAGTGTAGCTCAGCGGAAGAACAATTTTTTTCAATCTGCAGCCACTGCTAATTTTGACGGTGGTCGATGATTCCCGCATACTTAATGTATGCCAACGCCTAAAAAGCCCAGGAAAAAATGTTTTAGTTGTGGTAAAGAAACACCACGGCCAGGTTACAAGTATTGCAGTAATAAATGTCAGCAGGAATTTCAGTATCAATCTTATATTAAAAAGTGGAAGAACGGTAAAATTAAAGGATTAAATAGTTTAGGTTTAGTCTCGTCATACATTAAAAAATATTTGCACAGGAAATTTGAAAATAAGTGCTGCTTGTGTGGCTGGTCAAAGATTAACCCTAAGACTGGAGAAGTCCCATTAATCGCTGACCATATCGATGGCAATTGGCGGAATAATGCTGAAAGTAATCTTCGCTTAATTTGTCCAAATTGTGACTCATTAACTCCTACATATGCTGGGTTGAATAGGGGAAATGGCAGGAAAGATCGAGCTTTGAGCAAAAGAGCTAAAGAAGTTCGTTTGTGGGCTATGAATAAGCCGAAATAGTTCAGTGGTAGAACACTACTTTCGTAAAGTAGGAACGTGGGTTCGATTCCCACCTTCGGCTCAGTAATTTAGGCGAGCAGGCCGTCGGTTCAAATCTCGCCTCCGGCTTAGCTGAAATCTATGAAAGAAGAAGTTTCCATCAAAATAGAAGACATACAAGATAAACTCCATCATTTGATGGACTGTCTTTGAATTTGAGAATAAGAAAAAAGAGTTAAAAGAGGTTGAAAAAGAGTTGTCCAGCGTTTCTGATTGGAAGGGTCGGGAAAAATTAGTGGAAGCCAGCAAAAGATTGTCTTATTTAAAAGAAGAGGTAGGACGGCTTGAGCAATTTCAGAAAGAAGCAGATGATTTGGCTGAATTGATGGATTTATCCTCCCAAGACCCGAAAATAGCGGAAGAGACCGGAAAAATGGCGGAAAAACTTTTCAAAGAGCTTGAAATTAAAGAAAACGAGGTTTTTCTTTCCGGGCCATACGACCGAAATAATGCTATTTTAACAATTAATGCCGGCGCCGGCGGAAACGATGCCGAGGATTGGGCAACCATTCTTTTGAGAATGTACGAGCGGTTTGCTGACCGGAAAGGATTTAAATATTCGGTTCTTTCCCGCAGTTTCGGAGAGCCGGGACCGGAAGCCAGGATCGGGACTAAAGAGGTCGCGCTGGAAGTCAGGGGCAAAAACGCCTTTGGATTATTGAGAGGGGAAAGCGGGGTGCATCGTTTGGTGAGAATATCTCCGTTTTCCGCCAAGCAGTTGAGGCACACTTCGTTCGCTTCCGTGGAAATAATGCCGGTGTTGGGAGAGGAGGCGACCAAAGAGATAGAGATTAAAGAAGACGACTTAAAGGTTGATACTTACCGGGCCTCGGGTCCGGGCGGCCAATATGTCAACAAACGGGAATCAGCCATAAGAATTACGCATCTGCCGACAAAAATCGTGGTAAGCTGCCAGGTTGAGCGGACCCAGGGGATGAACCGGCAAAAAGCGCTGGAAATTTTGAAGAGCAAGCTTTTGCAGAAAAAAGAACAGGAAGAAAAAGCGAAGATGGAAAGAATTAAAGGTGCTTCCAAAAGTCCGGAGTGGGGGAATCAGATTCGCTCTTATGTCTTTTATCCGTATAAAATGGTTAAAGACCTTCGGACAAAAGTTGAGACCAGCCAATTGGAAACGGTATTGGACGGCCATCTGGACCAATTTATTGAAGCGGAACTTCGTTTAACCTAACCAAAAAATGATTTTTTTTGAAAACATAAGCAAGATGTATAAACCGGATACCGTGGCATTAAAAAATGTCAGTTTTCAAATTGGAGCTAATGGAAACGAATTCGTTTCCATTGTGGGAAAATCCGGCGCCGGCAAGACAACCCTTATTAGATTGCTTTTGCGCGAAGAAGAGCCGACCAGCGGAAAGATAATTTACGGAGGGAAAAATATCGCCGAGATAAAAAATAAGGACTTATCAATATTCCGCCAAAAAATCGGATGCGTGTTTCAGGATTACCGGCTTTTGCCCAACAAGACGGTTTTTGAAAATGTGGCTTATGCCATGGAAGTAATGGGAGCCACTGATTATGAGATTTTAAGGGATGTCCCCCGGCTTCTGGAAATTGTCGGGCTGGAAGACAGGGCGAAACATTTTCCTCTTGGACTCTCCGGCGGGGAAAAACAGCGCACCGCCATTGCCCGGGCTTTGGCCGTAAGGCCGGAAGTGATTATCGCTGACGAGCCGACCGGCAACCTTGATCCGTATCATACGAGAGATATAATCAATTTGCTTGAAAAGATATATGATTTGGGGGCAACCGTGATTCTTGCTACCCATGACAAAGCGATAATAAACAGCTTGAGCCGGCGGGTGATTACTTTGGACAACGGCGAAATCATTCGCGATGAAGAAAAAGGCAGATTTATTTTGTAAAAATATGTTCACTTTTTTAAGAAGAGTAATCCGTTTCGGGTGGCATAATTTCTGGAGAGCCGGGGGCTTGAATGTAGCCACTGTCTTTGTATTGATTGTCACCATCTCCTTAATCACCACTCTTTTTATATCCGAAGGCGCGGTAAAGCACATTATCGCCCAAATAAAAGAGAAGATAGATATCAGCGTTTATGTGGCGCCGGAAACAAGCAATGAAGAAATGGAAATAATAAAAGATAGATTAGTTGAAATGCCGGAAGTCCAAGCAGTAAGCATTGTTTCCAAAGAAGATGCTTTGGAGCAATTCAGGGAGAGGCATAAAAATGATCCGGTACTGCTGGAGTCCTTGGATATTGTCGGCACCAATCCTTTTTACGCTTCGTTGAATATAAGGGCAAATGATCCGGAACAATACGCCGCCATATTGGAGGTTTTGAACAGCTCTTCCCTTGATGACATTATTTATAAAGTGGATTATGTGGAGAAAAAGACAGTCATTGAAAAACTTTCTGGCTTTATAACCAATGTTAATACCGGTGGACTTTTAATGGCGTTGGCTCTTGGAGTAGTGGCGGTTCTAGTGGCTTTTAACACTATCAGGGTGGCGATTTACGACGCCAGCAAGGAAATCTCCATTATGCGCTTGGTCGGCGCCCCCAATCGTTTTATCCGCGGGCCCTTTATTGTGCAGGGGATGATTGCCGGAGCCATTGCCGCCTTGGCGTCATTCTTTATTCTCCTTTTGGTGAGCTATTTTCTCGCTCCCAAAATTGATGCAATGACCAACGGCTTCAATGTATTTTCCTGGTTCAAGGCGCGGGCTTTTGGTTTATTCTTCGTTCAATTGGCGAGCGGGATTGCCCTCGGAGTAATCTCCAGCTTAATCGCCATTAGAAAATATTTGACAGCCTAACCCACCGCCAGTAGGATATCATAGGTATAATAGGATACAAGAGACACAAATAATGCGGGGTCATCCAATGGTCGGATTCAGCGCTCTGGACGCTGCTATCTAGGTCCGAATCCTAGCCCCGCAGCCATTTAGTAAAGTTTGAGTTTCCCGCCTCGCTCGGGGCTTTGCCCCTCGCTTCGGCGGACGAATTTTCAAGCAATTTCCAGGGGTTTTTGTATTCTACAAAAACCAGCCGCTCCCGCAGGAGCGGGTTCGAGCCAATCCTTTTCAGGAAATTTTTCTTTTCAGAAAAATTTCCACGTAAAGCGGCAATTTGCGCTTGATTAGCCGTTAAAATGAAGTTTTTACAAAGTTCGAGCCAGCGATTGCCCTTTCGCTCAAAATCTTTCAATTTTTCGGAAATCTCAATTTTTTGGTTGAGAATTTTTTGTTTTTTGGCGGCGTATTCTTCGGTGGAAATTATGCCGTCCAATTGGTTATCCAAAAGTTTATCCAATCTTTCGTTAAGTTCCGCAATTTGAGATTTTAGATTTTGAGCGAAAGTCATTTCGGCTTGGACATTTTCCTCTTTTTCTTTGTCCAGTTTGGCAATCATCTTTTTGGTCCAAGCCGAAGGCAAAGAAACTTTTTGAATAATTTTTGAAATCTGCTCGGCCAAAAGTTCCTCGCGAATATATTTTTGCGAGCAGTCGTCCTTCTTTTTGGTGCATCGGTAATAATTGTGTCCTTTGTGAGTTTCCGAAGTTATGGAACAGCCGCACTCGCCGCATTTCAAAAGCGAGCGGAAAAGATATTCTTTTTGGCCTCGTTTCATTTTGTGGGCTTTGGTTTTCATCACTTCTTGGCACTTGTCAAAAAGTTTCTTTGCAATCGCTGGCTTATGGTTTCCTTGATGAAGTTCGCCGTTGAAAACAAAAGCTCCGTAGTAAAATGGATTTTTCAAAAACATTTGGATATTGGAAATCGTAAAAACTTTACCGCTTCGGCTAATCAAGCCCAAAGAAGTCATTTTATTTCTTAAATCTTTCAGAGAATATTCGCCAGTGGCGTAAAGCTCAAACATTTTTCTGATGAGAGGAAATCTTTCCGGGTCGGGAATGATTTTGTGATTTACTTTGTCGTTGAGACAGCCGGTTATTGCCACCCCGCTTTGTTCGCCCCGTCTGACTTTTTGGCGCAAACCTCTTTTTACATTCTCTGAAAGATTGTCAATGTAGTATTTAGACTGCCCAAAAGCGATATTCAACATAAATTTTCCCTGCGGTGTTGTGTCAAACCAAAATGTCGGGAATTTTAGCGCGGTGATTTTCCCTGTGTCTATGAGATAAATAATTTGTCCGCCATCTATGGAATTTCTTGCAAGGCGGTCGGGGTGCCACGCTAAAATTCCTTCGGCCTCGCCGGACTCAATTCTTTTTATCATTTCGTTAAAAATTGGACGGCCCGGAATTTTCGCTGTTTGGGATTCAATAAGATTTTCAACGATATTCAGATTTTCCCGCTCGGCAAATTCTTTCAGCTCCGTAATTTGGGCTTCAATGGAAAGAATTTGCCTGTCCGGCTCGTCCGTTGATTTTCTGGCGTAGAGAAAATATTTTGTCATATTTTTATTTGATTAAATTTGTAATCGCTTTTGGGCAGAAAAATTGCCGCTTTGTGTTCGCCCTTCCACCTTCGCTAAAACTACGGCGGACAAGTCGGGCGAAAAAGAATTGGCTCGTATGGAAATTGCTTGAAAATTCGTTTGCCAAAGCGAGGGGCGAAGCCCCGAGCGAGGCGGGAAACTCAAACTTTACTAAATGGCTGTCTGTCTTGAACAAAATCCGAACTTTTTTCCGCGAAAATCCGAACGCTGATTTCTGAAAGATTACGCTCGGGCGGGCAAAAAGGAAGGGGGTTGGGGGAAATGAATTCCCGCCCCGCCCTCGCTTCCGCTTCCGCCCGCTTCGCGGGCGTGCCGCCGATTTTTAGAAAAGAAAAGAGGTAAATGCCCTTGCTCTAACCCTCCCGTGCGCGGGCATTTGGAATTAAACTCCCTAAAATTCTCTTTACATTATCAAAATAACTTTGTATCATAATTATAGATTGTGATTACTCTATACATACATACTATTATTTTAATACTACAATGTCAAGAGAGATTTCGCCAATAGGCAAAAATATAAAAAAGTTAAGGAAACAAAAGGACTTGTCGCAAGACCGGCTTTCTAAATTGGCTGATATTTCCTATAACACGGTCATAAAGCTGGAGTCGGGCGGTATCACCAACCCTTCAATTGACACGCTCCAGAAATTAGCCAAAGCCCTTAATGTTTCTGTTGATGATTTATTGAAACTCTAATTATGGAAACTAAAATTAAAAAGACAATTAAAGAATTGCCAAAAATTGAAAGACCAAGAGAGAAGTTAATGCAATATGGGCCAGAAAAACTTTCTAATTCTGAACTTTTGGCTATTTTATTGAGAATAGGCAGGCCAGGACAAAATGTCGTAGAGATTGCCAAACAGATACTTCGGCAATGTGGGGCCCAAAATTTACCGAATTTGACTTTGAAAGAATTAACTAATTTGTCAGGAATCGGCCCGGTTAAAGCTTGCGAAATCATTGCGAGTTTTGAGCTTGGCAAAAGACTTCTTCAAGGCAAAAAAGCTGAAATTTATTTAACTCCAAGAGATGTCTGGGATGAATTAAGAGATTTAAGAAACCATAAAAAAGAACATTTTGTTATTTTTTATCTTGATAGTAGAAACCAAGAAATTAAGAGAGAGATAATTTCGGTTGGCTCTCTTAACGCTAATTTGGTCCACCCAAGAGAAGTTTTTGAACCAGCAGTCAAAAACTTAGCTGCCCAAATAATTTTGGCACATAATCACCCATCGGGCGACCCCGAGCCGTCAGAAGACGATTTAGAAATAACAAAAAGGTTAGTAGAAGCAGGTAAAATTTTAGGAATTGAAATAGTTGACCATATAATCATTACCAAAACAGGATTTATAAGTTTTAAGGAGAAAAATTTAATTTAAAAACTATGCCAATTTTTAAAACAGAAAACAATAAAACTAGGCAGCTTAAATCTTCTAATTTTAAAAATGAAAAGGAACTGCAGAATTTATTTGAACAAAATTTAGAGGATATTTTTGGAGTTAAATTTATCGCTTCTGAAGTTTCAACGGGCGAAAAACATGGCGGAAGAATTGATACATTAGGAATAGATGAAAATAATTCTCCTATAATTATTGAGTATAAATGGGGAGAAAAAGATAATGTTATAAATCAGGGATTATTTTATCTTGATTGGTTAGTTGATCATAAGGGCGATTTCCAAATTCTTACAGAGAAAAAACTAGGCAAAAAAATAAAAATAGATTGGGGACAGCCAAGATTGATTTTAGTTGCCTCTTCTTTTAATAAGTATGATAAATACGCAATTAACCAAATGGCGGAAAATGTTGAATTATGGAATTATACTTTTTATGAGGATGGCATTTTAGATATAGAAATGGAAGCGAGTTCTCGTATCGGAGAAAAAAGAGGTCGTCAAATAACCAATATTGATTATTCTCAATATGATATAAACTTTCATTTGAATAAAACAAGCAAGGAATTACAACAAAAATTTCAAGAATTAAGAGAAAAAATTTTAGAGTTGCCAAATACATTAGAAAGAGCAGAACAAAAAAGTAGTATATCTTATCGCACAACTAAATGCTTTGCCAATTTTACATTTAGAAGAAATTCCATTGATCTTCTTTTACGGCAACCAAAATATAACGATCCTAAAAATTTAGTAAGAGATGTAACTTCTTTTGAATGGGGCTATAGAGGATTAGTTAAAATTGATACGAAAAGCGATTCAAATTATATAATAAATTTAATAAAACAATCTTACGAGGAAACACTATGAGCAATACAAATTACAAACCCATAAAAGAGAAAGTTAAGGTTGAACCCGAAGAAAAGAAAGGATATGTCCGTGATTTTATTACTGGGCGGTGGTTAAAAAATAAGCCCGAAGAAGGACCAAGACAAATTTTAGAAAAAAGATTAGTTGAAGAATATGGCTATTCTAAGGGCCAAATTGAAATTGAGTTTCCGGTTCAAAAAGGAAGTAAAAGAATTGGCCCAACGGACATCGCGGTTTTTAGAAATGAGAAAAAGGTTATTGATAATCTTTACATTATCGTAGAAACAAAACGCAAAGAAAGAAAAGACGGCATTGATCAGTTAAAATCCTACCTTTCGCCGACCAATGCAGAATTTGGCGTCTGGTTTAACGGAAAAGATATTGTTTATTTACAACATCTTAAAAAAGCCCCGTTTTTTAGAGAAATACCAGACATTCCTAAAAAAGGAGAGACGCTTGAAGATGTGGGACTCTATCAGAAGAAAGATTTAAAACCAGCAATTGAACTTAAAACAGTTTTTGAAATAATACACAATCATATTTACGCAAATGAAGGATTGCTGAAAGAAAAGGTATTTAATGAAATGCTGAAATTGATTTTTATCAAAATGGCGGATGAAAAAGCATTGGCTCAAAAATGTGAATTTAGAATTACGGATAAGGAATTAGAAGAACTGGAAGAAGGTAAAGAAAACGGATTTATGGAGAGAATCTTAAATCTTTTTGAAAGAGTGAAAAGCCAATATCCAGATGTTTTTGACCCCAACGAAAGGTTGAATTTAAAACCGCTCACTATTGCTTTTGTTGTTAGCCAATTGCAGAAATATAGTCTTATTAATACCGCCGCAGATGTTAAAGGAACGGCTTTTCAAACTTTTGTTTATGCTCATCAAAGAGGAGAGCGAGGAGAATTTTTTACTCCGCATCCAATCGTGGATTTATGCGTAAATATGCTGGACCCGAAAGACAATGAGAAATTTATTGACCCTGCTTGCGGTTCTGGCGGATTTCTTGTCGCAGGAATGAATTACATTAAAGAAAAATTTGTAAAAGAAAGACCGGAATTAAAAACTAAATCTACTGATTTTCTAAAAGAATACGCTCATGCTTATCTTTCGGGCATTGATATAAACCCTGACTTAGCCAAAGTTGCCAAAATGCATATGGTTTTGCACGACGATGGCCATACCGGCATTTTTTGTGCAAATTCACTTCTACCTGTCAATGAATTAGTTCGTCTTGCGGAAAAAGCAACCGTTCCAAGAACATTACATCCCCACGAAGGACAATTTAAAATTTTAATGACAAATCCGCCATTTGGTTCAAAGGGTAAGGTTACCGACAAAAGAATTCTTGCGGAATTTCAGCTCGGCCATAAATGGAAAAAAGAGGATGACGGACGATGGGTAAAAACTAACAAAGTTTTAGACGGTCAAATACCAGAAATTCTATTCATAGAGAGAAGTCTCCAACTTTTGGGCGAAGATGGCAAAATGGCGATTGTTCTGCCAAACGGGACTTTAAATAATTCCTCTCTTGAATATGTCAGGGAATTTATCAAACAATATTCGCGTATTTTAGCCGTAGTTTCTTTGCCAGTAGGAACTTTTATGTCTGCTGGCGCAAACCCGCAGCCAAGCGTTTTATTTCTCCAAAAGTTAAGCAATAAAGATGCTGAAAAACTAAACAAAAAAGATTATTCAATCTTTATGGCGATAGTTGAGAAGATTGGTTATGACTTGACGACAAAAACAGCCCCGCCGATTTATAAACGAGATGAGAAAGGAGAATATCTTACAGACGAAGCTGGAAATAGAATTTTAGATACAGACATTCCCGAAATAATCGAAGCATTTGAAAAATTTAAACAAAAACACGATTTAGGTTTTTAATTATGCGTTTAGCTGAGACAAAATTTAAATCTTTGATAGATAGAATAGACGCCAACTTTTATGTTAGCCGTCTTGGCGCTATTAGAAAATTGCATCAACAATATAAAAATCTCGGCGATCTTTGTAAATTCCCCCGAGCAAAAACGCCTCCCAGAGAATTGTATTTTAATACTGGAGTGCCAGTTATCAAACTAAAAAATGTCAGCAACTATTTTTTGCAGCTTAAAGATACAGATTTTATCCCACAGAGCAATTATCAAGAATTTGTCCAGCCGAAAACTGGGGACATTTTAATAACTGCTACCGGCGAAGGGACAATAGGACGAGTAGGAATTTTTGAAAATAGTATTAAGTGTGTTGTTACAGCGGAAGTAATGCTTGTTAGGTCAGAAAATATAAATCCATACTTTTTGCTTGCTTATTTACGATCTCCGCATGGTCGTTATCAATTAGAAAGATTTGCTCGCGGTTCAACCGGTCAAACGCATTTGTATTCTAAAGATGTAGCTTTAATTCCTGTATCGCAGGTCTCGAAAAAAACACAAAAAGAAATTGAAAATTTAGTAAGGCAAGCGCACCAAAAGAAAAAATTAGCAGACGAAAAATATGAGGAAGCAGAGGGAAATCTATATGAGTTATTAGGATATAAAGAGCTTAATTTGAAATTTGAAAAATCGTTTGAAGCGGAAGCCGCAGAGGTTTTTTCTACAATGCGTTTTGATTCTGAATATTACCAACCAAAACACAAAAAAATTATTGAAATTTTAAATAAGTCAAGTTTTAAAGCGGAAAAGCTGGAAAAGGTAATTAAAATTTCTGCGAAAAAGATAAATCCAAGAGCAAATCCGACAAAGAAAATAAAATATGTTGAACTTGCAAACATCGATCCCTCAACTGGAGAAATTGATAGTTTTAATGAATTATATGGCTACGAAGCGCCAAGTAGGGCCCGAATGGCAATAAAAGTTGGCGATGTAGTAGTGGCTTCGCTTGCTGGTTCATTAAATAATATTGGTATAGTTCCAAAAGAACTAGACGGAGAGGTGGCAAGCACAGGATTTTTTGTAGTTAATTCCGAAAATTATTTAAACGAATTTTTGTTTTTGCTTTTTAGATCGGAAATTATGAAGAAACAATTAGAGCAGAAAACTGCCGGCGCAATTATGGCGGCAGTACCTAAAAGCGTTTTTGGTGATTTATTAGTCCCAATTATTCCAAAACAAAAACAAGAAAGAATAGCCAAGTTAGTAAAACAATCTTTTGCCCTAAGAAAAGAGGCAAAGCAACTTTTAGATGAAGCAACAAAAAGGGTTGAAAACTTAATTAAATAAAAAAATGCCAAAAATAATTCACAAGATTAAAATTGAAGATTTCAGATCTTTTGATAATGAAACCGTTGATTTCAATGATGTCGCTTGTATTATTGGACCAAACGAAGGGGGAAAAACTAATTTGCTTGATGCTGTAAATATGTTAATGAGCGGAGACGAGAGCGATGAAAACGATAAAAGAATAATAAGAACGTCTGATATTAGAAAAAATTCTCTAAAGTTTAGAGAGGGCAAATTACCAAAGCTTGAGTTCGAATTAAGTGAACAGGTAATTCAAGACCAAAGATTAAGGAAAATTTTTCAGATTCAGAAAAATTCAACCATTACATTGCTTAGAGACGGGAATAATTTTTATCCACAATTAGAGCCAAAATTACCAAATGACAACATTTTGTTGGGTAATTTGACAGAAGAAGATATCGAAATAAAAAATGAAGAAGAAACAATAAAAATTGAGGGTTCAGATTGGACATTGATCAACAAAAAAGATTATGAACTATTAAAGACCCAAATTGATCAATTAGTTTCCTCGGGTAAGGTTGAATTAAACGATGAAAGCAATATTATAGAAGCAATTAAAGAATATTTACAAATAGAAATTGACTATAATCTCAATGTTTTCTTTTGGGGATATGATAAACAAAAATATGGTTTGCCAGATATAGTGAACATTCAAGAATTTTTAAAGAAACCCACTGATCGAATTGCCGTTCTCTCGATTTTTAGACTAGCTAGATATGACCAAGAACAGATACCAGGTATTTTTGAGAATAAAACCGAAACAGATTACGAAAATATTTTCAACGAGATTTCAAATAAGGTAACAGAGGAAATACGAAAAGCTTGGCCGCCAAATCCAGATATAGAAATAAATATTACCTATAAAACAGATCATTTACTTATAAATATTAAAGAACCAGGTTATTCAATTGAACCTAAATATAGAAGCGAGGGCTTACAATGGTTTTTAGCGTTTTTAATAGGGATTTTGGCTCAGGCGAAAGAAATAAAAGATTACATTGTTTTAATAGACGAACCTGCTCTGCATTTACATCCGGGCGGACAGAAGGCTGTTTTATCATTGATAAACGAACTGGCCACAAATAATCAGATTATTTATTCTACACATTCACCATTTATGGTAGATAAAAGATTTCCTGAGAGAGTAAGATTTTTAATTAAAGACACAAAAACAGGATATTCGCTTACTAAAGCAGAAAAGCCAACTAAAGAAAATATATTAAGAGATCCATTACTTAGACAAGCTTTAGGATATACGGTAACGGACTTATCATATCTTAGCGAACAAAATATTCTAGTCGAGGGGCATCTTGAGAAAAAAGCACTTGAGACCGTTGTTAATAAATTTATAAAAGAGGAAAAAATTGATGAAACTATAGATTTAAATAACACGGGGTTAATTGACTGTTCTGGTGCTGGTGAAATAGCTAAACATGCAAAATTATATAAAAACTCCGGCTTATTTTGTATAAGTGTTTATGATTTTGATCAACCGGGCAAGTCTGCAAAAATTGCTAATATTCAAAATAAAGTTCAATTAGAAGAGGAAATTATTTCCGTTGACCAGATAAACAAAAGTTTCAAAACAATGGAAGATCTACTGCCAAAAGAGGTTTATATAAAATCTATTAAGGAATATTTTAAATTAAAATCGGAGGATAAGATAAATGATACAGAGAAAATTCCGCGAATAGAAAAACTTGATAATTTAATTGAGCAAAGGATAAAAAGTAAACAGATTCAGGTTGAAGAACAAAAAGAAGAAAAAAGAAAAATAAAAAGAGAGTTTGAAGATTGTTTAATAAAAAATCTAGATGATTTTTTGGGTAAAAATAATGTGGACGAGGTAAAAGATTTAATAGAATTACATAATTTGATAAAAAAGAAAATTTCAGAATTTTTAGAAAAAAATAAAAATAAAAAATAGCGGCGACTCGCCCGCAAATCGGGCGGAAGTGGAAGCGAGGGCGGGCAAAAATTCCTTTCCCCCAACCCCCTTCCTTTTTGCCCGCCCGAGCGTAATTTTTCAGAAATCAGCGTTCGGATTTTCGCGGAAAAAAGTTCGGATTTTGTTCAAGACAGACAGCAGGCATGTGCTCGGTTCGAGGCGACCGAGAGGGGATAAAATAGACAAAGAGTTAATTTTTTGATAAAATTTAATAATAATTAACTATAAAAATATGAAGGTCAAAAAAGAAATTTCTGCATGGTATGTGGCAGCTACTTTTTACCTAACAGCTGGTTTTGCAATGCCACTTGTTTTTGGACTTATATTATAGTTTCGTTGTTTCTCCTCTTGTGGGCGAAGGAACATTAGACGACATTCTCGCCACAGTATTCGCGGCGCTTGGTTTTTGGGTGGGTATTATCTATTCCGCACGATATATCAGGAGGGCATATATAATAAGAGACAAAAAGAAAATAGTAAATATAGCCACATTATATTTAACAGCCCTGCTATTTTTATGGTGGGTTTTTTGGTGCATAATCTTTCTCCCGATACCATTTCTACTGATAGGATATACTATTAGAGTGGTTATATTCTATTTATTAAGCAGGATTTATGTTAAAGAGAGCGTGGAGAGTGCACCAACGATCCAGGCAGAAACTCAATCCTAAAAATAATTTCATAAATAATGGGAGAGGAGATCAAGCGTTTATTCGAGGAATATAAGAAATTCAGGGCCAATATGAAGCCAACCGTTTTTGATTTTGGTCCCTTCCATTATAAGGATTTATCTATTAGAGATCGTAGAAGATTGGCCTTGTTTCAAAGGAAAACAGAAACATATTTAGATAGCATTAGCAATGAGCAATTGGCAGAATTGCTTTTAGACATTAAAGATATAGAGCTGACAGGAAAAATTCAGGCGATTATCAGCGAGAGGGAATCATATTCAAATATTAAAAAAGGATGGCTTTATAAATTAGGGCTAATTCCCACCTTTACAGAGGTGGTCTTATTTCTAACAGGTCTGACTTTTTTACTTCTTCTTTTTTTAAACACTTTATTTTTAGAAGAATTTTTTGATTTTTTCCTGCGGGACTTTGATTTGGAAATGATTGGAATAATGATATTTTTTATAATTGGATTAGTGATGTCATTTTATTATGTCTTCTCTAACAAAATAATTCCCAGGAAGAGCAAGGGCTATATACTATTATTTGCAGTCATAATAAATTTTTTAGTTGGCTTTTTCGCAGGATTCTACGCGTTAACAAGAGCTAAAGGATTTGTCATAATTTTTCCATCTGTAAATATTATTAGTGCCTTTTTACTTCTTTTTTTTGTGAGGATAAATCTAATCACGACTAAGTCGATTTTGGATAAACAGGCTAAATTATCAGAAATACTAATTGGATCTATAATAGTTATAGTAGTTTTTACTATAAGCCAGTACGTCTTCCACAATTATTGGGCTATTACTTTTTCCTTGTGCCTAGTATACGCGACCAATATAAATCATTTTATTAGTAAATGGCTTAGATAACGCGTTATGTTTATATTAAAACACATCCGACCGAGAGGGGTTGAATATTTCCTGAAAAATTATCCCAGAAACCCTTACGGGACTTGATTCGTCAAGGTTCTAGACCGATTAGGGCAACAGGCATGTGCGACCGAGAATCCTTGTATTTTCAACGTTTTTCGAGGCCAATTTCATTAAAAATTAGAGCACCCCGCTAGAATTAGAATATAGGGCCAAATTGACGGGATGGCGCTAGGGCGATCGAGGGGGATAAGAAAATTTTTATTTTGAGATTGGAGAGCTTGACAAGGATTTTATATGGGCTAAACTTAAGTTAATCTAAAGTTAATCTTAAAAGTATAAACT
>Ga0180007_10001143_pt1 | contig 38056 bp, 28 predicted proteins | sample MM_PC_MetaG_FD_121122 | JGI IMG/M metagenome (GOLD analysis project Ga0180007, IMG submission 121122) | Groundwater microbial communities from the Aspo Hard Rock Laboratory (HRL) deep subsurface site, Sweden - MM_PC_MetaG | ecosystem: Environmental > Aquatic > Deep subsurface > Groundwater... | reverse complement strand
TAATTCAGAGCGGCATCAAAAACATAAAAAATGCAGGATGCAATTTTTTATGTTTTTGCTGAGTGCAGTCCGCCGCCACGAGGGCGGCGGCAAACGTCCGCCTGAATTGCCATTGCGAAACCCCTTCCACGGTGCCTATTGAGAAAATACCCCGGGCAAACGTCAGCCTGAATTGCCGATTGCGAAACCCCTACTTGATATACTTCATTACTTCTTTTGCAAAAGTACGGGTGTCTATCGGCTTACCTATAAAGCCGCTCTTTTTCAGACCGCTTATCTCATCTAAGACCGACTCTAAAACCGAAGCAGTCACGAAAACGATGGGGATATCTCTGACATCTTTATCAAGACTTAATATTTTTGCAGCCATGGTGCCGTGCATATCCGGCAGCCGAAGATCCATTATTATTATATCGGGTTTTTCCTTCTTCGCAATAGCAATTCCGTCGGCCGCATTTTCTGCCTGAAACACTTCCATTCCGGCGACGGTTAAAAGGTCTTTTTCCAGCAACAGATTGAATGCATCATCATCGACAATTAATACCTTCTTTTTCATATCACCGCACCATCCTTGATTTAATCGGTAAAGTAACTCTGATCGAAGTTCCCTGGGTTAACCCCCTGGATTCTGCGGAAAGGCGGCCTCCATGCAGTTCAACTAATTTTTTTGAAATTGACAACCCCAGCCCTGTTCCTTCAATCAAACGGGAATAAGGTGTATCTACTCTGAAAAACCCTTCAAATATTTTTTTCATATTCTCGGCTGCGATGCCTATGCCGGTGTCCCAGATTACTATCTCAATATCTTCCTCTATTTGTTTCGCCTGCAGGCCTATTTTGCCGCCTTCAGGGGTGAATTTAATTGCGTTTGAAAGGAGATTAAAACTATTTCTTTTATCTTGAGATCATCAGCCTCAATATCCGGCAGGACTTCATCAATTTCAAGTATCACTTCCAGATTCTTTTTCTGTATCATATTCTCAACCACCGTGACAAGCTCTTTTAACAGCTTTTTCATGGGTAATATTGCCGGGGTCAGCGCCATTTTTCCGGATTCCACTTTCGCCATATCAAGTATCTGATTTATCAGCAAGAGCAGATGCTTGCCGCTGGTTAAAACATTATTAATATACATCTTTTGTTTTTCATTAAGAGGTCCGAAAATTTCGTCGCATAATACTTCGGAGAAACCGTTAATCGAGTTAAGCGGTGTCCGGAGCTCGTGAGACATGTTTGCCAGAAATTCCGATTTTACCTGCGCGGCGATCTTTAACTCGGCAGCAAAATCCTTTAACTCTTCATGCGCTTTCGCTAATCCTTTTTCTATTTCCCGCTGTTTGGTGACATCACGGAACACGAGCACGGCACCGATCACCTTTTGCCCGCGATTGAAAATCGGCGCACAACTGTCGGCAATATGGCACTCGCTGCCGTAGCGGGCGATTAAAATAGTGTGGTTGACCATGCCCTGGATATCACCTTGTTCTATGGTCGTCATTACCGGAGCAATAACGGATTGACGGGTTGCCTCGTTGATAATGCAGAAGATTTCTTCTATTGGTTTACCCTTGGCCTCGGCAAGCGGCCACCCGGTAAGCATTTCAGCAATTGGATTAAGAAACGTCACCTGCCCCCGGACATCTGTGGTTATCACTGCATCGCCGATTGATTTGAGTGTCACGGCGAGGCCTTCCTTGCTTATATGCAGGGCAGTGTTGGTCTGCTGAAGCTGTTTGTTCGTTTCTTCCTGGGATTCGAGCTGACACTGTGTCTCCAGATGAATTTCATTTTTGTTCTTCTGCAGTGTTTCGCAATACAGCAGATACACAAACAAAACTATAAATAGCAGTAATAATATACTGATGATAATAATAAGTACAAGCATACGGCTTAAGTTTTTCTGAAAATCCGATTTTGCCAGCCATAAAGAATTCCATTCAAGCAGAAAAATATTTTTCAATTCATCCGTCGCCGGCTTGTCAACACCTGTTTCAGCATCAGCCAATGCATCATTTGTCTGGTTTATTGTGACTGCGGATGTTTTGCAGGCCCGGGTTGTTTCATTTATCAGTGCAAATACCAGGAACCATATCGCAATCAGCATCAGTACCATCGCTGATACTCCGGCAAATAATGCGGTGTTTTTCTTATTAATTTTCATGCAATTTACTCCGTTCTCCGGTTATTATATACTCAATTGATTATTATACAAGGCCCAGGGCACGCCTGAAACCGTTTGCGTCGTGCCCTGGGCCGCTGATAATCCGATATGACAGAATGATTAATCAAAATGACCGATCATCTCTCATACAAGGACAGGATTTCCAGTTTTTTCCGGTATTTCGCCACCGTCCGGCGCGCAATAAAAATTTCATGTTTTTTCAGTTCTGCTGCTATGTCTTTGTCGCTGATACCTCTGTCTTTTTCAACAAAGTCTCTGACCAATTCCTTGACATACGTGGATGAAACTCCTCCGGATTTTTCATTTACTTTCAACGAAAAAAAATACCGTAAGGGCATTACTCCCCATTCAGTCTGTATATATTTGGAATTAAGTAATCTGCTCAGGGAGCTCTCGCCTATATTTTCCCGGCGGGAAAATTCAATCAGAGTCAATGGTTTGATATATTTGGGGCCGTTCAGAAAAAAATCCCGTTGATATTTAAGCAGCCTGAACGTTGTTTTTAACAAATTGTCTTTGCGGTATTTCAGGCTGCTGATGAGATTCAATGCCTGTTTCTCCATTTTATTGAAATATTCCGTCAACGATGGAGAGGGAGCAGCCTCGTGTATTGTTTGATAATACCGATCAATTACCACTGTCGGTACAGTTTCATTGTCAATAATAATTTCAAAATCATCAGTACCGCCGGAGGATTCGCTGTGCATCCCCGAGGGTTTCCTTCTGACTGTCACATCAGGAGTTATGAACTTGTTTTCCATGGATGATCGGAAATTTCGGGCTGGTTTCGGCTCAAGTCCGGCAATTATGCTGACCGAATCTATTACCTTCGATACTGAAACATGCTCTAAATTGGCGATTTTTTTAAAATTACGCCATTTCAGGCGGTGAAGATGATTTTTTATTATTGTCTTCGCAAGATCATGCTTCTCGGCTCCGTTAAGCTGAATGAGAAGCGATTCTATTACATTTCCAGCACATATCCCCGGCGGATCGAAGCTCTGCAGTTTCTTTGTTACCCGGCTGGTTAAATCAGATCCATATAATTGACGGCTATATGCAATAACGGATTCGGGCATATAACCGTTTTTATCGAGGCCGCTCAGGAGCAAATCACCTGTCGAATATTCACGGCTGTGCGCAGAATAATTAAACGATAATTGTTTAAGGAGGTATTCATATAGTGACTCCTGACTTGCCACGCACTTTTCAATAACCGTTGTCTTGTTAGCTTTGCCGCTGCTGAAAGTTGTTACCGGGTAAAAGTAGCCGGGCATGGAACGGCCTGAAACGGTTTGTTTTTTTTCCTGAAGAAACGGGTTTTCTGAGAGAGCTTTTTTTATATGATCAGCGAGTTCTTCGTTCGACATTTTAATTATTCTTTGGGATTGTATGAGCATGGGAGATATTGAAAACCCCATTCCCAAGCCGGCTGACATTGACAATTGCTGCATAGTTGCCCCTAACAGTATAGCAGCAAATTCTATGCCAAGTAAAGAAAAATCAGGGAATCGAGACGGAAATAACGGTGCCTTTACCGGTAAAGCCGGTCAGTGTTCCCTTCAGTTGCCTGACCAGCAGGTTCACTATCAAAAGACCGGCTGTATTTGCATTGTATATATCGATTTTTTTCGGGATCCCTGGACCATTATCGGCAACCGATAGCATCAGACCAATTTTTTTTTTTTTAAGTCTTACTTTTAAAATTGCGTCGGCCCTTCGGGAAAGACCATGGGTAAGCGAATTAACCGCCAGCTCGTTGAGGATAAGGGCAACAGCTGTGGCGCGGCCGGTATCTAAAATAATTGAGTCCAGGCGGATATCACATTTCATTGCGGAATTGCCGGCAGCCTGTATAAGTTTTTTCACCAGAGCATCGCAGAGCAGGTTGCATTGTATCTCATGGTAAGCGCACTGCTGCTCCATTACTGTATGGATCAGGCCGAAAACAAGCACCCGGGACGCTGCTGATTTCAATTCGGCTGATACTGCAGGTATTTTTTTCAATGAGTCCTGGATCAGTAGGAAACTCAGGATTCTTTGATAATTGTTTTTTACCCTATGGTTAATTTCTTTTATAAGTTTATCTTTACCGGCAAGAAGTTTTTCCTGTTCTTCATTTTTTTTTTCCAGTAGCGTGGTTGATGTTTTTTTCATAATTATTGACTATCGAATATGATGATCTATTCTGGAAACGGACACTGGGATGATTATCACCTTGATTTACAATTTATAGCGGCGATAAAGCTGACTTAGAGACAGACCGAGATAGCGCGCCGTTCTGGTTTTATTGCCTCCTGCTTTTACCATGGCTTTTTAACAATCAGCTTGATAAAATCATTGATATTGAAAGGCTCATCTGGTAAATCAAAATTACTCAGGTCGATTTTATTGGAAACTCCGGGCTCCTTTTCTTCTGCCGGCACGATGATATTGATAAAATGATCCTTGCGTAAGATGGCGTCATTAGTGAAAAGCAGCAGTTTGGTTATCATATTCTGCAGCTGTCTGATGTTACCGGGCCAATTGTATTGTGTGAGCATTTCAAAAACGTCATTTTCTATGGCTTCTACATTGCTGTTCAATTCTTTATTGGTTTTAAATAAAAACAGAATAACAAGAGGAATTATTTCTTCTTTTCTTTCCCGCAGCGGCGGAATGGTTATCATACAGACATTGAGCCGGTAATAAAGATCCTTTCGGAACTTTTTTTTTTTTACCAGGTTTTTAAGGCTTTTGTTAGAGGAGCAGATAATCCTGGTTTTTACACGCAGTGTCTGACTGGAGCCGACTTTAATATATTCACGTTCCTGCAGTACCCGAAGCAGTTTCGCCTGAAAATCGAGCGGAATTTCGGATATTTCATCGAGAAAAAGCGTACCGTTTTCAGCGGCCTGAATATAGCCGTCCTTTCCTTTCGGATCGGCACCGGTAAAAGCCCCTTTTTCATAACCGAATAACTCCGCTTCAAACAATTCTTTTTTCAAAGTCGCGCAGTTGACCGCCACAAATGGTTCATGTTTATGGGCACTTTCATAATGAATATATTTTGCGATGGACTCTTTGCCGGTTCCCGTTTCTCCTTCAATCAGCACCGGGATATGCGGAAAATTATGGAGCTTCTTAAGTTTGTTGAAAATAATCTGCATCTTTTCAGAATAGATTCCAATGCTTCCAATTTTTTTATGGAAGAGCGACTGTTCAAAAGCGAATTTAAGATCTTTGAGATAGACAGCCGGTTTTGAGGTATTTTTTATTACGTCTAAATTTTTTTCAGGTATTTTTTTTGCTTTTTCATTTACGTATCTGTCGAGCACCAGAGCCAACTGTTCAAAATTAATCGGCTTTTGCAGAAAATCATAGACACCAAGGTCAAGGGCATTGACAGAGTCAATAACATCACTGTGACCGCTTATCAGGATAATATCTGTTTTATTATTATGCTTTTTAATATCCTGAATGAGGTCGATACCGTTTCGATCCGGCAGTTTTACATCAAGTATGATCAGATCGTAGTCTACACCCCGGATTTTTTTAAGAAGGGTTTGTCCATCTAGTGCTGAATCGACTTTGTGTCTGAAGTTTTTCAGATACAGTTCATAGGCATGAGAAATTGCAGGATCATCATCTGCGACAAGTATATTCAAATATAACCCTAAAAGGACTTAATCTATTTTACTACTCTTTGATTATAATAACAAGGTGCCATTACAGCTTATGAATTCCCACTAATTTTTAATAGGCACTGTTAAAGGATGCGATTTCGATTTTGCAGGCGCTCTGAAAAATCGAAAGCGCATCCCTTTAACTCGCTAAAAATATATTGGTGTGAATTATAAGTGTAATTTGGTAAAAATTTAATTATAAATTTATGACAATCACGAAACAGCGGGATACTTAGGCATTGTCAAACATGATTAGCGTTCATTCGCATGTATTAGCGGTTCCTGCTTCTTTCTGCACATTCATTTCATTTACCCAGTATCCCTGATACTGATAATTTTGATGCAATCTGATTTCATAATCCCGGTTTAATATTAAGTCGTTGGTGTATTCCGGCGACATCTTGACGGTATTACGCGACATGCTGAGGTAGACTTTAGACTCACTCCAACTCACGCTCTCTATCCATTGCGGCGAAATAAGAACTTTTTTCCCGGGCCACCAGTTTCGGGTGTCGATAATCAGATAACGGATTGCCCAGGTATCATCGTCGATGATGAAATCTTCGATATGGCCGATTTCTCCGTCTGATGCGTGAATGTAATGACCGCTCACTCCATTAGTGCTCCGCAAATGCCGGTCCCATACCGGCTCTTCCTGAGTGGTTTCCCGCCATTTCCTGCGATCACGCATTATGTATGGACACATTCCCCACATGTTTGAGCCGGCCCAATAGGCCGGCCATCCATAATATTCGTAATATGTCTTTTCGTATTGCCGCGAAACCGGTTTATCAGTATCAATGAATGTGCTGTCTTCAATCTGTTTTCTGGTTAAATCAACAGAAATATGCTGCTCTTCTTTGCTTACCGCTATCAATGCATGCGGTGAAATTAATACCTTCCTGCCGCTGAGCCATGTTCCGGTGTCAGCGACCAGATAGCGGATAGTCCAGTGATGATCATCGAAGTAAAATTCCAGGGCTCTGCCCATTTCCCCGTCAAGTGCATTTAATTTATAACTTTTCAGTGTTTTCGCTTTAATTAACATTGCGGTCATCCTTTATTAAAAATATAACTATATCAGACTGCTGCCTGCAATATATATAGCATAAAGTGTGCCAGGAGCTTATAACAAGCGGAGACTTTAAGTTCCAGAAATAGTGCAAATCGTAGTTTGCATTTTTTAAAGAATTAAAATACAATGAAGATCAAAGTCCAAAGACGGGAAACCTGAAACCGTTTCTTTTTAAATATTTATAATGGTTTCAACGTGAAAAAAAAATTTTCAAAAACAGTTGCCCTGATTGTTGCGCATCCCGATGATGAAACATTATGGGCGGGCGGGACGATACTCAGTCATCCCGCGTGGAAGTTTTTCATTGTGTGTCTTTGCCGCGGAAGCGATGCAGAGCGGACTCTCAGATTTCATAAGGCTTTAAAAAGTCTTCACTCTGAAGGAATTATCGGCGACTTAAATGATGATTCAGATCAAAAACCATTGGATGATGCGGAAGTGGAGCAGACTATTCTCCGATTACTTCCTCCAAAACCTTTTGATTTACTGATTACCCATAATCCCGGCGGAGAATACACAAAACACCTCAGACATGAAGAAATCAGTAAAGCGGTTATTTCGCTTTGGAGTACAGGAAAAGTAACGGCTGAAGAATTATGGACTTTTGCGTATGAGGATGGCAATAAAGGCTATCTGCCAAGACCTGTTAAAAATGCGCATTATTATCAAGCCATTTCAACATCTGCGTGGCTTCAAAAGTACAAAATAATTACTGAAATTTATGGTTTTAAAAAGGACAGTTGGGAATCAGAAACCACTCCAAAATCAGAAGCTTTCTGGCAATTGACCAATCCTGAAAATGCTATTAATTGGATAAAAAAATATGAAAACATTAGTATTATATGATTACCCTCCTTCGCCCGGGGGACTCGCAACCCAGGGTGATCTGCTTTACAAGGGCCTTATTGAAATGGGGGTTGATACTCACGCGGCACATTTTGAATCAGCACAGGAGAAGGAATGGTATTATCGCTGGTTTGAGCCCGACGTAGTTATTGGTGTAGGATATTGGGGACATATTCCGCAATTAGTTCTTCACCCGCAGCGTTATGGTATTCGTCCGGTACCTTGGTTAGTAGCCGATGGTTATATTGCCAATTATCAGGAGGTCTTGAATGCCCTTCCGCTTATTCTGGTTACATCCAATTGGGTAAAGGAAATGTATGTACGCGATGGAATAAGTGCTGATAAAATAGAAGTATTGCCGGTAGGCTGTAATACCGATGCTTTTATACCTTTTAATAAAAACGACCTGAAAATATCAGCAGTACGCGAATCTCTGGGTGTATCGCCCGATCAGATAATGATACTCACTGTCGGCGGCGATGCAGCATCTAAGGGTGCACAGGAAGTAATGCAGGCTCTGGCAATAATCGATACAAAAGCACCGGATTGGAAATATGTCTGCAAAGTATGGCCCCAACCGCGGACCAAGAATCAAAACCTGGCCGATTTGGAAATGGCAACGTGTCTGGGGATTGAAAAAAATGTAACTTATACCACCAACACAATATCGCGGAATTTTATGCCGTACCTGATCGGCGCATGCGATATTTATGCAGCTCCTTCGCGGCTCGAAGGATTTGGAATGCCGCAGGTTGAAGCCGGAGCATGTGAAAAACCGGTTATAGGCATTAAAGCCATGGGAATGCTGGATACTCTTGTTCATAACGAAACTGCACTGCTCGCAAATGTGGCGCGGAGAATTGCGGTGAATGAAGTTATTCTTGGAAATGAATCCGGTTTTGAAGATAAACACAAAGTAATATTTAATGTACCGCGGACAGTAGATTACCGTGCCGACGTAAATGATATTGCCAAATACTTATTGGAACTGATGACCGATGAAACCTTGAGAAACAAATTGGGTAAAGCAGCCAGAAAGCGTGTAGTCGAAAACTTTGATTACCGGATTGTTGCCAAAAAGTTTATCGAAATAATGGAAAAAAGACTGGGAATAAAATAGGACTGTATGCAAAACGAATCATGGAAAGAAATCGAAACAGCAAAGCAGGCCGCAATTGAAGTATTAAAACACAATGCACATGGACCATATCAAGGACTTCCCAGAACTGCCGGCTGGGGATATCCCGAACCATATACGAGAGATTTATTGTTTTCTATATTTGGAATTGGTGTATCAAAGGATTTAACACTTTTAACAAGTATTCGGATAATATTAGAAACACTGGCGGAAAACCAAACAGAGCACGGCCATATTCCCTCACTGGTTCACGACAAGAACAATCGCGGCTCAAGCGACAGCACGCCCCTCTTTTTACTCGGAGTTGGTATATTCAGAAAAATATCCGGAGAACCGGATTTTCTTAAAATTGCTGTTGAAAAGGCAATGATTTGGATGGAATATCAAAGTCCGTCGGATCGTTTACTGGTAGCCCAGCAGCCGACAAGCGACTGGCGCGATGAACAATGGGTGATCGGATATGGTTTGTATGTAAATACACTGGTATACAGCTATCTCAGGATATTAGGCCATCATGTCAAAGCTGATTTGATGCACCATGACATGGGCAGATTTACCATAACAGAAGGAAATATGAATCATCAGATAAACGAAGGTCTATCAGTAAAAGCTACACCATATTTAGCTTTCTGGTTTTATAAAATTTACAGCAGCGAACACTGCGATTTACTTGGCAACAGCCTTGCTATCCTTTCCGGAATAGCTCCTCTCACCCGGGCTGATGAAATAATATCGTGGATTGAGGAAGAGTGCGCAGGTATGAAAAACAGAGGCGAACTGGCAATGAATTTACCGCCAAATTTCTTCCCTTTTATAAAACCCGGTGATCCTGACTGGAATCCCCGGTATGAAATATATAATAAACCGGGCGATTATCATAATGGCGGGATATGGCCATTTATTTGCGGGTTTTATATTGCGGCTTTGGTTGCGGCAAAAAGATATACCCTTGCAATGGAAAAACTAACCGCACTAACGCAATGCATCAAAATTTCTAATAACGGAAACCTTGATTTCGGATTTAATGAATGGATAAAAGCTCAGAATGGCAAACCAATGGGACAGGATTGGCAAACCTGGAGCGCTTCGCTTTACTTATATGCAGCTGAATGTGTTGAAAAAAGAAAAACACCTTTTTTTGAAGAAATAAGAAACTATCACATTAATGAAACAGCAACAGGCTTGATAACTTAAGGCTCTGTCCGATGCAATTTTTTTATTTAGTTTGCCTTTTTTTATTAATAACATGATTCCGAATTAAATCTTTAACAACCAATGAAGATATATCATATTGCGCATTTTTGCTTGTTTCAAAATCCGGAGTTTTACTCGTCGCACTGTAAATAATGTGTCCGTTGCTTCCTGTTGTCCATACGTTAATACATTGACGGTCAAATTTTTCGACATTCGTATACCCATGTTCAATTTTATAATAATGATTGTAATATCTCGGCCAATAATGATAGTATCTAAGCATTGCGTTCCCCGAAATAATGTAATAGTCGGTAATTAATTCATAATTCTGTATATAAGCCGGATTATTCCCCTCAATATATGTTAAATTGGTCTCCGTAGGCAGAGTATGCGATACCAGTATTCCGTCGAAATTGTTTTTTTGAACTGTTTCTAAAATTTGATTTGTACCCGGAAGGTCGTTGGGAAAGAGGCTGTACGAAGCAGTTGCAGCTACATTTTGACTGACTAATTCTTTAATAAAAGCATCTTCCCAGATACGTCTTTGGATTTTATTTTTTCTGATAGCAATGACGAGCATTTTACGGATTGAAGAAGATTTGAATGACGGATCGTTCCATTTTTCTATAAGCAGAGATGATGACACACAGCTGAAAATCATTGTAAAAAGAAAAATATTAATTGATAAGGTAAAAATTTTTTTAATTAGTTGCATTTTAAACCGCTCCGATATCCGATAATTTTAATTACCGGTTTTTTTCTGCAGCACAACCCATGCCGCACTTTTTTCACATTATTATAAGCATAAAGTGTGCCATGAGTTAAACCGTCTTAAGAAAAATAAGTAATTTTAAATCGTTTTAGAACGTGTTTGCCCGCGCCTGGTATAAATTGAAAAACAGGGAAATGGGACCGCGCGTGCGGTATCTCGGGCCGGAAGTTCCCGCAGATTGGAATTCACCTATCTGTCAATTTTAAACATTGCAATGCTATAATGTTAACCGTGATCGCAATCAGAAAGCGGGTAGACAACCGGGTGATCAGCGCTAATATCCAGTTTTTTTTATGGGCTATATGACGGTTTCTATTCTGTCTGAAGGGAAATTTTGAAAATACCGAATTTATTTACACTGACTAAAAGGGAAATTTTGATTTTTTCTGCGCTGATAGCCGGCTCTTTTCTGGTATATTTTATTAAAACCCATATTGTTAATAATGAACTCACGTTTTTAGTGCCGCACATTGTACTGGTCAGTATCGCTGCATGGTATCTTAATTCGCCTATGGTGGGTTTGCTGTTTCTGATAACAATGATACTCTGGTATTTATCGTATCAGACACGAATCGCAAATTTCACTTTCAATATTTTTTTGTCTATTATGGTGAAAACATTTTTTTTCATTGTGCTTATTATTTTTATCAATAGAAAAAAATTGAATTATCTGCGGATCAGAAAATTCGCCCAGCATGATCCGCTGATCTCATTTGTGCTGAACAAACGGTATTTTCTGAAACTCGCTCAGGAAGCACTGACTGACAGGCCGGGCTTTTATGCGCTGGTATATTTCGATTTGGATAATTTCAAACAGATCAATGATACATACGGTCATAAAACCGGCGATCAGGCGCTGAGAAAATTATCAGACATTATCAACAGCCATATTCGCACAAACGACATATTCGGGCGGATTGGCGGCGACGAATTCTGTATATTTCTGCAGAATATAGACCGCATTAATTTTAAGGGTATGTTGGAGCGGATACAGAACCTGATTCACAAGGATTTTTCCAGTCGGGGCTGGCAGGTTACGCTCAGTATCGGTGTGGTTACCGGACGCGAAAAATGCAGTCTGAACACGCTGATCGATACTGCTGATAAAATTATGTATGCAGTAAAAAAATCAGGTAAAAATAATATTCTGGTCCGGGATATCAATGATGCCTGATACACATGTGAATATTGTAAGAAAATATTATTGAATAATAATTAATTTCTGTGAGCACTATGCCAATAGATCAATTATCCAATTTTGCGTCGAAATCCGCGGGTATACCCGCGGATATTTTTTTGAGTCTGTGCGCGTCTGCGGCTGTTATTATAACCGCGTTAATTATCCGCCGTATTTCCGCGACTGTGGTAATCAAACGGTCAGAAGATGTCAAGGTCCGATACCGCCGGCTGAAAGCACTGAACTATGCGGTGGTTACGGTCGCTGTATTAATCACCGTACGCATCTGGTCTGCAGGATTTCAGCCTTTGGCCACATTTTTAGGACTGCTTACCGCAGCGGTCGTTATTGCTCTGCAGGATCTGGTGCGCTGTGCTGCAGGCTGGCTTTTTCTTATCTGGCGAAAACCGTTCGTTGCCGGTGATCGGATCCAGATCGGCGATCATGCCGGGGATGTGATTGATATACGCCTGTTTCAGTTTTCACTTGCTGAAATCGGCAAATGGGTTGATGCGGAGCAGACAACCGGACGCATTCTGCATATTCCCAACAGCCGTATTTTTACCGACCCAATTGCGAATTATACCCGAGGATTTGCGTTTATCTGGAACGAAATACCAGTACTGATTACCTTTGAAAGCAGTTGGCAACGCGCTAAGCAAATACTGTTCGGCATCATTTCCGACTATCATTCAAACAACAGCTCGGCTGCTGATCATAAAATCCGTGAAACCGGCAAAGAGTATCTGATCTATTTTTCAAAACTTACTCCGGCTGTGTATACCAGTACCCGCGAGTCCGGAATACTGCTTACGATCCGGTATATTGTTGATCCCCGGCAGCGCCGTAATAGTGAAGAAATAATCTGGGAATCAATTCTGACGGAGTTCGGCCGCTGCCGCGACATCAGTTTAGCGTATCCTTCCTTCCGTGTTATTGGTTCACAGAAAGCGACGGCTGAAAAACAAAGAAAATATTAAAATATCAGCAGATGTTTAATTTCCGGTATGCGTAGCTGATGTGTAAGAAAATAAGACTTTTTTATTTGGAGATCTGTGCTCTTCATTTGAAGCTGTAATTTTAGAAGCGGGCCGGGGTCATTTACCGGTGAGGCAATAAAATAAATATGTTTATCATCCCGCAGATAAAGGGAAAGAAATCCATCTGTAGAGTACATGAAAATAAGACGATAATTGATTCCCTCGGCCAGATCGAGAGATCCGATTACCTGATGGGTTTTCTGTTGCTCTGACTGAGCGGTATCCGTGATATGTGCTTCGAGTGAACCAGAATAAACACCGAGTGTCCATACCGCCGGATTGTTTGTGTTTCCTGCGATGAGGATTGGAAGCTCGTCGCGGGATATGTTTTCAATTTTAATTGAAAATCCTACAGCCATTCCACCTTGAAGTTTCGACAGAAACAATTCATCTGGTACGGGTAATTTTTTATTCAGCCACGCCTTTTTGTTCGTTCGTGTATCCGTCTCCCTGAACCTGTCTGCGGAAAGAAGCATGCCGATTGGTGCATAGTTGGCCGGAAGTGCAGAACATGCGAAATGATTGAGCACGTTGACGGTAGTATCATAATTATGAACGGTGCCGGTTAAATGACCGCCCGGAAAGTTTGTAGAAACGATGAGAAAAGGAATAGTCCGGTTGTCTGCGATCTCGAAACCGTGATGACGACCGCGTCCGCCATGGTCGCTGGTAATAATAATCTGCCAATTTTCTTTGAGAAATCCCGGGCGCGCGGAAATTGCCTCAAGAATTGAAGCGATTTGTCTGTCTGCAATAGAGATCGCTGTCAGGTATTCCCTGCTGAATGGATAAAAACCGAATGAATGCCCTGCTCTGTCAGGACCGTCAATAAGCAGAAAGGCAGCATCAGGTCCGGGATTAACGGTCGCGAAACGATGATTGATTCCTTTGTGATACATCTTTGCCAGGGTCTTTGTGTTTTTTTCATCCGAATCATTTTGAAAAAACTCACCATTATAGGGAATATGACGGTCGATCGGCCATTCGTACAGAAAAGCTGTTTTTATTTTACTATTGCATTCTTTCAGCAGATCCAAATAATTCTGCACAGAATCGAGTGTTCCTCGGATAAACTGTAAGTCTCTGTTTTTTGTTATTCCATGTATTTCAAGCGGTGCGCCGGTCAATATGGCAACGTGATTTGGACCGCTGTTGGGCGCCGCGTCTTCAACAGGTCTGGCAAAATAGCTCCATGCGCAGAAGTAGTTTTTCTGCCAGCGATTTGCCTGGAGACGATTAATCATCGGTGTGTGCGCCTGCACCAGTGCATCTGAGCGCACACCGTCAAGTACGATGACCAGTGATTTTGGAATTGTGCGGATCTGTGATTTTGAATGTAAATTTTTTTTAGGGACTGTAGTACTTGCAGAGACAGTAAAAAGGAAGCAGGTAATAAATATCAGAGTTATTTTATGGATTGGTACGTGCATAAATTAATTTATTTGGTAAGGTATTATACCATCGATGGGTAATATAAAATCCGCGTTTGCGTATGCAAACTGATGACCACCTACAAGAGATGACCAAAAGTTGTTATGAAAAACATGTACTGCAATGAAAAAATACTACTCAAATTTAACAATAAATGGACGGACAACATCATTTATATCCCAGCCTTCGAATATAATTTCATCTCCAAAAAGACAGGGATCGCCGTAATGATTTTTGTAGTTTGCATTTGTCGAAACCTGGTAAATTGTTGCATCTTTTAAAAAATAAATCAGTGTTTTGCCAGATGAGTTATCCCCTTGAAAATAGACTCCGTGTTCAGTAGTAATACCATATTGAAATTCGCGATTATAATCACTTGTGCCGCTGGAGATATCTTTAATAACATCATCCTTAATACAATACACCCGGTATTCTGAACCGTTGTGGCCCCTGAAATAAATATAATTTCCGAAACGCACAGGATGCTGAAAGCCGTATTGATAAGTTCCACCGGAAGCAGGCGTTATTTTGCGGGACACTTTCTTGTTTTCAATCACGAAAGGAGTTAAAACATCAGTAGTTGATTTTCCCAGAAAATATATCTTATCATCAAGTCCGATTGGGTTGTCGAAATAGTTGGAGTAGTCACTGCTAATGTTGTCGTTTACGTGATTCACATAACGGTAATTATTGCTGTAAATATAAAATGGTTTTAGTATGTTACCGGTCGAGAGTGCTTCAAAAAAAAGAAGACCGTTCCAGATAATTGACTCTGAGAATCCAGACTGATACGTCGAGCCGACATTAGTGAGGCTTCTGATGCTATTAGATACTATAACAAAAACACCGTCGGTTCCGTTTATTCGCTCCCCTCGGAAGTATAAACCGTCACCGTGTTTTACAGGGAATAAAAATCCGGATTTGTAAAAACCATCAATAGTTGGGGGCGGGTTGTATACCTGGTTGTTAGAAAAAATATATGAAAATATAGTTGTGGTTGCATTAGAAAAACCGTCAAAGGCAGCGTAACAATCCATACTTGCCGGCACATGCGCATTAGCCTTACCCATATGACATCCGGCAGAAAGCTCAAGCGGAGTGACGGTATCATTCGATAGGTTGAAAAACCAGTTTATCAGACCGGTTTTTACACCATAGAACAGTATTTGACCTTGGTGAATACAGGGATGCCGAAATTCATTGATATAGGAAGCAGGGACTGTTACATCACGTATTGCGTCAGTCGCGTACTTGAATATAGTATAAGTGCCGGTAGTATTCTTGCCCCTGAAATAAATATTGCCTCCATATGCTAATGGGTACGAAAACATGTTTGAATAGGTTGCGGAAAGATTGGAAATACTGCACACTACCGGGCCCTTAACAGTAAGTACTAAAGAGGCAGTTGCGCTTAGAGAGCCATCAGAAACCCGTACGCTTACGGTAATTGTTCCGCGATTAGTAAAAAAGCAGGATGCTACTGAAGAACTGTTTGTTTCATAAACTCCATCGCCATTAAAATCCCAGGTATACGTGAGTGTGTCGCCATCCGGATCGCTGGAAGATGATGCGTTGAATATGACAGTGGTACCTATAATAATTTCAGTTGCTGATGCGCTGACTGCAGCGACAGGAGCGTGATTACCTGCAGCAGTGGTATTTGTATTTGTATTTGTAGATGAATTTTGTTTAAGAATTTCCTGCTCAATTTTTTCTGCTAAACGTGAGTTTTGAGTGAATTTTGTCCGCTTTGCATTAAATGGGTTTACCGCTGACAAAGCACTGGTCAGGCTTATAATTAAAAATAAAAAACGCGCATTCATTATTATTGCCTTTGCGGTTTTTTTTGGAAGAGAATACCGGCTCCCAGGGCTGGTGTAACAACGACCCGGCTTGTAAAAAGAATGCTGAGAGAAGCAAAGATATACGCGTTGCGGTGTCCAGCGGTGATTTCAGGAACTAATTCAAAAGCAAATTCATTTTGTTGATCAATGCGTAACGCGCTCAACCCTGCTTTAAGCCTTCCATCAAGCCGTACCGCCCGGTTTCCAAGAATATGAAAGGATCCCAAAGCATGCGCATTTAATAATAACACGTCGAACTCGGTATTCGCAATAATTTCAGGGCCATAATCAAACGAAGCGTCTATGCCGGCTGAGAGGTAACGCGTAAAAGTGTTAAATAGTGAAAGACCTGCGATAGCGCCGCCGCCGCCTTCAATTGCCGCACCGGGACGCCAGAAGCTGGCATTAATACGGCGTTTTCTTTTGGTACCTTTAAAATCAGTAAATTTTTCAATCAGATCTGAAAGTACTATTTCTATATCTTGCATTAAAAAGCCATCAGACTTGAAAGAATCAATGACCTTACCGCTTTCTACACATGTGAAATTTACGGTAACAAAATATTTCTCACCAAGTTTCATCAGACTGCCGGTGAACATAAAATCCATATTGAGTAGTTTTCCTATTTCTACCGCGCATGAACTGTCCGTACACCCTGTGTGCTGAAAAGCCTGCTCTTCGAGAATTTTCTGCATATTGGCGCGATCAAGTACATTGTATTTGCCGGAGTTAACCAATCCGGCTGAGAAAAGATCTGAAATTGACTGAGCTTCGGAAAAAGAAACCTGTTTGGCACTAAATTCAAGCACACTGACATTATGCAGCGGTGCTGCGTGGATAGTGGATACCATTACCCATACAATGAACGAAAAAATCAGGATCGGTTTGAAATACATCTTATCTTTTTTTTTATATTTTGCATACTTGATTATTACACATTCTATCATATCTATGATTGATTTTCAAATACCTCTTAAACGAAAATTGGAAAATCTTATTTTTTAACAGAGATTTTTTTTTCTTGCGCACTTTGAATTTGATAAATCTTTAATAAAAACAAGTGCAGAGATTATATAGCCGGTAATTCAATGCGACAGCCTTTTAGCAGTAGTGTTGCTCTAAATAGCCAAGTGGGAGGGGTTCGCAATCGGTAATTCAGGGCGGCTTTTTAGTAGTCGTGTTTTAAATAGACAAGTGGAGGAGTTTTAAAAACTCAAAATCCAATCGGCGTCAAGCGTGGAAAAACGGCCAGAAGTTTGCGGGCGCCGAAGGCGGGGCCACGCAAACTGCGAACAAAAGAGGCGCGAGAGCGCCGACTGCCCATGATGCCGAGGTTTTTCCACGCTTGCCGAGTGCAGCGGGCTGCCAGGATGGCAGCCGCAAACGTCAGATTGGATTTTAGTTTTTGAAACCCCCTCCACGTCGCCTATAGAAAAAAAACCACTGACAAACGTTCACCTGAATTACCGGTTTTGTAACTCTTTCCCTTTGCCTTTAAATACTTTACGCGAATTATAAAGACATCATCAAGTATTAAAAAGTCTCCCATGTTAGAATAACAGAAGATTTTCAAAATGAATATTCAATTTCTTCTTACCGGCAATGAGGTAATGAGCGGTGATGTCATCGATACCAATTCTGTAATCATCGCGCGCATGCTCCGCGACATGGGTTTTGAGGTAATCCGGAAAACAGCCGTTCCGGATAATCTGCAGATGCTGACCGATGAATTAAAAGATTTGTCGCGTAGAGCTGATATTCTCATTGTGAACGGCGGGCTTGGACCTACAGATGATGACCTGACTGCCGAGGCGCTCGCAGCCGCAGCCGGAGTTGGGCAGACGTATCATACCGAGGCTCTCGCGCATCTTGAAAACTGGTGCCGAAAACGCGGTATTCAGCTAAATCCGGCCAACCGCAAACAGGCATTTTTACCTGAGGGATGTGCGATTATTCCCAACCCGGTGGGCACGGCAGTAGGCTTCGCGATCACCCTCAACCGCTGCAGAATATTCTGTACTCCTGGTGTACCGCGTGAACTGGAGGTTATGCTCAAAGAGTCTATCCGCCCTGAACTCCTGGCTTTGCTGCCTGAAGGCGGAGGAACGAAAACCATCCGTATGAAAACATTCGGCTATGGCGAATCAGCACTCCAGCAGAAAATCAAGGATTTATTTCCGGATTGGCCGCGTGAATTGGAGATAGGGTTCCGCGCATCAATGCCAGTTCTTGAAGTCAAAATCACTGCTCGTACACCTAAGGCTCATGATTGTCTGACGGAATGGGAACAAAAACTGCGCGGCCTCATCAGCGCGCATATTTTCGGTAAAGAGGATGAAACACTCGCCGAATGCACTATTAATGCGCTGCGCAGCAAAGGGTATAAAATTACCGCCGCCGAGTCATGCACGGGCGGGCAAATTTCAGCGGCGCTGACCCAGGTACCAGGCGCATCCGATGTTTTTGAAGCCGGATTTGTAGTTTACTCAAACCGTATGAAAACAAAAATCCTTGGTGTGAAACCCGATACGCTTAATACTTATGGCGCAGTGAGCAGTCAGACGGTTTCAGAAATGCTAGCAGGCGCACTCAGAATAAGCGGAGCCGATTTTGGCAGCGCAGTCTCCGGTGTTGCAGGGCCGGGCGGCGGCACCGCGGAAAAACCTGTCGGAATGGTTTGGACCGCATGGGGTACTGCGGGAAACATTTTGACAAAGTGCTTTATGATTCCTTTCGAACGGCGTTTCTTCCAGATCTACACCACGCACCTCATGCTTGATCTTGTCCGCAGGTTGGTTTTCCAAATTGATGAAAAGCCGAATTATTTCAATTATGAAAAGAAATAAAAACATAGGATAATTAATAATGCAATTAGTTCTTCAGCACTCATTTACACTTCTCACATCATTGGGTGTTGCTGTTGCTGTGTACGCCGCGCTGCTTCTTCTGTCGCGCTATGTAATACCCGACCGGATTTTGTCTCCTGAATTAATTACCCGTACCATGCGCACTATCCGTATGCCTCTTGCATGGCTTATTCTTCTCATAACTCTTCGGACATTTACGTTTGCTTCCGGATTTCTTGATGACGTTATTTCACCACAGTCACTGGGAAAATTTTTTACAATCTCATTTATTGCATCTGTCGGCTGGATGGTGCGCAAGTGTATTACGCTTACACGGATGTATATAATCCGATTTTATGATGTTTCTGTATCAGACAATCTTAAAGCGCGCCGTGTACATACACAGATTAACGTAGTTGAAAAAATTCTTGTTACGCTGCTGGTTTTGACGTGCGGGTGTTTTATTCTGCTTGTGTTTGACCGCGTACGTGATATGGGAGTCAGTATTCTCGCCTCAGCGGGTGTAATGGGAATTGTACTCGGATTCGCTGCACAGAAAAGTATTGCCACATTATTTGCGGGAATACAAATCGCCATCACACAGCCGATACGTGTGGATGATGTCGTCATAGTTGAGGGCGAATGGGGATGGATTGAAGAAATAAATCTTACATACATCGTAGTCAAAATTTGGGATTTAAGACGTTTGGTGCTTCCGGTTTCATGGTTTCTCGATCGTCCGTTTCAAAACTGGACACGAGTCTCTTCAGATATTCTCGGAACAGTGTTTATTTATGCCGATTATACAGTCCCGCTTGAGCCACTTCGGAAAGAACTTACGCGTATTTGCAGTGAAAGCGCATTGTGGGACAGAAAAGTCTGCGGCCTGACGGTTACTGATGCCACCGCGCAGGTAATGGAGATACGCGCGCTTGTGAGCGCAAAGGATTCTTCTCTCGCGTGGGATCTGCGTTGTCTTGTCCGCGAAAAACTTATTGTTTTTCTGCAAAAAAACTATCCTGGCGCGCTGCCCCGAACCAGAGTACTGCTTACACCCGAATCGGCCAAAAATAAACCAAGGAATACCGTATCCTTCCAAAAAAAATAAAAAGTATCAACTGAATTCAATGCAGAATTAAACGCAATGCAGAAAGAATTTAAGTTCAGTTTTTTACCATACGATGCTGTCCCGAAATCATGGGAAACGGAGCTGACTCCCCGCCTGGATTCTTCCAGAATGCATGCGCTTGACTGTTTTCTCGCTGAGGAAATAATAAGTTATAGTATTTATCCGGAGAAAAAAAATATATTCCGCGCTTTAACTCTTACAGAGCTGGATGCCGTTAAAAGTATTATTATCGGACAGGATCCGTACCATGAACCTGGCCAGGCTCATGGTCTTGCGTTTTCAGTTCCACGAAACGAAAAGATTCCTCCGTCACTCAAAAATATCTATAAGGAACTCGCTGCGTCAGCAGGGTTCGTCAGTCCTCCGCACGGAGAACTTATCTCCTGGGCTCAGCAAGGTGTGCTCCTTATCAATAGTATTCTTACCGTGAGAGCCGGGTGTGCGCATTCACATGCAGAACGGGGCTGGGAACATTTTACTGATACGATTATTACAGTACTCAATGAACAAAAGAAAAACCTTGTGTTTTTTTTATGGGGGAAAGCGGCGCAGAAAAAGATTCAATTAATTGATGAATCACGCCATCTGATATTAACCGCGCCGCACCCGTCGCCGCTCTCTGCATGGCAAGGCTTTCTCGGCTGCAGGCATTTTCTCCGCGCCGAAGAGTATATGAAAAAGAAAGGAATAATACCCATAAACTGGAGGATATATGATGCACATGGATAATTTTAATCCGCGCAAAGTAATCCGGTTTGAAGCCGGATGGATTATCGATTACGATCATTACGAACCTGAAAATGAAAAACATACTGAAGCAATGACCGCAACAGGCAACGGATATTTCTGTACGAGAGGCGCGGGTGAAGAACGCGACGCGGGTACGTATCATTATCCCGGAACATATATTGCGGGAGTGTACAACAGGCTTAAAAGTACCGTAGCCGGACGTGAAGTGGAAAATGAGGATTTGGTTAATTGTCCGGATTGGACATCGGTAACCTTTTGCACACCCGCAGGGCACTGGTTTAATCCCGATGAAGGGACAATATTATCGTATCGTAAAACCCTCGATTTGAAAAATGCGGTTTTGTTCCGGATAATTCGGTACCGGCATCCAACCGGTGAAATAAGTACGGTGCGCTCGGCCCGGTTCGTGAGCATGGATAATCCCGGTCTCGCAGTGATGCACTATTCTGTAACCGCAGAAAATTATCAAGGTGTAGTTACATTTAAAAGCTCCGTTAACGGGAACATTATTAATAGCGGTGTAGCGCGTTACAGTGAACTGAACCAGCATCACCTCTCTCACGAGTCAGTGTATACTGAGGGAAATTGTGCAGGTGTAGCGGTTTCAACCGTTACTTCAAAAACTATTGTTGCGGCCGTGTCAGCACACACGTTTTTTTCTGACAATAATGAAATTTCCGCCGGGGCAGAATATGCCCGGGGAGACAGGTTTGCCTCGGTACAGTATTCCATTGATGTAAAAACAGACACACCCGTGACACTTCTTAAAATCACCGGGATTTCAGACAGTAGAAACTATCCCGCGCGTGGTGAAGGTTCAGGACAAATACTCGGGCATGCAGTTGAGCTCTGTACTCATTCCCGCGATTTTTACCATCTGTATACCGCGCATGCAGACAAATGGAACCGGATATGGAAACGTATTGATATAGAGATAACCGGAGATGAATGGACTCAGAAAATGTTAAGGATTCATTCCTATCATTTGATCATATCCGGTTCGCCGTGGATTAATGGTAAAGATGTATCAATCGGCCCGCGCGGACTTCATGGAGAGGCGTACCGGGGGCATATTTTCTGGGATACACTTTTTATGATGCCGTTTTACGCGATGTATTTTCCGGAAACCGCACGCGAAATGCTTGTCTACAGATATAACCGTTTGCCGGCAGCACGCAGGTATGCTGAAAATAATAATTACCTCGGAGCGATGTTTCCCTGGCAAAGCGGAAGTACCGGAGGTGAGGAAACGCAGGAGCTTCATCTGAACCCCCGGGACGGAACCTGGGGTGAAGATTATTCATGTCTTCAGCGCCATGTATCACTCGCCATCGGGTTCAATACCTGGACATATTTTAAAATTACAAATGATATTTCTTTTTTAAAAGAAAAGGGCGCAGAACTTATTCTCAGTATTGCGCTTTTCTGGTCATCAATCGCAGAAAAGGATTCACGTACCGGTAAATACTGCATATGCGGGGTTATGGGTCCGAATGAATATCATGAAAAAATGCCCGGATCCCATGAAGGAGGACTGCGCAATAATGCCTACACAAATATTCTTACGGTGTGGCTTCTTGACCGTGTTTTTGAAATAAAGAAGTTTTTTTCTGATAAAGAATGGGAACAGCTTTTGTTGAAATCCGCAGTCAGTGCAAAGTCTTTGGAAGTATTTGAGGATATGCGCAACTCAATGTATGTTGATAGTAAAGACGGACTTATCAGTCAATACGAAGGTTTTTTGAATTTAAAAGAACTGGATTGGGATGCATACAAAAAAAAGTATGGAAATATCGGACGCATGGATCGGATATTGAAGGCAGAGGGTAGTGATCCTGACGGATATCAATTAAGCAAGCAAGCTGACTTGCTCATGCTTTTTTATCTGATTCCTTCCGATGAATTGAAGGAAATCTTTTCACGTATCGGTCTTCCGTTCGGCAGCGGTACGCTGAAAAAAAATTATGATTATTACATTGCGCGTACCTCTCATGGATCAACACTCAGTTTTATCGTACACTCAGCGGTCGCGGCTACACTTGGGTACATGGAAACATCTCTTGAATGGTATACAAAAGCCCTTGGCGCGGATGTTAATGATGTGCAGGGCGGCACCGTTCAGGAAGGAATACATACCGGGCTTATGGCGGGAACGATACATGTGCTGCTGTTTTTTTTCGCGGGAATAAACCTTTCCGGAGATGTAGTCCGGATTACTCCGCATCTTCCTGGTACGTGTACACGGGTATCTTTTAATTTTACATTTCGGGGAAGACAATACCATGCGGTAATCAGCGGTCGGGAAATTTCTGTTATTCTCCGAAAAGACGGGCGCGGACCGGAAAAGATCATAATAAAAAATGATTTGCACGATATCAGCGAAGATGTTATCCTTACGGTACAATAATACTGCGGAGGATTTTAAAATGACTGCAACAGACCATATACGGATAGACGGCGTAATTTTTGACCTCGACGGCGTTATATTATCTACGGATAATTATCATTATCTTGCGTGGAAAGCACTCGCTGAACGGGAAGGTATTTATTTTGACCGGACAATAAATGAGCGTCTTCGCGGGGTAAGCAGAATGGAAAGCCTCGCAATAATTCTTGAAAAGGCAAATAAGAATTATTCCGATTCGGAAAAAATACAAATGGCTGAATATAAAAATGAGATTTATAAATCATCGCTTTCGTCGCTCACTCCGAAGGATATTTTCCCGGGTGTGCGCGATCTGCTCGGTTATCTTCTCAGACAGAATATTAAGATTGCAATAGGTTCCTCAAGTAAAAATACCAAAACAATCCTGGAAAAAATTAATTTGTCGGATCTTTTTACCGGAGCGGTAAGCGATGGTACCAATATTACGCGCAGCAAGCCGGATCCGGAAGTTTTTGTCAAAGCGGCCGAAATGATAGAAATTTCATGCAGAGATTGTCTTGTTGTTGAGGACGCTGACGCAGGGATAGAAGCCGCCAAAGCTGCGGGCATGTACGCATTGGGTGTCGGCTTTGCAAAATCGCATCCCCGCGCTGACTTTCAGGCAGAATCACTGAAAGATATTAAACCTGAATTTTTCAGAAAAAAATCGTGAAAAATCATATCATTAATGTTTCAAGCCGTCTGCCTGTTTCAAAAGGTGAGGATCCGGTTAAATCTTCCAACAGTCTTTTAACGCTGATGGACAGCATTGCCGATACGCATTCCATATGGTGGATCGGCTGGACCGGCTCCCCGCAACCTTCTCATACTGTGTGCGCACATATTAAAAAAAAATTGCGCGCCGAATATCAGTATATACCGGTTTTTCTAAAAGATGAGGAAATTAACGCCTTTTTTAACGGATTTTCAAATTCAAGTATCTGGCCGCTGCTGCACTACATACCATCACAATCCAGTTATGACGATGCCTGGTATGATGTGTATATGCACGTTATGGAGCGGTTTGCAGACTGTGTGATGGAAAGCGCGCGTGACGGAGACACGGTCTGGATCCACGACTACCACCTCATGCCGCTTCCGCTTATTTTAAAAAAACGCAATGCGGGGCTGAAAATCGGATTTTTTTTTCATACACCTTTCCCTTCATATGAACTCTTCCGGTGTCATCCCCGCCGTGAAGAACTGCTTAACCATGTACTCGGCGCCGATCTTATCGGTTTTCAGACATTCGGATATCTCCGGCATTTTCGGAGTACTGTGCTGCGTATTCTCGGAATAGAATCAAAAATAAACGAAATTCCGCACCGCGGTTATGTAACAAAAATCGGTGTGTTTCCGGTCGGGGTAAATCTTAAAAAAATTTCAGATGTAGTATCACTTCCTCAATACACAGAAACACTGGAGCTGTATACACAGCGTTTTAAAGAACGGCGTATCGTGCTGTCCGTAGATAATTTCGATTACTCAAAAGGAATTCTGCACAAACTTCATGTAATAGAAACTTTCCTTAACCGGTACCCTGAACACCGCGACAGGGTTACATTCCTTATAATTGCCATTCCTGTGCGTGAGGAAATTAACGAATATATGCATTTTACCCATGATGTCGCGCACGCGGTAGGGTACATTAACGGCAAGTATTCAACAGTAACGAATATTCCCGTACACTTTATTCAGCAGCATCTTGAGTTTTATGATATCTGCGCGTTATACACACTTGCAGATATTGCGCTTGTCACACCCCTTATTGACGGAATGAATCTAGTCGCAAAAGAATTTATCGCAGTTAACAATACCGGAAAAGGCATGCTAATTCTGAGCGAATTTGCAGGTTCTTCCCAGGAACTATTTAACGCGGTTATGATTAATCCCTATAATAATCTTCAGGTTGCCCGTGCTATTGCCGAAGGGCTTGAAATGGGAGTAGATGAAAAACGGCGTATGATTGAACCTATGCGGGAACGGATAAGAACAAACGATGCGGTATTCTGGGCCAATTCATTTCTTCTCGCGCTTGATGCGGCAGCCGAGGATCCGGCCATAGCGGTCAATATTAAAAACCTTGACCCCTCTATAGCGGCTCTTTTTACAAAACACTCCGGGAAAAAAGCTTTATTTCTTGACTATGACGGAACGCTGAGAGAATTTACAGATAACCCGGATGAGGCGGTACCGTCGGAGCAGCTGACAGAAATCTTCAGCCGTTTTAAAGAAAGAAAAGACCTGTCGGTATTTATTATCAGCGGCCGTAAAATGGATTTTCTCCTGAAGCATTTCGGCAAATACCCCTTTGCCCTTATCGGAGAACACGGATATTACATCCGCAGGCCGGAGGCATTCCCGGGTACCGAGTATACCACAATGCTTGGTGAATTTGATATGAGTTGGAAAACCGAGATCGATAAAATTTTTAAATATTTTTCTAAAACAACCCCGGGAAGCTCCGTCGAGGAAAAAAGTTCTGCTCTTGTATGGCACTACCGCAAATCCGATCCGGAATTCGGTTTGTGGAAAGCTTCTGCATTAATTGGTGAGCTGACCGAAGTTATTTCCAATCTTCCTGTAGCCATTCACCACGGGCAAAAGATTGTCGAAGTCTCAAGTCAGTATGTAAATAAGGGTATCGCGATGGCGCGGATTATTAATGACCAGTGTTTTGACCGGGTACTTTGCGCAGGAGATGATAAGACAGATGAAACAATGTTTAAATTAAAAAAAGATAATATTATTTCAGTGAAAATAGGCGAGCAGGAGACCGAAGCCGATTACCGTATCGCGTCACCTTCACGTTTCAGAAAATTTTTAGCATTAATAGCAGACAATTAAAAGTAACACTTAAAATTAGAATATATATATCAGTCAAATTTTATACAAAGGAAACTTAAAAAATGATCGGTGATACATTACTTCTGACTGAAAAACACGAGCGGGTCGCAAGGGAAATCGCCTCGGAGATAAAAAAACGAAATCTGAAAAAACCGGTTATCGCTATCGGAGGAGAGTCTGGATCCGGAAAATCAGAAGTCTCAGCCATGCTGCGAAGCGTTCTCCGCGCGCAGGGGTACAAGGTCAAAATACTTACCCTCGATAACTATTACCGTGTGCCTGCCGAAATTCGAAACGAACACCGGAGAGAGAAAGGCATGGACGCGGTTGGAATTCATGAAATAAACTGGGATGTGGTTACTGCTAATCTCAAAGCATTCAGGGAAGGTAAAACCACCACACTTCCATATATAGATCTGTTTACCAGCCAGGAAGATAAACTGGTAACTGACTTTTCTCGTATACAAGCGCTGATAGTTGATGGACTCTATGCCTGCAATGCTCCTGCCGATGTGCGTATTTTTATAGATATTACCTATCATAAAACAAAAATGGCGCAAATTAAAAGAGGCAAGGAAGTTCTTGATGAATTCCGGCTGCAGGTTCTGGAAAAAGAACATCTCGAAACTATTGATCTGAAAAACAAATCAGACTATCTGATTACACAGGGATTTAAGCTTATAGACAATAAAAATAAAAAAATTCAGAGTCACGGCGCGCAGCGGTTCCTCTGGTGTTCCGACAATCTGCCGCTGCGAATAAATATTAATAAAAATTCGTTCAGCTTCGAGCGCACTATTTCGGGAGCTGCAATGGCAATTGACTCAGTGTACCGGGGTTATGACAGCATCTGGTTTGGTGAGCTTCCGGGAATACAATCTGATATCAGCGTAAAAAACAAACAAAAAGCAGCGCATACTCTTCTGAAAGATTATAACTGTATACCGCTCGACCTGTGTCCTGAAAAAAACCGAAACAGCGCCGACAGATTCTTCGGTCTCTCATTCTGGCCTCTTTTCCACTATATGCCGCAATACTGCAGTTTTGAGCCGTCTTTGTGGGAAACATATAAAAATTATAACGTCGAATACTTTAAAAAATTAAAAACACATATACTGCCCGGCGATACTATCTGGATTCACGGCTTCCATCTGCTGCTGCTCCCTGCATTGCTGAGAGAATTTTTCCCAGAAAACAGTATTGGTTTCTTTATGCATATTCCTTTCCCGTCCTATGAAATATTCAGACAATGTCCATGGAGAAAGGAAATTCTTGAAGGAATGCTCGGCGCCGATCTTATTGGTTTTCATCTCTATGAATACACAAGGCATTTTCAAAGCTGTGTATACCGTCTTCTTGGTTATGAAAGCAAAATGGGCGCGTTACTCACCAGCAGCAACCGTCTTGTGTACGCAGATTCGTTTACCCTTGGCATTGACGTAGAAAAAACAGCACTGGAAATAGACAGCCCGCCGGTGAAAACAAAGATATCTGCACATATTAATAAAAAGAAAAATATAAAAACCATTCTTTCTGTGGAAAGGCTTGATTATTCCCGCGGACTTCTCAATAAACTGCGCATGATAGAAAAATTTTTATCCGAATATTCAACGTATAGACAAAAGGTTATTTTCAGTCTGCATCTCGGCCATCCATATCATGCTGACCCCAGGTTAATTCAGCTTCGCAGACAAATTGAGACGGAGATTAAAAAACTTAACCTGAAGTATAAAACAAAATCATGGAAACCAATAGAATACAGTTACGGGTTTCTTGAGCGTGAGGAATTAGCGGCATATTACAGCACTTCGGATATATTTTTGGTATCTTCGATCCGCGAAGGATTAAATCTTCTCACACGTGAATACCTTGCATGCCGTTATAACGGACAGGGGGTATTGCTTCTCAGTGAATTTACCGGGGGGGCGAATGATCTGCCCCGCGCGTTTCTCTTTAATCCTCATGACCATAATGAATTCTGTTCTGCGCTTGATCAGGCGCTTTCAATGCCTGAAAATGAGAACAGACAGCGGTATAATGAAATGATGAGTCAGCTCCACCGTGATACTGCCATCCGCTGGGCCGTCGATTTTTTTGAGCGGCTTTGCCATGTAAAAAAACATCAGGCTTTGATGAAAACGTGTCTTCTCTCGGGTACAATTAAAACTGAACTGCAGACCGCATACCACACTGCCGGAAAAAGATTACTGCTGTTAGATTATAACGGTACGGTCACCCCGCACAGCGCAGCGGCGGTGCCGGCACAGCCGGAGATAAGAATCAAAAAATTACTGCTGGAAATCGCAGGTGATTCTAAAAACAATCTCGTCATTATCAGTGATTACCGAAAAAGCCTTCTGCAGGAAATTCTTCCTGAACCGCAAATTACTCTGATTGCAAACAGTGAAATAGCTGTAAGGATTAACGGGGAATGGCAGCAGATTGAAGTGCTCAGCAATGTATGGAAGACTGAAATTAAACCGTTTCTCGAGAGCTGCGCGAACAGAACTCCGGGATCAGTGGTGCTCGAAAAAAAATATTCTCTCACCATCAATTTTGATAAAGTTGAAAAAGAGCTTGCCGAGATACGTTCCAGAGAATTGAAAGAAGAAATATCCCGTTTTACACAGCAGGAAGATCTGCGTGTATACGAGGGCGGCCGGGAAATACAAATCAGAAATACCGCTATTAATAAAGGACGTTTTATTTCCGGTTATCTTCAGGAAGGATATGATTTTATTCTCGCGGCGGGCGACGACTGGACTAATGAGCCGATGTTTGAAAATTTACCACTCAGCGCGTGGACCATACGGATCGGTATTGATGCGACCCGCGCACGATTCAGCCTTAAAATACAGGAGGATTTTTCCTCTTTGCTGGCTGACATAATACACACACGGCAGTAGTTACCGCATTGTTGATCCGGCTTTTTCTATTTTCTACAGTAATACTTTTAACCTCCGCATCTGCCTCGCCTTCTGCCGTAATAATCGGTGCGGGCAGCGGTTTTTCACTTCTTGGAATGAGAAAAGCTGACTACCGGAAAGAACATAATATTGCCGAGATACGTAACAGCGAAGGAATGTATTTCCATCTCGAAACAGGAATAATATTCCGCGTTAAAAACAAACTCGATGTCAGCGGATATTTACTGCAGCGTCCGACTGAAATCAGCATCAGCGGAGATTTATTAACAAAAACAATACGGGAAAAATTTCATGTACCCATACTTCTGAAATTTACCAGGTATCGCCGTTCGTATGCCGGAGCAAAAAATGCCGGTTTTTTTTTCGGCGCGGGATATAACTTCATAAATACCGAAACAACAACCAGAAAATACCCTGAAGCGGATTCCATCACTTTCACAGATACTGTTACAATAGACTATTTTGATAAAGGAACTCCAGCGCTTTTTGCCGGCCTCACTGCGTACAAACGTTCCAATATGCGCACAGTATTGTTTTTAGAGATAGGGTATATGCTGCCGTTACATTCGTCTCAGGTTTTTTATCCCATGTGTGAAGCCGGGCTCAGGTATGAATTCCCGCGGCTTTCACGGTAATTAATGACTAATAGTGCAAATTTTAATCAGCTACACAGCAAAATAAAAAAACTCAGTTAATCTTAGAAAAGTATTAGAGAAAACCACGAATGGACACGAATAGACACGAATTATTTATCATTTCTATTGCGCTTCGGGAAAATTTCACACAGAGAACACAGAGGATATGAAGAATACATCCTCTCTGTGTACTCCGAGTCCGCCGCGTGAAATTGCTACTATCTCCGTATTAAGATATGCTCAGTTACGACGCATCCTGTTTATTAATGTTCATTCGCGTCCATTCGTGGTTTTAATGGGGTTATTTAAATTCCAAGGAACGGGCAGTTCTATTTTTACTATAAATTGCTGCGTAGTTATTAATGAATTTCACGATTAATTATCAGAAAATGCAAAGGCACATCACTGTTAAAAATACTCTTTTAAAATCCGTTGAATATCTGGGAGAAACCATGGATGTTGTGCACCACGGAACTTCGCCGGGTGAGTTTGCCCTTGTACTCGAAGGTTTGCTTAACAATGGAATGACTGGTGGAAAACCAGAAGTAGGAAATAGAAATACCGAAAATAAAACAGACGCATTGTCCGGAGCCATTGACGGAAACCCCGCGCATGCTCCCGGAGATATTTTTAATCAGGAAATTCGCGATAAACCTGACGTGGTGGATAAAACTGCTGTGGAGGATAATCCTGATCCGGTTAAAAATTTATTCGAGTTGATCAAATCATGCCGGAAATGTCCGCTTGGCGCAAGGCGAAAACAGCACATACCGTTCAGCGGAAGTACCAGTACCAGGCTTATGCTGTTAACTGATATGCCCGATTATTATGATGAAGTGCAGGGAACTTACTATGCCGGTCCTGCCGGAGAACTTCTCGATGCAATACTGCGTTCTTTGTCGCTGAACCGAAGCAGTTTTTATATAACCGGTGCGCTTAAATGCACTTCCGCCATACAAATCGGAAGTGATGTTGAGCCATATGCAATTTGCCTGGAATATCTTAACAAAGAATTATCCCTTCTGAATCCTTCATTCATCCTCGCTTTCGGCGAACTCGCATACCGGATTCTTTTTCAAAAAAATGATTTTGCTCTTGCGAAGGGCGCGCTGCTTCAATGGAATAATACACCGGTTTTGTTTACGCATCATCCGCGTGAATTACTTCATGACCCCGCGCTTAAAAAAGAAACCTGGCAGCATCTTAAACGCTGTCGGGATCTGCTTTTGTACTGAATTTATTATATTGGTATAATAATACTGCGCTAATCAGCGCTAAAATACTGATAAGGATTCCGGTAAGCCGGATTCCTATAATCAGACTGCCCGTATCACCGGCGATATTCAGAAGCGTACTGTATAACAAAACCCCAAGCGAGATACCGAGTTTTCTGCAGAAAATATATATTCCGAAAATCATCCCGGCGCCGGAAATAACATTATGACGGTAATTATGCATGATCCCCGCATGCCGGGTAATTACTGCAATAGTCATTACCGCGCAGGCACAATAAAGAAACCCTATAATGAAGAAAAACAGTCCTGTTTGCATGAGAGGACTGATTCCCGGTATAAAGCCTGTAAAAAAAAAGAAAGGCGCGGTGATGCATAAATACCGTATGGATTTAAATAGAATTTTTCCCGGTCTGTCTGCAATTTTCGGCCATACGAACAGACCGGTTATAATTGCAGAAAAAAATACTGCGTATAAAATATGCTGAAAATTAATTTCTGATTGTAAATAATGCGGTTTTAATATGTGTGTGGTAAAATAATCAATGTTTTTTATAAAAATATTTGATGCTGCTTCGATACAAATCACCGCGCACATCAAAGAAATAGTCCAGCGGGGAGTAATGCTTTTCTGATGAATTTTTCGTGTGACAAGGCCGTCACTGCGCGTCGCGGTAAGAACTATCTCCTTTTTAAAAAAAACTGAAGAGCTTACTGCAAGCGGCAGGAACGCTGCGGCAGCGATTAATACTGCTCCTGAACGGATATCACGCATCCCCAGAAAGGGTATTGCGCATGCGATACCGATGAGACCGAATCCGGTTTTATACTTCGCTGCCCGGACCCGCTCAGAATCATCCGCGCAGATATTATCAAGGAATGAATCATATGGGACAGCGAACATCGTATATGCCGTAAAAAAAAAAATTGGTACATACAGCAGTATACAGCACCTTGAACACAAGCGGATATGAGTGAAAAGAGGCAGGCATCCAAACTGCAGCATATCCGAGGAGTATGAAGGGAATGGAAAATGCGAGGAGTTTCCCTTTTTTTTGCGGGTGTGTAAAGTATTTTGAGATCAGCCTGCCCGTAAATAAGTCACTTGCTCCATCGCATACCCGTCCGATCGTAAGAAGCAGTGCGACAATACCAAGAGGAACAAGCGCGGGTGCGTCAAAATGTTTTGAATCGAAAAAAAATAAAAATTTTGCAGTAAAATAGATATGCAGCATATTAAGTGATACGGAGGCCGCCGAATACTGCATCAGCGTTATTCTTGATAATTTCAAATAAGCCCGCCGCTGAATGTTTTGACTGCGCTGTACAGATAGTAATATAAATTGAGTGAAGGAAATTCTTCGTTTGTTTCCGTATCCGAGCGGACAACCATTTCAGGTATTGCAGAGGCGATGAATCCGGATTTCAGTCGGGAGGTAATATCCTGGGCCATTGCGTTGATATTATCGGCGCGGTACGGGCCGAGTGCAGTGCTGCCGTAACGTACGGTAAATACCCTTTGTCCCTGGCTGATAGTTTCACAGATCCGGTACTTTCTGCCTTCCTGCGCACATGCTTCAAGCAGTTCTGTGAATTTTTTTTCAACTGGTTTTCCTTCAATATGTGTGCCGAGTTTGCGTTCGAGAATTCTGATTTCGGGTTTTTCGCCCGAAATTTTTTCAGTCATTGCGTGTAGCCCGGTCAGAAGATTGAACATATTATTATTTTTGCATGTAAAGTAGTAATAGTGACCATTACCGGCTCGCAGGCAAATTCTTGTTTCTGCCGTTTCCTTCAGAACGTATATCTGATCAGCTCTGGTGTTTTCACTCCCCGCATTCTGAGTAAGGAGGATAGTCTGCGCGAGCATAAAAAGATTCGGATCATCCCGGGACGCACCGAGTCTGATTTTGTTTTTATTGTTTTTATGAATATAACTGAGCGCTCCTTCAATAGATTTGAACGACTGGGTTTTTTTTTCCCCTCTTCGGTGCAGGAGTATAATAAAAGTCTGGTATGAAAAAAGGAAATAATTGTCACAGGTACCCGGATCAGAACAGGAACCGGAGGCCAAAGGATTATCATAAAAAGAAACCATATCATTAAGAATACGGCCGTATGCTTTAAAGGTTTTAAAATTTCTATCGGGGATAAAGAATGAAAAGCATTGTTTGGAAAGGGAATGCGCACCGGAAGACATTGCGAGAATGTCCTGTATTATCTGCAGAAACGGATCAACTCCCGTGTATTGTTTTACCCAGGTTTCATCCCAGCTGTTGCGGTATACGAGCGCCACTTCGTGCAGTTCTTTTTTTTCGGGACAACTCAGGTTAAATGAAGCGAATGCCCTGAGTATAAAAGCAGGCTGGAGCAGATATTCATTCCGCGGATTTGGTCCTTCCCCTTCATAGACTGTTCTGAAGTGGGATAAAAATTTTATTCCATCTGCTGTTTCTACCCGGCTGTTGTTGGAATGAATTTTGATTTGAGTGGTATTTTCGAGATAGATCCGGTTTACAATAGACCAGGTGAGCAGCATGAGCAGATTGAGACCGCTGTTAAGCTGTATATCAATATGCTGCCGCTGCGGAGAAATAACGCTTTTACTCACACTCCACGTACTTGTACCTTCAAGCGTTTCTTCTTTTGGCGAATAATATAACAGGTTTTCGTAGGATTGTTCCTTGAAAGGAATCCAGCGTTCAATCTTTCCCTCTTTTCGGGTAAAAAAAGTATCTATCTTGCGGCTAATGATAGTAAAATCACTTTTTCCGATTGTCTGTGCAATATCCATATCGGGAAGTTCATTTCGAATTTTTTGATATACAAAAACAATAAATTTCTGAAGTTTCAGCCAGAACCGTCTTGTTTCTGCCATTTCCCATGTTTCAAAATTATCAAGATGAGCTGTTTTATTTTTATCCCAATTCCATTCAGATACCATACGGCGGAACACTTCTGTTTTGCGGTCTTTATATCCTGCACCGTATTTACTCAGCTGAGGTGACGCTTTTAAATAAAAACTTTCGTTTACGAGTTCAATTATATCAGTCGGATATTTGTTATTTTTAATGAATGAACTTACTGCACGATAGAGAAAAATGTAACTATCCAGCACTTCATCGGGACAGCTTCCGTTCTGTACGATCTGTTTAAGTGATTCTGCTTCGAGAACAATTTTCCCGCCGGGAGAAAGAATATATTTTTCTAATAAACCGATTTTTAAAATTGTTTTAAAAGGATTCTCAAGACTTTTTACGATCTGAAAAAAAGCCGCTCCCAAAAATGAGGATTTATCAGAAATGCTTATATCCCCGATGTCAATATAGGGATCAAAACAGTTTTCTTTCCGCGCAACGGCAACAAGTTGTGTATATTTTTCGGCGCTGATCGCGGGTGGAACCGCCCACCAGAAAGGAATTTGTCCTGCAAGAAGGATCGATGCGCGCATGAATTCATCTTTCAGAAGGACTCCGGTTGTAGTAGTAAATCCGCCGCCGTCTTCTTCTCCGAAAATATTTCTTTTTAAATTACCTGTTTCGTTCAGATAAAAATGCGCCGGCACATTAAAACGCTCAAGAAATAACGTACTCAGAAGGCAGAGTTTTTTTTTATAGAGATCAAAATCGCGTTCGGTAAGATCTTCTGCGTTATAGCATATCCAGAAATCAAAATCACTCTCACGGGTATACGCGATGCTTGATACACTACCCATAATTGCGAACATTTTAATCATGGGTTTTTTAATTTGCTGCGGTTCTGCACAGGGTGCCTCGGGCGCGGCGGGTAATTTGTATTTTCTTTTAATCAGAAGCATAACGGAATCAGGCCATGTATATCCGTCTATTCCTTCGGTAAAAAATAAGCCTTCTATGTATCCCGGTACATCGGGCTGGTTATGACTGATAATCCACGGAAGCATACGGACAAGATCATGAAGGCCGGACTTTTTCAGGTCTTCAGTAAAGCGCGCGTACCGGCGGTTGTTGTAATCCAGAAAGGCGTTCCTGTTTTTTTCGAGGAGTTCCAGGAATTTTTGAATATTTTCGTTCACCTCTGTGATTGTTACTCCTTTATTTTTTTGAATTTCATTTTTGTAGGTTTAACTTCCTTCCGGCCGGACTGTTTCATTTTAAATGATTCATATTCGGTAAAGTTTCCGTTAAAAAACACCTGCCTTCCTTCATCTTCGTACGCAAGAATGTGAGTACAGATTTTATCGAGAAAGAAACGGTCGTGGCTTATCGTCAGCACGCATCCGGCGAAGTAAAGAAGTGCTTCCTCCAGCGCGCGCAGGGTTGCGACATCAAGATCATTAGTCGGTTCATCAAGCAGAAGTACATTTGAACCGCTCTTCAGCATTTTGGCAAGATGAAGCCGGTTCCTCTCGCCGCCGGAAAGCTGGCTGACATAGGTCTGCTGATCGGAACCTTTAAAACCGAAACTTCCGGCATACGCCCGGGAGGAGATTGTTTTGCCTCCGGTTTGAATTTCATCAAGCCCGCCGGATATTTCTTCCCAGACTGTTTTCTTTCCGTCGAGGCTTTCTCTTGACTGGTCAACATATCCGATCCGGACCGTATCACCGATGGAGATTTGGCCGCTGTCGGGTTTTTCTTCGCCGGTGAGCATTTTGAAAAGAGTTGTTTTGCCGGCTCCATTCGGCCCCATAATACCGACAATCGCGCCGGGCGGAATGATCGCCGAAAAATTATCAATCAGTACAATGTCGCCGTATCCTTTGGTTACACCTGAAAACTCGATTACTTTATCGCCGAGACGCGGCGGAACCGGAATAGAGATTTCACACGCGTCAATATGTTTTTTCGTTTCCTGGGAGAGCAATGTTTCGTAAGAGGTAATCCTCGCCTTGTTTTTTGCCTGTCTTGCGGTGGGCGACTTTCTGATCCACTCAAGTTCATTGCGGAGTGTTTGGCGCCGGCGGGATTCGCTTTTTTCTTCAATACGAAGACGTTCTTCTTTTGTTTCAAGCCACGCAGTGTAGTTACCCTTAAAGGGAATACCTTCGCCTGCTTCCAGCTCAAGAATCCACTGCGCCGCATTATCAAGAAAATATCTGTCGTGAGTTACTGCGATTACCGTTCCCGGAAAATTCTGCAGATACTGTTCCAGCCACCACACACTTTCCGCATCAAGATGGTTTGTCGGCTCATCGAGGATGAGCACATCGTGATTTTCAAGTAGAAGTCTGCACAGCGCAGTGCGCCTCTTTTCGCCGCCTGAAAGTTTCTCTACCTGCATATCGCCGGCGGGCACACGGAGCGCCTCCATTGCGATGTCAATCTTCCGTTCGAGTTCCCATCCCCCGCATTTTTCAATTTTTTCCTGAACCTCCGCAAATTCATCCATCACTTTCTGCATTTCTTCATCGGGCAGCGTTTCGCCCATTTTGGCTGATAGCTCTTCAAATTTTGACAGCAGCTGCACTGTTTCAGCCATTGCTCCCATAATGTTTTCTTTAACCGTTTTAGTTTTATCAAGCTGCGGTTCCTGCGGAAGATAGCCGAACCTGATGTTTTTTTCTCTGCTCAGTTCGCCGAAAAACTCAGTTTCCAATCCGGTGATTATTTTTAACAGTGTGGATTTGCCGGAACCGTTCGGACCTATGACACCGATTTTTGCGCCGTAAAAAAAAGAGAGAGAAATATCTTTAATGACTTCTTTTTTTGGGGGAAATACTTTCCGTACCTTGTGCATTGAAAATATTATTTTTTCGGACATGATCAAAACTCCTGAGTAAGAAGATTAGGTATATTCAGGGTATTGCCTGAATTGATTAAATTGCAGACTACGTATTAAATGAATATGCAAAAAGCTACAACGTACAATCTTATCATGTTTTGCAGGGCCGGAGCGAATTCGTAATGTTCAAATTTTTTATAGACGACGGCGAGGGTTTGCGCTGCCGGAATGGTGAAGTTAGCTGCGTCGGCAGGTGTACACTATAGCATGGTATAGATGTTGCAGAAGATAGAGTTTTTACAGACTGTCATCTTTGTCTTTCCTTGATATAGTCCCTGGGTCACCGAACCAAATCGAGGCAACCTATACTTTGTATCTCTGATGACTTAACAACAAGATATGTCTGATTTTTGAGACAGGATTGCAGAATGCGACAGGATAGAGAAAAAACGATGGGTTGCTGTTTTAGCATTTTCAATTATCCCATCTCCGCCAGCCGGCCTCAAGGTAGTACGCCTCCTGCGTCGGCGTCTCCACCCCAGCACAGGATATGCCTAAGGTAGGTGGCAGCCAGGTCGGTCGCATACCCGAGCAGCGGCGTAGCCGCGGCCAGGGGATGGCGTCCACCACCGACTTGACCCGGTTCTGCTCCGATGGGGAGTCTTATAAAATTTTTTTTATAGGAGTTCATCATGTCAGTTCATCCGTTGTCATCAAAGGTTATCGCATGTGCGTTTGAGGTTCATAGTGTTCTTGGTTCTGGCTTTCTTGAGGCAGTGTACCTCGAAGCCTTGTATCAAGAGCTTTCCAGTTCCGGCCTTTCCTGCGAAAAGGAAAAGAAAATATCCATCAGCTACAAAGGTCGGCTCGTTGGGCAGTACCGGACGGACCTTGTGATTGAGGATAGCATTGTTATTGAAACTAAATGCGTTGAGAAAATAGCGATGGGGCAGATTTATCCGGATGCAGGGCCGAGCAGCTGCGAAGCAGCAACCAGGCCAGGTTAAGAATTATCTTCGCGGCATTGACCGGCAGTACGGGCTGGTGATTAACTTCGGCGGGATAGCGGTGATTTTTAGATTCTTTATCATAGACATCTACGCTAAAAACGTAGATAAATTTGTGTAATAAAGTTTATTTATTATACAGCGAGAGGACAGAGGACAGAGGACAGAGGACAGAGGACAGAGGACAGCTG
>Ga0180007_10001142_pt1 | contig 38068 bp, 35 predicted proteins | sample MM_PC_MetaG_FD_121122 | JGI IMG/M metagenome (GOLD analysis project Ga0180007, IMG submission 121122) | Groundwater microbial communities from the Aspo Hard Rock Laboratory (HRL) deep subsurface site, Sweden - MM_PC_MetaG | ecosystem: Environmental > Aquatic > Deep subsurface > Groundwater... | reverse complement strand
TTTCTCATCGTCTGATATTTTTTTTGTGAGCCCTGAAATGTTCATATTTAGGGCTATAACACTAGCAAAGCTAGAAGTCTAGATTTATTTTCATACTACCACATATTTTTTGAGATGTTACCACATCATTGCGTAATTGCCACATTCTGTACCCGCACTTTTTTATGCGTCAGGGTTCAGGTGATCCAAACGAAATTTTTGCAGCCACACAAATAAACATTTTCCAATTCTTTTCAAAAAATGATAATGGCCTAATGGACTGTTGGATACGACCGGAATTGATAACCGGTCCTCACCCATGTATGGGAAAAAAAAATGGATATTTTTCTGAATTGTTACCCTTGCATTGTCAACATGGTCCTCACCATATCGGACTTGAGCGATTTTAATGAAAAACAAACCCAGGCTCTCATGGATTATACCCTGGACCTGCTTCTTGAGATCGGGAGAACCTCTCCTGTGCCTCCACCGTTTGTGGCCAAACAGATCTTTCAAAAAGCAGGCGTCATTTCCGGATTGAACGATGCGTATGATCCATACAGGATATTGAAACAAAACGCCAATGACGCAGTTCTGGCCATATATGACGATCTTAAGACAAAAGTGGCGGAATCTTCATCTCCACTTGAAATGGCGATCAAGCTATCTGCTCTGGGCAATATCCTTGATTTTGCCATTATCGATCATAGGACAATTGATATTCTGAAGGAAGTTGATTCTGCAGATGATCTTCTTTTTGAAAAATACGACTATCATGCATTTCTTTCCGCATGCAGCAACGCAAAAAATACGCTTATCCTGGGTGACAATGCCGGAGAAATCGTTTTTGACAAGATTTTTATCGAAACCTTAAAGGCGCATTACCCGGATATGTCGATCACCTACGCGGTGCGTCACCAGCCCATCATTAACGACATTACCCTGAAAGACGCAGAAGATGTCGGCATGAGCGAGGTGGCCAATACCATATCAAGCGGCAGCATGTGCCCGGGAACATATCTGAGGGAAACCGCACAAGCCTTCAACGATATGTTCAGGAAGGCGGATCTGATCATTTCAAAAGGCCAGGGGAACTATGAAACGCTGAACAATGAGCCCCGGCCCAACCTCTTTTTCATTTTCAGGGTTAAATGCAAACAGGTCGCACAGGATATGAATGCCAGACTTCATTCGCTGATCTTATGGCAGAATCCAGACACGTAAGGGGGGCTGAGCCACTTTTTTGAGGCCCCTTGTCGCTAAAAATTAGTGTCTTGCAGGAACAACGCCTGTATGGTAAAAAGAGCGAAATTATCCCTTCAAGGAACACAAGGAACAGGTGAATCTTCATGGAAACGCACTTTGCATCACCAGAACGCGCCAGTTATGACGATTTGGAAAAAGATATTCTTCACATCAGCCACAATCCGGTCATTGACAGCCTGTTGAATGCGGTGAGTGGCCTTGTGGCCATACTCAATGCGCATCGGCAGATCATATCCCTGAATATTGAATTCCTTAGCCTCATGGGTATTGAAAACCCGGAAAGCGTACTTGGGCTTCGGCCAGGAGAATATGTCAACTGTGTCCATGCGCACGATATGCCCGGAGGATGCGGGACCTCTGAATTCTGCGCCACCTGTGGCGCTGCGATCTCTATCGTGTCAAGCCTGGAGACAGATACGCCTGTCGAAAGAAAGTGCGTATTAACGATTTTAAAAAACGAAAAAACAGAAGAGCTGTTCTTAAATGTACGCGCCTGTCCGATTTATATCGACCAAAAACGATTTCTGCTTCTGTTTTTAAATGACATCAGCAAAGAACAGCAATCGGCGAATATTGAACGATTATTTTTTCATGACATCAATAATATTGTCTATGCCATTCAGGGCAGGGCAGAACTGCTGTCTTTCGATAAACAAGAAGATAAACTCTCTAATGACATCTTTAAATTATCCCGGAGACTCGCCCGGGAAATCGACATTCAAAGATGCCTGTTTCAAAACAAACTGGGCAGCTATACACCCGACCGCCGGGAAATCTCTGTTAAAAATCTCATGGAAGAAATGAAAGATATTTTCAACAACCATCCTTCCGCAAAACAAAGAGGCTTGGAACTTCCTGAATTCGATAGCGATATCGCCGTGCATACCGATTACTCCCTTTTAACCCGCATACTGATCAATATGCTGGCAAATGCCTTTGAAGCATCTGAAAAAGGCAGTTTAATCAAACTGAAAGTGGATAAGGACGATAAATCGATCACGTTTTCTGTCACCAATCCGTCCTTCATACCGGCCACGGTTGCCAGGCGAATATTCCAGAGAAATTTCAGTACAAAAAGCAGTGTCGGAAGAGGACTGGGGACCTATGCCATGAAATTTTTCGGTGAAGAAATTTTAGGGGGGAAAGTTGATTTCAGTTCTTCCCCTGATCATGGCACCCGGTTCTGGATTTCACTGCCCCTGTAGAATTCATTTATCCTTTTGAAACCGGCCCCTTATACACGCTTCGGATGCGAAAATCCGAAATCGTTCGGGTAATCGAAGGAAACATTTTGTCAATTCGGGAAATGACCTTTGCAGGCCAGCCAGGAATAATTTCGTACTGGTCCTTTTCAATACCTTTTATCACAGCATCTGCCACCACGTCCATAGATAAAACCGGAATGGTATGTGCAATGGTTTTGTTTTCATATGTTCGATTCTTATTTATTTCATCAACCATGGGAGATTCAAATTCCGGTGGGCAAACCAGATGAATCCGGACGTTCTGGGGCTTCAACTCTGCCCGCAATGCGCTGGTCAAACCGGCGATCGCATGTTTTGACGAGCAATACGCCGTATACCCGAAAACCCCCATCAATCCGGCCATGGAACAGATATTGACAATTCTTCCCTCCTTTTTCTGTCTAAAAAAAGGAAGAACCGCTTTGATCATATGAAGGGTTCCAAAAAAATTAATGTCCATTACTTCACGGAAGGTATCCAAAGACTGATTTTCAAAATAACTCTCCCGAAGGATACCTGCAGAGTTGATCAGGATATCGGGAATGCCGGATTCATCAACGCTTTCTGAAATGGTTTTCTGAACAGACAGATGATCAGCCACGTCACAGGTGAACACATGTATCTGCCGGTGAGATTGAGAGATATCGTCCAGTTCTTTTTGAACACGGTTGAGTTTATTTTTATCCCGCGCAATAAGAATGAGGTTGGCGCCTCTTTTTATAAATCTTTCCGCCAGTACCCGGCCCACACCTGATGAACCGCCTGTGATCATAATATTTTTTCCGTCAAACATATGTCTAATCGTCCTCCTTTGTTCAGATATAAATCAACCAGTAAAAAAAATGTAAAATGCGTCGCCTTACGCATGTTTTCCATTTATCAGAATGCCTTCAGATGCAAATATTTCCCGACACTTTGCCATTTTTTCTCCGGATGTCCAGGTCAGGGATTTTTCATTTCCTGGTAACAAATTTGTCACACCTATTTTTTCACATTTCTCCGGCCAGAGCGGGTTGTATGATAATAAAGATATCTTTTTCACATCAAGCGCTGCAAGATAAGATGCAATTGCCTTCAGGTTCGAAACCGTATCCGTGATATCCGGTATCAAAGGAACCCTGGGAAGCATCCGGTCCGGACAAAGGGTATATATGGTTTTGAAATTTTCAAGAATTGTGCGGTTGGAAATGCCGCAATACTTCACATGATCGGCAGTGTCCATGATCTTCAGATCAAAATAAATCATATCGAGATAGGGAAGCAGATCGCTTTTGAATGATTCGATATTGAAGTGGCCGCAGGTTTCAAGAAGGGTGTGCGTGCCGCTTTTCTTCAACTGTTCGAGCAGTCTTGCCAAAAAGGCCGTAAAGACCGTGGGCTCGCCGCCGGAAAGGGTGATACCGCCGCCGGACGTCTCATAAAAGGGTTTGTCTTTTTCAACAGCATTTACGATATCCTCAACTGTCATTTCTCTCCCCACACGCTCAAGGGCAGTTGACGGACACACGTCAACACACTTGAAACAGCGTGTGCACCTCTTTCTGTCAACATATTCCGGTAATGATTTGGACAGGGCATTTTCACTGCAGACATCGATGCAGGCGCCGCAGTCCACGCAGGATTTTTTGTCAAACGATACTTCCGCTGTTATTTTCTGGCTCTCAGGATTATGGCACCAAACGCAAGAAAGGGGACATCCTTTAAAAAAGATCACACTTCTGATACCTGGCCCGTCATCCAGTGAATTTCCTTTAATATCAAGAATCAGGGGTGACTTTATCCGCTCCATAATCTCGCTTCCTGCACCTGTTTTTACTTATAATCCAAATTCCGCCCGCGCTATCAGCTCCATCTGCATGTCCCGGTTCAATGTTACAAAATAGGCATTATAACCAGAGATTCTCACCAGAAGATTCTGATAGCTTTCCGGGTGCGCCATGGCATCTTTTAATGTATCCGTGGATACCACATTAAACTGCATCTGCATGCCCCCCATGTCACAATAGGCTTTGGCATAGGAATAGATATGGTCCACGGCCTGTTCATGGGAATCTTCGGCAGACGGCACCACTTTTACGTTAAATGCGATGTTGTTGTTCATGTGACGGGGTTCCAGCATGGATACGTCTCTTATATTATCGAGAATATTTTTTGATGCATGGGCTTCAGGTGTCAATCCCGGGGTAAACGCTTTCCCTTTGAGCCGTCCTGAAGGCAGCGCGCCGGTTAATGTGCCAAAGGCCACATGATTGGACATGGACCAGAATCCGGCCGTATAGGCCCCTCCCCTGTAATTTTTTCTTTTCCCGAAATTGTCATGGGCGAATTTTGTAATCCGGTTGGCCATTTCAAGGGCATCTTTATTGCCTGAACCAAATAGCGGCACACGGTTCTTAAGCCGCGCAAGAAGATCCGGGCGGTTGACAAAATTGGAATTGATGGCATTCAAAAATTCCGGGAATGAAATGGTTTTCTCCTCATACACCAGCTGTTTTACAGCCATAAGAGAATCCGTAACATCGGCAAGGCCGATACACGCGGAGCCGGAGGAATTGTAAAGCGCACCGCCTTTGGTTGCATCCATGCCTTTTTGGATGCATCCGTCTATCATACTCGACAAATAAGGTGTTGGTCTGAGGTATTGGTGGGCTTCTCCCAGAAAATTATTGTACTGGCAGGCCTGCCCGGCAAGAAAGTCAAACTGTTTGCAGAAGGCTTCAAAAAAATCTTCAAATGCAGGAAATGCCCCTTTATTGATCTCGCCTGTTTCTGGTCCCACCTGCCATCTCATCAGGGGATGCTCTCCATTATTCAAAGCCATCTCCAGCGCTGCCACCATGTTAAACATCATGCAGTTGGTATGGCCGATATGCCTGCCTGAAAGCGTGGGTTCCACACAACCTGTGGCTGACCAGTCCCTTAAATGTTCTATTGGATAATTGAATTCTTCAAGAGAGGTCATGACCGCTTCATCATTATGAATCGAAGGCGTTGCCGTGGTATTCAGGTTAACTTCACTCAACCGTTTCAAATAGGTGTCGCTGTTTTTTCCCCTGCTGTACCGGGCGTTTACATTGGGATCACGGATGGTAAGCATTTCCGTAACTTTCAGGAAAATATAAGTCATGTCATTTACCGCATCACTGCCGTCCGGCTTTACACCGCCAAGGGTGATGGCCTGATCAGAAGAACTGCCGCCAAACAGATAATTACCGATATCCGGGATCAAAGGCAGATGATCGGTACACCGCATATAAAAGCAACCGATCAGTTCTACCGCATGTCTAATATATGTGTTTCTTTCTTCCTCCAAGGAGAGTCGTTCCATGTCTTTTTCAAAAAACGGCTGAAGCCATTGGTCAAGCCTTCCCAGAGACAGCCCCGCATTGGTGTTTTCCATATGAGCGCCCACCCATACAATCCAGAGGGCATTTACAGCCTCGTCCAGAGTTTCGCATGGATTTTCCGGCACATTTTTTAGAATTTCAAACAGGTGTACAAGCTCGTTTTTCCGCGTCATGTCTGTTTCACCATTGGCCAGACGAAAGGCCTCATGGGATAAATTCCTGGCATAGGCATTAAGACCTTCCAGTGTAATCCGCATGGCCTGAAGCGAGGCAAGCTTATCCATCTCCTCCGGAGGGGTTTGTCTCATTTGTTCATCTATTTCGTTGATAATACCTTTGGTTCCCATATGGAAAAGTTTGGGATAGTCCAGGATTGTATGCGAAAGTGCGACTGTTTTCCATAAGAAGTAGACGGCAAAACGCTCATCCAGTTTCTGGCATAAGGGATATCCTTTGTGGTCTCTTACCCACTGCCGAAAATTTCTGTCAATCCAATAGGGAAAAACATCATGGTGAAGAATGTCAATGGTCTCCTTTTCCACATCATAAGGATTCAACAACCGGTAAGGGGTTGTCAGCAGTTCTCCCCAGATCAGGATTCCCTGCGCATCCGGATATAAGACAACGCCAATTTCTTTTTCAGTTGTCGTACCTGCCAGAAGATCGTTCTCCCGCACGATCGGTTTCCGGTTTTCCATTAAATACCGGAACGCATGGGCCTGTCTCAATTCAGGGTTCCAGGGTTCTCCGGATCTGTCTTTTTCAAAGCCGTTTTCCATATGCCATCGGGTCAAAAGCTGTGGCCGTTCATGACAGATGGCGGGTTTAACTTTGAAATGAATGTCAAGAAACTGTTTGAGCCGGGGAAAATCATCCAGTGTCATTCCTGACAGGTAAGGGTCTTTAAGAAAACGAACGCCCGGTTCTGTGTTTTCACATTCAAGCTGTTTTTTCTGCCGTATCCTGGATGATGTCTCTGGCATGGTGCAGGTTTCATCTGGCGTATACTGCTTTGCCTTTGCCTTTTTCAACAGTCGGATATGCTGATTTTTCAGAAGCAATGAGAGGTAGAAGGAGAATAGCTGAGTGTAGGCCAGATTGCCTTCAGGAATCACCTGATTGGTCATGATGTAGTTCATCAGTTCATTGGGCGGGCTTCCTGCCACTTTTTTAATAATCGAATCATCTTTAAATATCAGGGCGCTGTCTGTCCTGTCAGGTATTTTCGAAAGCACCCTTGCCTTGCCATCCTTAAATTGAATCGCCTGAGCCACAGTTCTGTTTTCCGTTCTTATCCCCAGCGTAAAATTGATCCACCCTTCTTCCGATTTCAGATACTTTCTGAAAGACGGCCTGAAATTGTAGTTTGCGGCTAAAAATTGTAAAAACAAATGGGCAATGGTGTTTGTCAGCGTTCGTTTGTCATTCATGATCCTCTCCCTTTTCTCTTCGGGACTGATTATCATAACTGGCCATAACCGAAAGGGCCATTCTTTCCAATACAAATTCCAGAATCCGTTCCTTGAGGCCCAGTGGATTGTCGTGCATGTAAGATAAAATTTTATTGTTGTTCCCTGCAATAAATCCGTGGAGCAGGCTCCAGAATACGATTAAATAAAATTCAATGTCCTCATCTTTGACCTGAAGATTATGGATATCTGCATATTCCCGAATCGCCTTTAAAAAAAAGGTTCGCACTTGAAGACCTGCGTTCAGTTCAATGGCGGCTGCATTTTCAAGAGGTGTTCCTACATAGTCTTCATACTTTGGTACATGCCAGGTAAACATCAGATTGTAAAAATTTGAGGAATCAAACCCGAAATCAACGTATGCCAGCACCATCTTTCTGAGTCTGGCATAGGGTTCTTTTTCACTCTCGCAGGCATCATGGCAGGCATGATATAGCTTTTCAAACCCTTTGGTGAGAATGGCCAGATACAGGTCGTCCTTATTTTTATAGTAACTGTAAATTGTCACAACCGAAACACCCAGACGCCGGGCCAGTTTTCTCATGCTGAAACCCTCAAACCCCCCTTGATTGATCAGCTCAAGTGCGTGGTGTAGAATATTCGCTTTTATTTCTTCAATCTCTTCTTCTGTGCGCGGTTTTTTCGGCATGATCCATCCATGTTAAATAATAATGACGTTAACCTAACAGTGTTATCTTATAAATGTCAATAAAATAAAACAGAAAACCCCCTCTACGGAGGGCGCAGAGGGGGTTTGCAAACAGTGCGGCAACATAGCCTTGGGAGGAAGACTTATTCGATGGGGGGGGGAGTTACTTCTGATTTTTTGATGGATTTTATTACATCACCGGCTTTTTCAATAGTGATTTGTTCACCGATGGCAATATCTTCAATTATTCGGGGGTCTGCTTTTAACACCTCTTTCTGATTGTCGGTGGTTAAAAATACAATTTGTCCGCCACTGATATCAATGGACATGACTTCACCTTCAAGGCTTTCCAGCTGGGCAACCTGTTTTTTTTCCGCAGCCATCACGAATACGGCACTCATAATAACCATCATGAAGACCGATAATGCCAATGCTAATTTTTTCATTGATTTGTTCTCCCGAATAATTCGATTTTTTTCTTTTTTTTGTGCTCAAGCTTATAAAGCTTTCAGGGTTGATATAGCGAAAGCCGTGCCAGTGCTGCTGTTAAAATGAAGGATAGCCCAAAAAGAATAAAATACAATGCGACCAATTACTTGACAAACAAAATATTTTTTTGGACCAAACGGTGGAATAACGGGAAAGATCAATGTTCAACGTTTTGGTTGATTAGATTTACCATTTGGTGGATGATTCACTGCAAAGAGAACGGCATGAGAGTTCCGCAAAGTCCGACCCGTCCATGGCGTTCACCCAGACCGGTCTATGGCATTCCGGGCAGGTTATTTCCGAATGCGGGTTCATTCTGGCAATCGTTCTGAACGCATGACCTTTTGTCTCCCACGGCAGGGGGATACGAGCCTTTCTGAGAAATCCTTCAGCACATTTTCCGTCTGTGATCGCCCATCTGAATATGCTATTCCCCTTATCCCAGCAGGCAAAATCAAACCCGGTCTTTTTGGAATATGATTTCTCGATCAGAAGTGTTTGAATGGAAGGTCTTTTTTTAATCTGATAGCCAATGGACTTGGTCGCAAGCTGATCGGTAAGGTTCCTTAAACTTTTTTCGAGCCAGTCATTTCCGGCGGATATCTCCAATATGGCATTCCCGGAAACTGCGCTGAATGGTTTTGCCGTGTTGCCGGTCAATGTCCACCCCCATTTCGGGCTTATTTCTGAAAGGATTTCTTCCAAAAATTCTTTGACCGGTTTTCGGAAAATTAGACTGAAAATACGAAGTCCGTAGGTGGGAATCGCTTCCACATCGGCAATTGACGGCCCGGGACGCAAGTAGGCCTGGTTTAGATCTGCGGAGGCCATCATCAGAACTCTTGCAAGGGCTACCTGGAAAAACCGGATCGGGACACCGGCCAGTTGTGGCCCTGCGTCAACAGAAAACCAATGCGTATAAACCGTATCAGATACCGGGATACGGTTTATTTTCGGGCGAACTTTTGCTGCACCGGTTGATTTTACTGACGTGTTCATGGAAGACGTGTTGGTTGATTTCAGCCTGCTGTAAATGGAAAAGAGTTTTTCCTTTTCTTTGGCTGTATATAAAGAATCCCAGGGAAAACGATCCTCAAGGTGTTTTTCACCCAAGACCCAGCTTTTCCATTTCTGATCCAGTTTCCGTTCTATCCCGGTAATGATACGTTCCGATATATGGTGGTGATAAGTTCCTATGGACGTGCACCCGGAAATGGCTTCTGTCTCTCCTCCGTCGGCAAATAAAAATAGGTGTGCGATTTTCGCCTCTGAATACGAGATACTCTCCCGAACGGTCATGTGCTGAAGATGGGCAATCTGCTTCAGATGATGCATGCCTTGTTCGATGTGTTTCCTTTCCGGAAAGGGATTAAACTGCATGGGCGTGTGGGGCATGGGAATGAGCGGCATGACGGACAAAACCAGGGGCGCTTTTCGGCCGGTTATAGACTTTTTCCGTAAATCAGAAATCTTTTGAAAGAGCGACTGGCATTCCTCCCAGTCTGCCGAAGTTTCGTAACCGGTCAAAATGATGAAGAACTTCACCTGACGAAGCGGCCCGGCAAAGATCATTGCCAGCGCTTCCAGCACCTGATTTTCAAAGATGGACTTTGAAAGAAATCTCCGGATTCTTTCACTTACGCCTTCCAGGCCGAATGTGAAGCTGGTTTTGCCTGCTGCCTGTTGGTACAGGAGAAGGTCCGGATTTTTCACCAATTGGTCAAACCGCTGACTTTTCATGGAAACATGGGCAATATGAGATTGTGCGCTGGTGATGATACGGGCAATTTCAGGGTGACTCGTCAGACTGAAAGAGAAAAGATTGACGCGATCAAGTCCCTGAAATTTCCTGGCCGCATCAATATCCGCCACGATCCTATCAACAGGCCTCAACCGATAAGGCCGGCGCTCCCACGCCTCTTTGCAAAACGCACACAGATGCGGGCATCCGGCATCGATAAGCACACTGCTTTCACCCAGAGTCTCTTCCTCATACCACACGGGTCCCTGAACCAGTGACCGGATATCGTTTAAGGAATTCAGCCGGGCATTTTCTCTTTTTTTGAATGCTTCCGAATGGGCAATATGAAGTGAAGAAAATCTCCTTTCAGTCTCCTGCCATATTTCCGTTTTGCCGGTTCCCGCCTGCTTCATGGCTTTCAAATCATCCAGAAGACCGGGCCATGACACTTCGGCCTCTCCAAAATAAATGGCGTCAACAAATGACAGATGTGCGGTTCCGTCTGAAGGACAGGCTGCAAAAGCGGATTGGGCGTTGGCACCTCCCATGAAAAGGAGTGGCATGGAAGAATCATTTGTTCGCTTTCTGAAATCCATTGGGATACCGGAGTGTTTAAGGAGCCAGGGAAGGTTGACCAGTTCCTGGGAAATGGCATTGCTGAAAGCGACCATGTTAAAATCCTGAAACGGCCTTCTGGATGTGGTGCCAAAAAGAGGCGGGATACCGGCCCGTATCATGGCTTCACCTTCCTGGGACGGCGGCATGAATCCATAATCCACATAAACTCCCGGAACGCTCAGGCTCAACTGCCCCAGAAGACCGTGGGACATGGACGAGGCCACATCAGTATAGGGGGACAATCTGAAAATCAATATGCGATAGGCCGCATTCTCGTATGCTTCGGGCTCTGGCGTATTGGGTTCGTGCCCGATCAGCCATGCGCCCCACCCCGGAAAACGGAAGCGTGTTTCATTTATCCATTTTGCAATTTCAGTAGCCGTCCATTTCATGCTTTTCTTAATTTCCAACCCCGAATGGCGTCATCCTGGGTTCGAAAGTCCTTTTTTGGAGGATACCCGATAACGCATTGAGTTCATCATCTGACCAGATATAAGGCGGCGAAGTTGCCCCATCGTCTTCTTCAAGGGGTGTTATGGAAAGCGCCTCAAGCGGAGAGATGGTCTCTGAGGAAAGGGGTGTTTCCTGAGGGGAAACCTCGTTTTGAACCACCGGTTGCTGATACGGTTGCCAACGCTGCCTGAAATTTTTGCTGTTTGCAATGGCGTTGGCTGTATCGATCCACATGGGTAATGCACCTGAAGAACCGTAAATCGTTATTTTTTTTCCTTTCATGGGGCGATTGTCATCATAGCCGACATAACATGATATCACATACCCGTTTTCAGATCGAGGTTCTGATGAGTTCTGAAGCGATCCGGGAATATACCCGACAAAGCTGGAATTTGCGTAATTATCCGAGGTGCCTGTTTTTCCATATACCGGAATCGTGATGCTTTCATCCGAAACCCCTTTTGGCATCGACATCCGGACAGCGCCTCTTGCACTTTGGGCGGTGCCTCTTTCCACCACCATTTTAAGAATTTCCCGGCACAGTATCGATACCCGATCTGACAAGGCTTTTTTCCTTTCGGTTTTATACGCCCAGATTTTCATGCCATCACGGTCAACAATTTGCGTGATAACAGGTATCATGTCCGGGGAATTCGTATCTGCAAACGGAAAAACCTCGGTTGTCATAAGGGTTTGATAGGCAACGGCCATTTCAGCGATGCTGACGGCATTGACTCCCAGAGGAAATGAAAGAACCGGTTCCATGGGGCTCGATATACCGATATCTTTTGAAAGCTTTTTAACATAGAGCATTCCTGTCAGTGTTTTGAAATCCTTGAGTTTGAAAAAAAATCCAGGGACATTATTTTTCAGGTTTTCTTTCAAGGTCAAAAAATTCCTGTTCGTGCCGGATTCAATCAGATCTATGATTCTGGATGGGAATTGATCATCAATCCAGATATCTTCCTCCTTGATCTGATCCATGTGATCCAAAAGCCATTCCGGCGTAAGCGGCCTGCAGGCAAAATTGCGTGTAGCCGGTTTCTTCGCCGGGACAAACATCAGCCGGAACTCCGGCGTGGATTCATCAATGATATAATGATCGGTTCCCTCAATTCTGACAAGTCCGGCCCGGATGTCATCTTCGTTTTCAGCGTCCTTGATCAGCGCCATCATTGTTTCGATGTTTTGTTTCATTTCAAGGTTAAAGGCCTTAAGCTCTTCAAAACTGAACGGGCATATCTTCAGTACTTCCTTTTTCATATCATCAGTCATCTGAATGGACGGTTTGAAGCGAAGGTGTTTCAACCTTTGGATCATCTGGTTTTGTCCAAAAGCGGCCAGAACGGATTCAAGCTCTTCCCTGAATTCGTAAAATGAACTTTCCATCAGGGCGCTGTCATTGGTCATGATCCCCCATCGATCCCGAATTCTTTGAATATAGGCCCGGTCGGATTCGTCCGGTTTTTGATTCAGCCCCACAATCTGAACCAATTGAAAAAATTCTTCGGAATCAAGCTGATCCGTAAGATGATCCATCAGCCAGACACTGGCCAGGTTTTCCGATTTTGCACCGGCCCATATCATGGAAATCTTGTCAGATACGGGATCATGATCAGGCATGGGAAGGTAAGCGGTTTTCTCAAACTGATACAATTCCTTAGTATTGTTTAACAGGTCCTGTAAATTCCAGTTCAATTGAAGTGCCGCAGCAAACAGAATCGGCTTGAAAACCGACCCCAGCTGGCGTTTCGAGTCCACGGTTCGATTCCAGTAGCGGTTGAAGAATCCTCCGGCCATGGCCTTGATCATCCCGTCTTGAAGAACGATTATCCCTCCCTGAAGTTCGGGTAATTTGGTAAGCACCGCAAAAGGCCGGGACGTTTGGAGCGATTGGTCCATCATTTTAATCGCCACACGGTCATCCTTCTGGAACAGATTGAGAAAAGAGGGGAGATATTTTTGATCAAATTCAGCCCAGATGCCGGTTCTTGATTTGAGCCATGCGTCACAAAGTGCTTGCATACCAGTACTATCGACCACGACTTCCCGGCCATCATCCAAAGCAACGACCATATGAGGGGGGCTCTTTTTTTTGTCTATGGTTAAAATTCTACCGATGCATGCAGCGTCCTCTTTCAAAATGGCCAGATCGGATTTGGAAACTTTCTCATATTCTTGATTGAGCCGCTCACGACCATAACCGCTCAACATGGTATCCAGTAATGCCAGGCGGTTTCTCAGACCTTGAATGGCGCCATCCTGAATTTCTCTGTTAATGGAAGTGTAAATTTTTATTCCCGATGTCGCGATATTATCGATGCCCTCTTCCTCCAGAACAGCTTTAAAAAAATCGGATTGAAGTTGTTTGCGAATATAATCCATGACGCTGCTCAGCTCATAAGATATCTTTCCTTTTTGAAACGGGACATCTGCATCCCTGGCTGTCAGATACTGTTCCCTTGTGATCGATTTCATGTTCAGCATGTTTTTGAGAACATAATTTTTTCTTTCCCTGGCATTCTGGATTGCCGTGGTTTTTTCCTGTGTGGTTTTTTTGATAAACGGATTATATTTTCCCGGTCCTTTAATGGATCCGGCGATAAAAGCGGATTCAACCAGATTGAGTTCACTTACATCCTTGTCGAAATAGTATTGGGAAGCCACTCCGATACCCTTTCCCAGTCCTGCCACATAAAATTGGTTGGCATAAATCTCAAGAATTTTTTCCTTGGTATATCTTTTTTCAAGATGGACAGCTTCAACCAGTTCGCGCAATTTGGCGCCAAAAGATCGTTTCTGTCTTTTAAAAAGGTTTTTGGCTGTCTGCTGTGTAATCGTACTCCCGCCCTGGACAACCTTATGAGCCCTGATATTGGCAACAGCTGCCCTGAAAATCGTCTTGATGTCGAAACCGTGGTGTTGAAAAAAATTCTTGTCTTCGGCAGCTATCAGCGCTTTAACGAACATATCCGGCAATTCCCTGAATTGAATATGCCTTTGATGAACCTTATCAAAAAAAACACCAATAATCTGCTCATGATCATCATAATAAGCATAACTTTGGGAATCCTTGGAACGTTCAATGACGCCGCTTTGCATTTCATGCAAGACATCTTCAGAAACGTACGCAAAATAGCAAGCACCCAGAGCGGTGATTATACCGCAGGTAATAAAGAAGATAACCACGATGGATAAAAATTGTTTTTTCATGTCCAACCAAATGTTCATTCAAATTATCGGCCTGATATCACAAAACGTGTGTCAGGTTCCTGTCAACCATCAATTGATGGCGCTGTCCTATATGCCATTATTTCAGGAGAGTCAAATGCCATGTCAATTATATCATCGACCGGCATATTCCGGATGATATTTTCAGAAAATATTTCAGGAACGTGAAAAAGGGAAGAAAAATTTAAATACGGTTCCGATGTAAAATTGTCACTATTGACTTTACTTTTGCTTAGTAATATTGATACTTTCTATCTTGAGGATTCAATCAAAACATATTAACACAAAGGGAAATTATGCAGATGATCCGATCGGACTGCAATTACATGCCAGTTGTGTATCTATTTTGTCTTGTTTTATGCCATTGCCTGATCTTTTCCTGCTCAATTGGACCACGCGTCATGCAGGATAAAAAAGTGCAAAACTCACGCATTTGGAATTGTGAACCCATGGCAGATGACGCGTTGAAAGAAGGTAATTATGAAACCAGTATCGAACACCATCTGCGGTTTTTAAAAAACGATCCTGAAAATGGGCTTGCCTTGTATCATCTGGGATATGCCTACGGCCAGATGGGTGACCATTTATCTGAAATCGTTTATTATAAAAAAGCCATTGACTCGGAATTTATCGATAATGACGGTATTTTTTTTAACCTGGGAATGGCCTATGCGGAGACAGGTCAACCTGAAAATGCCGTTCTTTCTTTTAAAAGAGCCCTGACTGTCAATCCGGGTAATACCGACACGTTATGCGAACTGGGGATGGTCTACAGGCAGATGAACAACTATGAGCTGGCTGAAGAAACATTCACCAAAGCCACACTTATCGATCCTGACTTAATAAAGGCTCGATTCGGGTTGAGCATTGTCTATTTTGAAGAGGGACTCTTGCGGGACGCATTTTTGGAGCTAAAGCAAATACTGAAAGCAGACCCCGCCAATAAAGATGCCAGGGCATTGCTCGACTATATCATCAACAAAGACTAGATTTTTGTAGACAGTATGGTTCTCGATTTTAATGACCACGGGTCATCAGGATCAGATATGCGGTATATATCCCATAATAAGATAAAAAAAGAACGCCTTCCCACCTGGAAATTCGGTGGCCGGTGAAAAAGATGGGCAGACAGGCGACTGCGGCTGCAATCATGACGGGAATATCGAATTTAAGGGCCTGATCCGCCACGGCAACGCCGCTGTCTGAAAAGGCTGCAGAAATGCCAAGCACGGCAAGAATATTGAAAATATTGCTGCCAACCACGTTTCCCACGGCTATATCCCTTTCTCCGTGAAAGCTGGCCATTACCGAAGTCGCCAGTTCAGGCAGGGATGTACCAGCTGCCACAATGGTAAGACCGATGATCAGTTCGCTCACCCCCAGCCACTGGGCGAGGATGACAGCGCTTTTTACCAGAAAATGTGACCCCGCCATGAGCAGTACAAGGCCAAAACCGATATAACTCAAGTTCATCAACCATTGCCGCCACCGGCTGCCCTTCTTTATAGCGTATGAACTAGTCCCATTTGTCTGAACCGTTTTATGGTTTTCCCGTCTTGCCAGGAAAATTTGCAGACCTGTATAAACAACAGCTCCTGCAATCAAAACGAAGCCTTCCCCTTGGCTGACCCTGCCGTCCCAGGCCAGAAAAAACATGAACACTGACATGCCAATCATGATCGGGACATCGATTCTGATGAGCTGACGGGAGACGACCAGGGGCGCCGCGAGAGCGGATACACCTAAAATCAACAGCACGTTGAAAATATTGCTTCCCACCACATTTCCCAGCGAGATATCGGCCTGACCTTTGAGGCTTGACATTACACTCACGGCCATTTCCGGAGCGCTTGTTCCATAAGCGACAACAGTTAAACCGACGATAAGTGGCGATATGCCTAAAAATACGGCTATCCGGGAAGCCCCGCGCACAAGAGCTTCCGCACCAATAACCAGTAATACCAAACCAGTTAGCATCATTCCCATGGTGATGAGTGACATCTGTTCCTCCCCTTTTCTCCTGTTGACTTTGCTTTAATTCCCCACTATAGTCTGCAGTCATTATATATGATTCAGTCGGAAGCTCGGGTACATCGCCAGGGAGTATCGTGATCTGATTCGACAGGGAAAATCTTCTTTTCTCAACCTATGACCAACGTCTCTCCAAATGGATTAGATTGGCAACACTTCTCAGGATATCTTGAAGACTTCCGGAAGGGGTTGATCCATATCGGAATTGCAATCTTTATGACTTTCATCGGCATTTATCCTGTGGTTCCATCCGCCTTATGCTATTTAAAAACTCTGGCTAACGCAGACTTGGCGGCCTTCGGTACACCGGAAGCGTTTTTCGCCATGCTTCAGCTCAACCTTGAAATATCCGTTCTCATTTGTATGCCGCTGATTCTATGTAAAATACTGGCGCCACTTCCACGATTTTTCCCCTCTTTTTCAAACAAAGCCATTTTTGCCTTCTGGCTGTCTTCCGTGACATTGTTTTATGCTGGCGTATTTTTCTGCTTTAAGATTACGCTGCCTTATGGCATCAAGTTTCTTCTGGGATTTGAGACGACAAATATAAAAGCCCTTATATCGGTGGACAAATTCGTCTCCTTTTGCGCCATGTTTCTTTTAGGCTTTGGCCTGGTCTTCCAGATGCCGGTCGCCATGGTGTTGTCTGGCAGACTTTTCAACGTTGACTACAGGCGGCTGTCCAGGCATCGCCGTGAGGCCATTTTAATCCTAACCTTTGTCTCCGCTATCCTGACCCCCACCCCGGATGCGATGAATATGATGCTGATGGCCATACCTCTCTATCTGCTATTTGAAATCGGACTGCTTGGGATACGTTTTTTGAACTGATGCCTGCCCCAAAAAATACGTTTATCATACCGATTTGTTTTTTTTTTTCACATAATCCGGGTACAACTTCTCTGCACAATCCGGACATATACCGTGGCTGAACGAGGCTTCGGAGTGCTCGGTGACATACTTTTCCATCTGTTCGTACTCCCCTTTTTCATTCCGGATTTTTTTGCATGATGCGCAAATGGGCAGTCTTCCTTCCAGAATACGGACCTTTTTTTCCAGAGCGTGGGTCTGCCACGCCGTTCTCTCGACCAGATAAGCATACAGCATTAGCGCCAGTATAGTTACCGGCACGTTCATGACAATCGAAAAAAAAGATTGGGTTTCATGCCATAAAAAATGAAAGCCAACTCTTGTCAGGGGAAGTATAACCGCTAAAGCAGATGACAATATTTTCAGCCCTCCCCAGGCGGCGAGTCCTACGGGAAGCGCATAAAAGATGGGAAACTCGATGTGTTTTCCGGTGATGTAGTCAATGAGCAAAACGGCAACAGCAAGAAGGATGCAGGATGCACGTTCGTTTTTTTTGATCAGTTCATTTATAATTTTAAACGTCATTTGAAGTGTCCATCTCCGCAAATTATTCAAATTCTATTTCGTGCTCTTGCCGTTTCTATTGCTGCGGTTTCTCCCCATTTTCGGTGATCAGATGATCCACCCGGTGCATACCGACAAAGTCGTTTGAATAGGTCGTCATATGGAAAGTGATATTAGATTCTTTTGTTTCTGTTTCCTCCCTGTAAATATGCTGATCCGACAGTGGGGTATGGGAGAACTTGAGGCTTTCAACAAACAGATATACCGGCACGTTGTGGGCATGGCAGATGCTGACCACATTGGCGGTACCTAAACCGGTAACGGCCTTTTGATCCGTGGTCACGGACACGGCGCTGATGAAAAGCTTGGTGGTCTGTCCCAAATAATGGCTCAGATTGTATTGGGGAATCAGCTCATAGGGTATTTGATGGTGCTCAAGGGTTTTCACCAGCTCCCGGGTGCGAAGAAAATCCTGTTTCAGGGCCAGTACGCGGAATGAACGCGATAATTCCTTGTGTGCAACCGCAAAAGCATCGCAGATATACGCCGTAGGCGAGCTGGCAATGATAAAATCTCCCGTTTCAATTCTGTCTGCGCAATGACGGGTGAGTTTCAGGGTATCGGTCTCAAAGCGTTTCAATTTTTGCGTCAGGAGTTCGGCGGTTCTTTCTTTAATTTGATCCAGGCTGCCCATGGAATGCGTCTCCATTTCCGCTTCAAATTCCTCGATAAGATGCGTAAGGGACACGATTTTGGGTTCGGCGCTTTTGATCACTTGGTTCAGTTCCAGCATCAACGGTTTGAAATCCGATTCATTGCAGTCCAATCGTCGGACGGCATCGATATAGGACTGAAGCGCCACGATGGTGGTTCGGGAAGTGCCCATGGCCTGCATATAATCCCGGATCAGGTGATAAAGCGTTTGATTGTCGGTAACGGTCTTCATAAGAAAATCCTCAGATATACGATTAATACCACAGTGCAGATGATCAGGGACAAAATGGTTCCCGGTGCACTTTTACGCGTGTATTCCCCGAAACTGACACCATGACCGTATTTTTTAAGCATGCCTGCGGAAACGATGTTGGCCGAAGCCCCGATCAGGGTCAGATTGCCTCCCATACAAGCGCCCAGGGAAAGCGCCCACCATAAAATATTATGGGGGATGGGTTGAACATCCAGCATCATCCGGACAATGGGGATCATGGTAATGGTGAACGGAATGTTGTCGATAAAACCGGATGCGATGGCCGACACCCAAAGCACCATCAGGACCATGACATACGGATCATTCCCCGCCTGCAGGAAGATATTTCTGGCGACCCATTCGATAATGCCCTTTTCCTCCAGGGCGCCTACCAGGATGAAAAGCCCGGTGAAAAACATCAATGTGCTCCATTCCACCTCCAAAAGGATATGTTCGATTTCCATACGGGTGATCACGAAGAGTATCATGGACGTAGTGAGAGCCACGACACCCGGCGACAGATGGGTAATGGTATGGGAGACGAAAAGCAGAAGCGTGATTCCCAGGCAGATGATGCTTTTGATGAGAAACAGACGGTCTAATTTTATGGCCAGAAAATCATACTCGATCTTTTCAATGAGCAGCTGAACGGAAAAAAGTTTGGTCAGATCGTCGTTGATCGACTTGAAACTCTCTCTGTTGGTGGCCCAGAAATAAGCAATAACAGCTACTGTGGAAATAACCACAGGGACGAACAGATAAACGACGAACTGGTTGAAGGTCAACCCCACTTTGGAGCCGATGATAATATTGGGCGGATCGCCGATCAAGGTGGCGGTGCCTCCCAGGTTGGAGGCCATGGCCAGGGCGATGACATAGATTTTGGGATCAAGCCCCATACCCACAGTCAGTTCGATAATGATGGGAACCATGATCAGCACGGTAGTCACGTTGTCCAGAAAGGCGGACAGTACAGCAGTGAGCGCGCAGAAAAGAATCAGTATTCGCAGCGGCTGCCCACCGGTCATCCGGGCAATCCTCACCGTCAGAATGGTGAAAAATCCCGACTTTTTCAGGACCGCCACGATCCCCATCATGCCGATCAGGAGCATGAGGGTTTCAAAATCGATGTAACGGGCTGCCGCTGTTTCGTCTACGACACCTATAATAAAAAGGGCCATTACTCCAAGGATGGCAGCCACGGCTTTGTTCAGCCATTCAAATGAAATGGCTACATAAACCGCAATAAATATGACAACGGGTATCAGCGCTTCTGAAAACATGGTATATGTCTCCTTGAAAAGGATATCAGGATTTGTTGTTTCAAAGCCGGTAGTGATCCGGAAAATGACCCAATAAAGGCGACAGTGGTGATCCGGGTCGGACAGTTCATAAAAGAATTTCTATTGGACATTTAATACACTACAAATCGGTTGATTTCAAATTAAATTATCGCTTGTGATCCCTCACGGACAACTCCTGTCCCTCATTTCACGCATGACAGCAAAAAACCCCTCTACGAAGGATGCGGAGGGGTTTTTCCACATTTTCGGTATCTCAGCCGTAATGCATAAACTTATTGGACGGGAACAGGAACGATTTCAAATTTTTTAATGGATTTCAGAATATTGCCTGTTTTTTCAATGCTGACTTTTTCGCCAACGACGATATCCTTGATCAAGTTTGCATCTGCCTCCAATGTTTCTTCCTTATTGTTGGCCATGATAACGATCTTTCCTGCATGGGTGTCGATGGACACAACCTGGCCTTCAAGACTTTCGAGCGTGGCAACGTGTTTGGCCGCATGTTTTTCTGCGGCCATCACCAAGCCGGCGCTCATGGCGACCAGCATGAATACGGATAATACCAATGACAGTTTTTTCATGATGTTTTCTCTCCTAAATGAATTGTTGGATGATTCATTCTTATTTTAAAGCACAATTGCTTTATTTGGACATAGATATAGCGAAATCAATGCCAAATTATCAGGTAAAATTGAATGGCCGGGTGAAGGATAAAATGCAATCCGATCGATAAGTTGGACGACCAGACGGCGTTTGGTGACCATTTGGGGAGGAATGGAAGGAAGATATAAATCAACCTTTTGGTGCATGTTCTTCACCATTTGGTTGACCCCCAACCTTGTTAAAAGTGCTGAAAAACTTTTTCACCTGCTGCGGTATTTATGGGTTGGCGGTAAATATGAAGACCCGAAAAAAAAATTCCGCCAGCCTTTTGCTGAAAGGGCCTGCAAACGGCACGCAGCTGAAGCGTTTGCGAAATCGTCATTTAATATGTGTTTGACACATATGCTCGCCCGGCTATATATTCGCCGTAGGAAAAAGGATTATTATTCGTAACCCATTCATCAGGAGACATAAAATGTATACGTGCACGAAGTGTGGCCACAATCGAAATGTCGTCTACAATATTAGATACGGTATGTGGGGTGTCGAAACCTGGATGTGCAGATTTTGCGCGGCAAAAGCCTGGAACGATATAGGAAGAAGTCCTGCAGCTGAAATGAGGGCAAAATCTCGTTATCACTATTATGAGGATTGGATAACAGATATTGATTCCATTCCTGAAAGCGATTTAGAAGAATATAAGTATATAAGAAAAGCCTCTATGCCCAGAGTTATGATGGTCGCCGAAGGATGCGATCCCGACGCATGTGAGAATATCATTTACGATTGAATCCGTAGATATTCCCATGATGCGCTGCTGTCATTTCCTTATCCCCTTGTTTGACGAGAACCGGTTCAGTCACGCCGAATTAATCAATTTGATTGCGGATCGCTGCCATGAAATCACTTGCACAACAAGGTGAATGGGAAAGCATCAATGCTTTCTTTTATGAGACAGGTTTGATGCTTACAAAATCGACAGCCGTTTTATCCTGCATGACGGGTGGCGTTCCAAATTTCAGCACCTGTTTCAATCTACCATTGGATATTTATCTGCTGGGCGGCGATGTCAAAGAGGCCCGCAGTGCCGAAAAGGCCCTGGATGCAATAGATAAGTTTCTCCGGAATTTTCAAAATATCCTTCAAAAAAACGAAAACAATAATTTTTCTATCTCCCCATACAGAGTTTCGATTTTAAAAAGGGAGTTTGAAGAAATATGCAGGGCGATTGACCAGGAATGCATGGAGGTTTCGGATTCTTCCAGCCAAGCTCCACCAGCTTCAGCCACTGGTGATCCATGGGAATCCGCTCCTCCCCCTGCTCTTCCTTCAGCCCCTGGCGACCCGTGGGTACCTTAAGGCGTCCTGTCGTAAGATATAAAATCCGTCGATGGTACAGGTCCTCATGATCCGGACAATTATGCCACGATATCGATGATTTTTCCTTTGCCGGTAACTGATGAAATGTCGGGTGGATTGGGAACAGGACGATTCATTTCAAGGGACTGTCCTTTATTCTCGGCAGAGTTCTGAACAAGATTCATCAGAATACCCGGCATCTCCATCGCCTTCTTCAGGGCATAGGTTGATGCGCCGATATTGGTTCCGCTAACTTCCATGCGTGCCTCCTTACTTCATTTATATTGCTTTTGAAAATTATATCAAATTCATATTATTTTCAATGGTTTTTTTCTGTTCCCGGCACTGAAAAAGTTGACATTTGAAGATATTCATGAGTTTCTGTGTGTGATGCTGAAACCAGGTCAGGGAATCGATCCTTGCAACCCGCACATCAGTTTTTGATCCATGAAGAAATTATCAAGAGGAAATCGAATGGACCTGCAACCGAAATTGCTTATCGTAGACGACGAAGAACGGTTTTGCAAATCAATGGCAAAAACGTTTAAAACCAAAGGGGTTGTGGTGAAATCGGTGGGCAGCGGTGAGGATGCTTTGGTGGAAGTATCGGAAAATGATTATGATGTTATCCTGTTGGATGTAAAAATGTCCGGGATAAGCGGTATTGAAACATTAAAGCGGCTAAAGGCGCAAGGTTGCCATGCCGAAGTGATCATTCTCACAGGGCATGCCTCGATGGATATTGCACTGAACAGCATCGATTACGGGGCTTATGATTACTTGTTAAAACCCTGCGATGTGGAAGAAATCAGCCTGAAAATTTCTCAAGCCTACGAACGCAAGCTGGAAAATGAAAAGATCAGATAGACCCCCCTTTATGCCTAAAGCGTTGGCTGAGGATGGTTTTTATATGGATGGGCATCGTTTTTCAGAAAGCTTTCGGCAAGCTGATTCACGGTGGCTTCACTTTCCATCAGCATGTCCATCTGCCGGGTGAATATAAGCAGCCTGCCCAGATATTCTATTTTTTCGTAAATCACGCTGCATTCCCGCTTGGAAAAACGCACGGTTGTCATATCCCCCTGCACATCCACCAAAAATCCCAATGTGTCCAGGATCAATCCGATAAGCCGGGCGCGCCGGTTCCGGCGAACTTTATCGGCTGCACCGCCCTTGAATTGAAAATTGATATAATTCTTGTTTGCCGTCTGGCCGCAGTACGCATCCAATACACTATAATGGTATCCCACGCGTGAGCTGAAGTTCATGTATTTATCTGAAATAATCGCATAACTCCGATCACCGAATCGTTCCGCCCCAACAGGCGGCGAAAACATCTGTTCACTCATTACGGAAAAAAAACCGCCCAGATTGACGGGCCGCGGGCCGGTATTTTGCCGGGCTTCGTTTGACATTCCCTCAAGAAGTGCTTTCAACGGTTGGGATATGATTTGATCGGTTTTGACTCTAAACCGTTTTTCAGGGCGATTCCCCAATCCGCCCCCAAGATCGATAATGTAAAGATCAATGGGAAGTGCGGCATCAAGCTTTACTGAAATTCTTCCCTGATCGGTCGTAAAATCACCCAGCTTGAATATCTCGAGATAGGAGAACTCATGCAATAATCGCATCACATCATGAATGGTTTTGCAGTTTTCAGGCGTGAATCTCGACGATTTGGGGTTTACAAGATTTAAGGGAACAATTTGTCCCGCAATTTTTTGAAGCGTATGAAAAACCGGCGAGTCTTTCATAAACGCGCGATCCTGGGTTTCCAGGTCAATGAGTTCCGGGACTTTACCGGAATACACCCGGCCGGAATTGGCATCCACCGTAATGAGCATTCCGGGTTTAAGGGTTGTGGTGGCCGCATGGGTATTGAGTACGGCAGGCACCTTGAATTCCCTGGCCAGAGTGGCCATGTGGCCGCTGATGCTTCCTGAATTCGTGACAATTGCCTTTGCTTTCCGCATGACCATCACATATTGCGGTGAAGAATGGGCCGCCACCAGCACGCCACCATCCGGAAATGTCAATAAATCGCTTTCTGAACGAACGATATATGCTTCGCCAAACCCGACTCCCGGGCATGCCACATCCCCGCCATCCAGGAGCAACGGATATCCGGAAGGAACAGGGATAACTTTTTGATGGTTGTTGTTCTGGTATTCCAGCCGCAAAGGCCGGGTTTGAAGAATGACGATGGAATCATTTGGATCAAGCGCCCATTCAATATCCTGAGGCGTCTTAAAATGTTCCTCGATCTGCATGCCGTATTGGCAAAGCATAACGGCCTGGTCCACGGTCAGGCAGGGGCGCGTCTGCATGTCTTCAGGAACCGGATTTTCCACAAGATACCCGGCAGGAGAAGTAACCAGTTGAACAGGCTTTGAGGCAATTTTCGATTCAAGCAAAACCGGCCTTGTGTCTTTTGATAGCGTATATGAATCCGGCGTGATCACACCTTCCACTGCATAGGTGCCGATTCCCCACACCGCATTGATGATGACCTGATTTTGTGACAGGGGATCGAACGGATGACGGGTATACATCACGCCACCGGCCTTGGAGGAAATCATCTCCAGGCAGGCCACGCTCATTTTCGCTTTCTCAAAGAGTATACCCATTTGCAGGCGGTAGGTTATGGCCGCGGGCGCGAACAGACTCGCCAGAACACGTTTATATTCATCGATGATCTTGTCGTAAGGCACGTTCAAAACGGACAGATACTGGCCGGCAAAGGAGAATTCGCTGTCTTCTCCGACAGCGCTGCTTCTAAGGGCTGTTCTTGCATTTTCAGTTTCCCCCGGGTATATGTGTTTCCTGAAAGCGCCTAAAATGTCCTGTTCAATTGTCATGGGAACAACTGCAGATAAAAACAGATGGCGGATTTTTTCACTGGCCGCAAGAATGGATTCCGGGTTGTCAGGCTGGATTTCCAATTTTTCTTTCCGGATCTCATCCATCAGATGATTCGATTCAATAAACGTATCAAAGGCATTGGTTGTAACTGCAAATCCATTGGGAACCGGAAGGTTGAGGCAGCTTTTCAGCTCGCCCAGATTGGCATTTTTGCCGCCGACAAAGTCAACCATGATATGGGTGATTTGAGAATAAGGCAACACATACGCCGAGTTGTTTGGGGAACTCTTCAGCTCCAGGTCGTGTTCAATCTGCTGATGAATCTGATTTAAGACTTTAATGAGATACTGATATTTGCGGCCGGACAATCCTTCGAAGCTTTTTACCATTCTTGTGATATGAAACATGATCCGGGCGGTCTGACTCCGGATGTAGGCCATGCCGAATACCTGCCTGCCGCATAGCTTATCCTCTATATCGGAAAGAATTTTGAGAAGCTCGGAATTCGATTCCAGGATGATCTTGAAATTTGAATACTTCTTCCTGAAGAGATTCATGATTTCATCTCTGGAAGGACCCGATCTTTTAAAGCGGGATAATAAGCGGTTCATCATTTTTTTTCATTCAAACTGTCTTGGGTTTACGACATCGGCTCGGGTTTTGATTGTAATCTTTTTATGAAAATCTTTGCAATGATAAACGTAGGAACAGCCATACTGAAAAAATATTTCAGAAATAACGGCGTCAGCAGATCAGGCTCTTTGGTGGCAAAATACATGCTGACACACAGTTCCACAATCAAAAAAATATCCATAATGATAACAGTTATTGTTTGGTGTATATTCATCAATACTTCTTTTCAGGTTGTTTGAAACGTCCAATGGTTAAAAGGTCGTTCCCACGCGTCAGGCGTGGGAACGTTTTCACAGGCTTCCCTTATTGATAGCCGGATGCAAAAGCGTCCGGAAAAAAATCCGCCAGAGGAGCATGTGATCCAGGTGATACCTATTTCTTATAAATATCCGTCTTGCTGACATTCATGAATCTTTTAGCCCGGCCTGCTTCCTTGTAATAGATGCGGACTTCATCGCCGCTGTCCCAGGTATCCGGTGAATAACCGGCATATTCATCCGGCACGGTAAATGTAACAAGCACTTTCTGCCGTTTGGAATAAACGGTTATGGTCTTTGTTGCCTCATCGATCAGTGGAAATGGCTTTTGTTTTTTAGTGACCGGATCACAGAGGAGAGGATCAGTTGAATCCACATTATCCTTCTGATCCACCAACGTATAGTGAATGGTCACAAAGCCATTTGCTGCCGGGTCAAATAGGGTAATCTCCTTTTTATCGATGTCGAAATTCATTCGCCTGCCAACCTTGGGCTCCGGTCCGGTTTCAGCCGGATCATCCGGCAGCCTGTAGTTAACCGGCGGCAGGACACTATAATCAGGATTTTTCGGATCAAAACTTTTGTTCCTGATGATGGTGACGGTTTTGTTTGCCTTGTCAAAGGCAATCGTTCTTCCCTGATCAACCTGGCCGAAATCATTACAACCCATCAGCAAGACAGCCGGAAAAAAAATGGTTGCCAGTATCTTTAACAGAATATATGTTGCAGTCCTCATTTGTTTTCTCCCTTATATCACATTCTAAATCAATTCAATCGTCAAAAAGTTCACCTTCCTCATAAGCGCTATCTTTAATGGCCGGAAACGAGCGCTTTTTTTGCGGCCAGTTCTTTTTTTACACCTTTGATCATCTGAATAAAAATATAAAGCGAGAGGGCAAATACAAGGCCCAGGATGAGAACTGTGGCAGAGCCGTCAAACCAGAGTTTAAACTCAGGAATCCCTTTGGCGAGCAGTTTGAGAACAATTGAAAGGGCACAACCGATCACAGCGATACCAAATGCGATACGAATGCCATATCCTTTGATGTATTTTGTGGCCACCGTTCCCACCTGTGCGCCGATGGCAGCACCCACCAGCATGATAATGGCAGCCACCAGTTCGGTACGGCCTTTAAAAGTGTATGTCGCAGCACCATATAGACCGGAGATCATGACTTCAAAAAGATCCGTGCCAACTGCCACGTGGGTCGGACAGCCCACCAGATAAATAAGCGCCGGCATACGAATCAGACCACCGCCAATGCCCAATATCCCTGCCAGCCATCCTGTAAAAAAGCTCACAAAAATCGGCAGCCATGCAGAACAATAAATACCGGCTGTCTTAAAATGCACCATGGGCGGGATCGTGATTTTGTGAAAGGTCTTATGCCATTCAATGCCGGTTGCGAGCTTATCCACTTCCTGACCAGCCGCCAATGCCGCCTGTTGCTTTTTCCTTCGCGTGGACACATCATGAAAAACCATCCAGGCAATGAATGTAAGCAAAACCAGGTATAGATAGCGTACAACTATCTCAACGTTCCCCAGCCGTTCAAGCCACATGATCATTTGTGCGCCGACTTCAAACCCGACAATGGTGCCAACAAGCATAATCATGCCCAGTTTGTAATCCACGTTGCCAAATTTCCCATGCCGCATGGTGGCGATCAGAGACTTGCCAGCCATATGGGCGATATCGGTACCAATGGCAAACGCCATGGGAAAACCTAAAATATTAAGACCGGGGGTTACCATCCAGGCGCCGCCCATCCCGAAAAAACCGCCGATAATTCCGACACCGATTCCCAGTATGATGAGCCCGGGCCAGAATATTTCAACCCCGGCAATCGGCATATGAACATATAACCACTCCATGAGAATCCTCCTATCCTTGCAAATTCAAAAAAATTTCCATCCTGAAACCAACATTACCTGTCAAAACCTGAATCAAATGATGCCATATCAATGTTCAGCCAATTCTCTGGATTTAAGATCAATACCGATCCGTTGCATGATCACGTCCGCAAGCAGACCGAAGATCACACCAATTAGGGGTATCAGTACCACTGTGAGAAGTGTGAACAACAGATGGCTTTCATTATAAAGATTTCCCCACCAGCCCATCAGCCCTTTAAGGTTTCGGGTGTCCGCAACAATAACCACCGCCGTTGCTTTTTCACCTGCAGCAAACAGCATCCCCGGTAACCCCGCCCATAACATCAAGCTTAAACCCACACATTTTTTCCAGAATTTCTGCATATTTATCACCTCCTTTACATTCTAAAAAGTGACCTATATAGGAGCAATGAATATGCCAATATCTGAAAAACAGCAGGTCGGTTGCAAGGGATTGAAAGGATGACTTTTTATGAAAGAATGTCGTATCATAGGTCGTAAAGAGGCTTTCAATGAGTGCAAAGGATATTTTTTACATACTGTAAAAGCGGTTTCTACTTCATTCGCATGTAAAAATAAATTGGTATTTGAATATTTTCTATAGTCAAGCGTTCAACTAATGCTTCCATTTGGTAATTCGTCATTCCAAAAATCTATTTTTTTCGATATACAAGCATTATCAGCGCGGGGGTTAATAGCAATTCTGAAACCAGCGCAATTAGCATTGTAATACCTGACAACAGGCCAAAATAATACAAACTGTTCATGGAAGAGAACATGTAGGTAAAAAATCCTGCGGAAAGAACAAGGCTCGTGATGACCATGGCGCGTCCGGCGACCATGACGGTTGCTATGGTGGCTTTTCGGGAATCTTTCATTGTCTTTAGATTTCTTCTGAACGAATGCATGAAGTGAATCGTGTCATCGACAATGATACCGGTTACAGACACGTCACACTCTGGGAATTCGTGATGAAACTGTTCTGAAACGTGTGAAATGAATTCGCTGTACTGGATGGCATCAATTGCAGGAACTTTTATGACGACCCGAGCTTTGCTGAGTTGGGAGTCGGTGAAGTCGAGAAGATCGTCCGAACCGCTGTTTTCAAATAAAAAAAGTTCCTGGGCAACCATTTCCCTTGTCTTTGGTAAGACATAATTTTCCATCTGGTTGTTGTTCAAAGCCCTGTTGATTTCCTTGATGATCGTTGTAATGGACCAGGCTTTTCCGACAAACATATCGCCTTCATGAAAGGTCTCCAGTTCATTTCCGATATTATCCAATTTTTTTAAAAAACCCGGGTCATAGATACCGTTTTCTTTTTTTGTGTCCACCACGACTTCAAGAGAAATCGAACCTTTGAGCTCCCTGTCAATAGTTTAGGTCGCCATGCGAATCGGATCTCTTTCTGGAAACCATTCGACCACATTGTGAAAAAATCTTATTTTTGTCATGAAAAAAAATGAGGCCACCAAAAACAGACAACCCAGAAGGATTATCGAAACCGGCCGGTTGATTGAAAAGATACTCATTTTTTTTATAACATCCATCATCTTTGTATTTTCATTTTTTGTTTCAACATTTTTTTTGGGTTTTAAAGGAATGATGGCAATCAGTGCAGGTAACAGAAGAAACGTGAAAAGAAACGCCACCATGACGCCGGCGGCCGCATACACTCCCAGATCCGCAACAGGGGCAATCTCCGCCGTAATAAAGGATAAAAGCCCGCCTGCTGTTGTGGTGCTGGTAAAAATGACAGCGATGATTGAATGACTTGCTGCGCTTGCAATCGATTCCTTCTTATTACCGGAATTATTGAAGTCGACATAGAAGTATGCGAGAATATGAACGACGTCTCCCACGCCTACAGTTAACAGAAAGGATGGCACAATGACGAAAGGAATTTTGATGACTGCACCGGTAATTGACATGATGCACAGGGTAAAAATGAGCGAGAGATAGACAATGATCAGAGGAATGAAGACGCCTGAAATCCGCCGAAACATGAGATAGAGAAAAAGACATATGGCGGCAGTGGAAATGATGGAAAAAAGCGTCATGTCTCTAAAAAGAGAGACTTACATGGGGGTTTGAATTACCCGTTTCTTGATTTTTAATAATTCGGCATCGGTTTTGGGCCATTCTTCGAAAAGTTCCCTGACTTGGAGTTCGTCGGCTTCGCCATAGGTGTTTCGGGCATTGATCAGACTTGTTATTTTTTCGGTCATGGGAACGTTTTCAGTCAGGTCATCGTGAAGGTTTTTAAACTTCTCCAGAAATGCCATCTGAAACACGTCCTTTGTTTTTACGGCCACGATGATCAATTATGATTCAACATGTTAAAAAATTTTATAGTTGCAATCATGAACGATAAAAACTGTTTAATTTATACGTACGTGCATAAATTTACAATTTAACCGGCATCCCCATCAGCGGCCAGAGGAAATAAACGGCAAAGGCCAGAACGACCATGAGAATGATGCTGGCGAAGGCACCGTATTTAAAAAACTCTCCTGCAGTGAACTGTTTTGAATCATAGGCGATGGCATTGGGGGCGGCGCCGATCAGCAGCATGAAAGGCATTCCGGCCGTTACCAGGGATGCATAGAAAATCACTTCAGGCGCCACACCCAGGTAAGGTGCAATAACCAGTGCCACTGGAAGGGATATGGCGATCGCCGCCACGTTCATGATGAAATTGGTCATGATCATGACAAAGAATCCGATGCTCATGACGAATACAAACCAGTTGGCCTTATGGAACATGGCCAGCCAGTTGACCGCCAGCCAGTTGGCAGCTTCGGTTTCCCAAAGGCACAATCCCATGCTCATGGCGCCTGAGAAAAGGAGTACTATATTCCATGGAATCTCTTCCAGGTCGGAAATATCCAATATCTTGAAAGCATAAAACAATAGGGTGGTGACGATCAGCACGGCTGATTTATTCAGTTTGGCCAGCTGTGGAAAAAAGGATTGCAGCGCCAGAACTACAATGCAGGAGAGGATAATGACGGCTGCACCTATTTCGTTGCGGCTAAGCGTTCCCATCTCTGAGCTGAGCAGCCTTGCCTTTTCTCTCAGCCCCGGAATAGCAGCCCTCTCGGGTTTGCAGACAACCATCATCAATCCCCAGATCAGAAGCATCATTATCCAGCCCACCGGAAAAAAATAATAGCTGTACTCGAAAAAACTGATGCTCTTGCCTACGATATCTCGGAAAAAACCGATGGCTACAGCACCCCGAGCTGCACCCAACAAGCTGATCGTGCTGCCCGCACCGGCCACATATGCCATGCCGATGAAAAGTCCCTTGCCGAAGCGGGTTTTTTTGTTTTCTTCATCATAAAGGGAATGGATGGTAATCAATAGAGGATAGATCGTAGCTGCAACCGCTGTATGCGCCATGAAATGGGTCAATAAAACCGTAACACAAAAACTGCCCAGATAGATCATGGATGTTCTTTCGCCCACGATGGACAACATTGTGTAAGCCATTCGCCGGGTCAAACCCGTTTTTGTAAATACCTGCCCAATGACGATGGAACCAAAGATAAACAATACCGAAGGGTCCATGAAATTTCCGAAAACATCTTTAGCCGGCCGGATGAAAAAAAGGGTCTGGAAGACGCCTATGGCAAGGCTCGTGATGCCGATGGGAAGCACTTCGAAAATCCACCACGTGCTCGCCAGCAAAAAGACCGCGAGAGCGCCTTTGCCTTCCTGGGTCAGGGAAAAATGTTTTCCAACTGGGTCCACCGCATCGGGCCATGGGGGCGAATAATAGATGAGAAAAAAAAAGGCGATACCCAGGAGGAGAAACAGCCAGCGCTTCAGGTCAAACTTGGTTTGAGTGGTTGAAATGTTCATTCTACCCTCATGATGGCCTGCCCGGTATTCACTTCCGATCCTTTCTGGACGTATATTTCCTGCACGATACCGGAGATATGGGTGGTCAAATGATTTTCCATTTTCATGGCCTCCATGGTAGCGACACTCTGGCCTGCGTCTACTTTATCACCAACGTTTACCTTGATGCCTGTAATCAGGCCCGGAATAGGCGCTATCACCGTGCCGCTCCCGGCAGAAATCACCTGCCTTGCAGGTGCCTGTGGTTTGTGTGAAACCGGTAAAACAGTCCGGCCCTCGGGAGCTGGATTCTTTTTCGATTCTCCGACCATAAAATCTTCCACAATCACGTCAAAAGACTTTCCGTTCACGGACACCGGAACCAGACCTGAAATCATTTCACCGACTTCTACCGAGTACTCTTTTTCGCCTATTTTGAATGCATATTTCATTTTCTGTATCCTTTTTCCACAATCTTATCGATTCAATCGATTGAAAACACTCAAACGGTCGTTCATGATCCGCTGGCGGCCTCCTAAAGCCCATGCCCCCTCATCTTTCTGTGCCGAAACCCTGTCGGTCTGCACCGAAGTCTGTTTAAAGTGAAGATACAGCGCGGCTGCTATCACCGCGGCCTCTTCTTCAGTCGCCTCGGAGGACTGGCCCGGCAGCTCATCCCCGGTTTCTTTTTTTTCCGGCCCGCTTATATTGCCTAAGCTTTCGTTTTCACTCTTTTGGGTCCGTTCATTGAATTTAAAATAAAGACCCGAAAGAATCATTCCGAGCATCAGAATGGAAAGAACGATAAAAATACCGAAGAACCGGATAAACAATGTGCCCAGAGCATATCCCCAGAACGAATCCCGGGGACCGCCGATAAGGATGATCCGGCCGTCAACCGCACCGTCCGCATCAAGGGGGCTGCCGTCCCTGACGGTTACCACAAGTTCCCGGATACTTTCCTGCCGGGAAATGTTCACAATCTGGGGGGTCATCCATGGTTTTTCAAGCTTTGGATTGAACACATAAAAAGCGGTCGATGCAGCAAAAAAATCCGAGTCCATCGATACCCTGGCCTCACCACCGGGTTTCACATTGTCAATCCGGATCTCAAATGCAGCAGATTTAAAGTTTTTCACATCCACTTCCGGCCGGTCGACTGTCTGAAAATCAACACCCTTGACATCCACCAGTTGCCCGCCGTCTGCCACCCTGAAATTGATTACGGTGCGGGTGCTTTTGGCGCGCGGAATGAGTTTGGCCGAAATTTCTTCACCACGTCTGTTAAATTCGGGTTTGGGCTTTTCCATATCATCAAAAGCGAAAAAGCCGCCTGCGTCGCAAAATCCAGCTCCACCAATAATAAGGGCTGCAACCAGCATATATTGAACAAACAGAATCATTCTTTTATTGAAAAGTTGTTTCAAGGTCCCCTCCTACTATTGAAACATGGCAATGAACATGCCTGCTGCTGCCGCTGAACCGATGACACCGGCCAGGTTTGGGCCCATGGCATGCATGATCAGCCAGTTGTCCGGATCGGCTTTTAACCCCTCGGCATGGGAAACGCGGGCCGACATGGGAACGGCCGAAACACCTGCAGAGCCGATGAGCGGATTGATTTTTTCTTTCAGGAAAAGGTTCATGACATGCACGGTAAGGATACCGCCTATGGTGCACACCACAAAATCCATCAGACCAAAGGCAAATATTAATAACGGTTTGGGGGTCAGAAACTTCTCCGCCTGCATGGTCGCACCGACGGAAAGTCCCAGAAAAATAGTCACAATATTCATCAGGGCGTTTTGGGCGGTATCGGTAAGACGCTTGACAACTCCGGATTCACGCATGAAGTTGCCGAACATGAACATCCCCATCAGGGGCGCCACAGCCGGAACCAGAAAAATAATCAGGAGGGCTGCGATGAGGGGAAAGAGAATTTTCTCTTTAACCGACACCGATCGTAATTGATGCATTTTGATACAACGCTGCTCAGGTGTTGTCATCAGACGCATGATGGGAGGCTGGATCAACGGTACCATGGCCATGTAAGAATAAGCCGCCAGGGCGTTGGCCCCCAAAAGGTGGGGAGCGAGTTTGGAAGTCAGATAGATGGTCGTGGGCCCGTCCGCGCCGCCGATGATTCCTACCGAAGCAGCCTCCTTAAGCGTAAAACCGAAAAAGAGCACACCAATATAAGTAATAAATACCCCAAGCTGGGCGCCGGCACCGATGATCAGCGTTTTCGGATTGGCGATCAATGGGCTGAAATCGGTCATGGCACCTAATCCCAGGAATATCACACAGGGGATGACTTCCCATTCAACTCCGTATTTATAAAAAACGCGGATCAGCTCAGGTGCTCCCTGTTCGGTGAACCCCATCAAGGGTGTTAAAGGGAAATTCACCAGGAATATACCAAAACCGATGGGAACGAGCAAAAGCGGTTCAAATTTTTTGGCAACCGCCAGATAGAGGAAAAAAAAGGCCACTCCTATCATAATCACCTGCTTGAACATCAGGTTGGGCAGGCCCGTCTGGGTCGTAAAAATACTGATAATAAGGTCTAAAACCTGTTGCCACGACATGGCGCAATCTCCTTTGTCATGTACCTGTTTTGAACACAGGCGCTAAAGTGGTATGTTGCCGTGTTTTTTGGGCGGGTTGGTATCCCGCTTGGTCTTTAACATTTCCAGGGCCCGAATGATTCTGGGCCGGGTGTCTGCCGGGTCAATGACATCATCGATATAACCCATCTCCGCGGCTTTATAGGGGTTGGCGAATTTCTCGCGATATGCCTCCACCAGTTGTTTTCTCCGGGCCTCCGGATCGACGGCATTCTTGATCTCTTCGCGGCTGATGATGTTGACCGCCCCTTCGGCCCCCATCACGGCAATTTCCGCTGCCGGATAGGCCAGAACCATGTCGCCGCGAATGTGCCGGGAGTTCATGACGCAATACGCCCCGCCATATGCCTTGCGGGTAATGATGGTAATGCGTGGCACAGTTGCTTCACAAAAGGCGTAGATCAATTTGGCGCCGTGCTTGATGATACCGCCGTTTTCCTGGTGGGTCCCGGGAAGAAATCCTGGCACATCCTCATACACGACCAGCGGGATGTTGAAGGCATCACAAAAACGGATAAATCGCGCCCCCTTGAGCGATGCATCGATATCCAGGCACCCGGCCATGACATTGGGCTGGTTGGCTACAATACCCACAGCCATGCCGTTCATATGTCCGAACCCGACCACGATATTTTTGGCATAATGGGCATGTGCTTCGAAGAAATTACGATCATCCAGATTGGACCAGATGATGTCCCGGATATCATAGGGTTTGTTGGGATCAGTCGGCACAATCTCCCTAAGGGACAAGTCCCTGCGCATGGGATCATCAGTGGTTTCCATGCAGGGCGGAATTTCCATGTTGTTTCGGGGCAGAAAGCGAAGCAGTTCGCGGATCCTGCCGAGACAAACATCATCGTTCTCTTCTGAAAAATGGGCCACGCCACTGACTGAATTATGGGTCATGGCACCGCCCAACGCTTCTTTGGTGACCGATTCACGGGTCACAGCCTTAATGACATCCGGCCCGGTGATGAACATATGGCTCGTTTTCTCCACCATGAAAATCCAGTCGGTCAACGCTGGTGAATAGACGGCACCACCTGCCGAAGGCCCCATAATGGCCGTGATCTGAGGGATGACACCCGAGGCCATGACGTTTCGCAGGAAAATATCCGCATACCCGGCCAGGCTCATGACCCCTTCCTGAATACGTGCTCCACCGGAGTCACAAAGACCTACTACCGGTGCGCCGACGCGCATGGCCGTATCCATGACCTTGCAGATTTTCTCCGAGTGGGATAAAGAAAGCGACCCCCCGAAGACAGTGAAATCCTGGGCATATACAAAAATCTGACGGCCATGGACCAGGCCGTAGCCGGTGATCACCCCGTCGCCCAAAATTTTACTTTTTTCCATGCCGAAATCGTTGCACCGATGGGTTTTAAAACGATCCATCTCAATGAAGCTGTCCTTGTCCATGAGCTGGTCGATCCGTTCCCGGGCCGTCAGTTTGCCCTCGGCATGCTGTTTTGCGATACGTTCCTCGCCGCCGCCGGTCAACGCCTGACGGCTTTTATGGGTCAAAGCGTCAAACAGTTCTCTGGAATCCATGAGTATTCCTTTCGTATTGTTTTCCTTGAATGGTTCATTTAAACGATTACCCAAAAAATGCTTTACCAAAGTCAGCATATATAGCGAAACTGATGCCAAGTCACCGGCAAATAGCACGGGTTTGAAAAAAAACATAAAATAATATTTTATCGGTAAGTTAGCCGACAAGTCATCTTTGGTACTCTACGGGTGCGACGATTAAAAAAAGGCCAAAATCAACGTTTTGGTGGATCACTTTCACCATTTGGTTGATGGTTGGATTCTGCTCATGATGCATTCACGGGTCTGTATCGGTATCCGGACGTTCTGCTGCTCTTGGGCCTTGCGTAAAAATAATTTTGAGATGCAGGTTTCCTGCAATTAACAAATATGTGTTGATTTTTAGTGGTCCATTGATCAAATATCCGTTTTAAAGTCGCCTCTTACAAAACTTTAAAAAACGTATCGAAACCGTCCGAGCAACTCTTTCTTAGATTATTGCGTTATATGATAAATACTAAAATCGTGTCAAGGATCATTCAGTCTAACGGGCCATTGCTTTTCTTTATGACTGTCTGGTTCAGATCAATAAAAACACAGCTTCGATTTCATCGGGCCAGAAAAACAATAAGAAATTTCTTTGATCAATTCCGAATATTATCGTATTATAAGCCATAATTTGTCATTTGCTGATACATTCTTGTTAACTTTGAAAGGATACGATTTCATGAGACTTATTACACGTTCCGATTTTGATGGTCTTGTTTGTGCGGTTTTTCTCAAGGAAATGAAGCTGATTGACAGTTTTTTGTTTGTAAATCCCAAAGATGTTCAGGATGGCAAGATAGATGTGTCAGAAAACGATGTTTTAACGAATATTCCGTATGCAAAAGGTTGCGGTTTATGGTTTGACCATCATGAAAGCGAAGACAGCCGATTGGGGATAGAACGCCTGAATTTCAATGGAGAATGTCGTCCCGAGTTAAGCACGGCTCAGATTATCTGGAATTATTATGGCGGAGAAAAGACATTCGGTTCTGCTTTCCTGCCACTCCTTGATGCTGTAAACAGAAGTGATTCCGGTGACTTAACACAGGAAGAAATCCTCAACCCCAAAGACTTTATACTGCTGTCATTTTTAATGGACCCACGCTCCGGCCTTGGCCGATTTCACGATTACAGGATCAGTAATTACCAGTTTATGGAGGAGATGATCGAATACTGCCGGACCATGACGATCCAGGAAATTCTTCAGATTCCCAATGTACTTGAAAGGACAAAACGCTATTTTGAACACCAGCCGCTTTTCATGGACATGCTGAAACGTGTATGCAAAATCAAGGGTAACGTGATTATCACGGATTTATTGAATGAAGAGACTATCCATGTTGGAAACCGCTTCCTTGTTTTTGCCCTTTATCCTGAACAGAATATTGAAGTCAGAATTATGCCGGTAAAAGGCATCCCAAAAGTGGCCATCAATTGTGGACACAGCATTATCAATCGCACATGTGACACCAATATCGGCAAACTCATGCTATCATTTGGAGGGGGCGGCCATACCACGGTCGGATCGTGCCAGATTGGCATCGGGGAATATCAAAATGTTCTGGAACAGATTGTTGAAAATATTCTGAACCCTATAGCGAAAAAATAACAAATGGCGCGCTGCCTTTTATGTGTATTTAATGTTAACGGCAAAGCAAACTTAACAAATCACCATTAATGAATTATTTTTATTTTTTTCTTTACAAATAGGATGAATGTGATATTTTATAAACATAGTTTACACACAAAATTAACGTTATTCCATCTTACTGGTGTTAGTAGGTGAGTGTGAAAGATCTAATCAACAACAAATAATATTTAGTGATTGGTTAGTGTTATGCTTGAAATTTATGCCTTGCAACAAAACAAAATTTTAACTGACAAAAAGTTTCATTCCCTTTTGCCTTACGTTTCAACCGAAAAGAAAGCCAGGATCAACAGATATATACAACGGCCTGCCGCACAACAGGCTCTCATGTCCGACCTTCTCGTGCGATCGATTATTCACGAAAAACTCTCTATGAAAAATTCAGACATTCGTTTCGGCCAGAACGAATATGGAAAACCATACCTTCTGGGAAAAGATAATTTTTACTTCAACCTGTCCCACTCCGGAGAATGGGTTGTATGTGCGATCAGCGACAGTGTGGTGGGAATCGATGTGGAAAAGATAAAACCGACCGATTACAATATTTCCAAACGGTTTTTTTCCAAGGATGAAAATGATTATCTGATTTGCCAG
>Ga0180007_10001141_pt1 | contig 38148 bp, 13 predicted proteins | sample MM_PC_MetaG_FD_121122 | JGI IMG/M metagenome (GOLD analysis project Ga0180007, IMG submission 121122) | Groundwater microbial communities from the Aspo Hard Rock Laboratory (HRL) deep subsurface site, Sweden - MM_PC_MetaG | ecosystem: Environmental > Aquatic > Deep subsurface > Groundwater... | reverse complement strand
GTTTATGAAGCAGCTGAAACACGTCGGGGGCCGCATCCATATTTTCCCGGACAAGGTGGACACGTCGGCACGACGCTGGCACAGGGAAGGTATGTTATCCTGCACCCTTCGAAACTGGCTGATCCTTGGCCTCTATCATGCCGGTGTTTCCCCGGACAAACTTGCGGCCCTTTATCCCTGATGTATTCGTAAAACGTATAACGATGGCTATGACATGGGGAATTCCCAATTCCAAAATCGATAAGTCAGGTTTTTTCCTTCGACGGCGACGGCTCCGACATAGCCGTCCACGGATGGAATTGAACGGATAGTCATGTGGTGTTCACTTCTCCCATCCGTATCGTTCAATAGAATCGATTCTTCTGTCATGTTCGAGCGAACAGATACAGAAAAGGTATTTAACTCAATTGACATTCCTTTGCCCCAGGATTTTATATAGGACTCCTTACGTGTCCAACAATTGAAAAATGCTTCTCTTCTAAGTGACTCCGGGAGCCTTTTATAATCCTCAATTTCTTGTTGACTAAAAAACCGATTGACGATCTCATCCTGATTTTCCATGAAACAGATCTTTTCAATATCTACACCAATGTGACGTTGATTGCTAATTCCATATAACACCCGGTCACCTGAATGGGAAACATTAAAACAAAGGGGATTTTCATGATGTGTATCGGCACATTCCGGCTTTCCGAAAGGATTGTATTCAAAGCGGATATCGCCGGGAGGCGTATTCAGGTAACGTCCTAAAATATACCGAAGCAAGCCACGTGAAACGATAAACCGATTGTAATCCTCCGACCTGACAAAGCGACCGGCACGCAGGGTTTCATCCTCCGAGAGAACCTTCCGGAAATAGTCCAACCAAATACGGGGCAGGTTGACATGGGCGCACCAGAGATGGATTTCATCCGTGGCCGGTGTCATCATGCTCGTTGCGGGATTCCATCTGTCTTTGATATCATTATCCTTTGATTCAATAAATAGAGTCATCATTTATCATATCGTAACTTGGTGATTCCGACTATGGTTTTTCATAAAAAATAGATTGAGGCTTGGTTTATAAAATTACCTGGGTGAAGGTGTGACAGCCACAGACACATTCTTGGTTTTTCAGATCGTTATGTGAAATTTTAAAAAAGTAGGTATCCATTTTGTCCAAGTTAATTTATAATGGCAATATTAATACCAAATCGTTGATTCGATACCTGATATCATTTTGCTTTGAACCTATCTAAAAGAAAAGTTAACTCTGAAAAATTGAAAAGATGTCGGTTTTGTTTTGTGGCGTCGTAAAAGGTCTTTGCCTGGGCACTAACTACTGCCTTCTTCGCCCCAGCCAATCAATAGGCCCTTGCATGAGGGCCTTCTCCATTATTCGCGCTTTTTAAACGGCGATAAACGAATGCCATCACTCTGGGGCAGCGTTATTACAGCGAATGACAGAATTATGATTTTCAATTCATTTTTATGAAAAAGTGAATCCTATTTAAGGAAGCATCCTATGACAACCTATTTATTCCCCGACCAAGTCTCCCAAAACAAAGGTTTAGAGAATCGGATATGAGGAAAAAAACACAGACCGAAAACAAGGACATCGCCATTGTCGGCATGGCCTGCCGCTTCCCGGATGCCGGGGATTACCATGCCTTCTGGGAGAATATTAAAAACGGCGTCAATTCCATCCGGGAGATCACGCCGGACCGCTGGGATATTCAAAGGTATTACCATAAAGACCGTCATGAGCCGAACAGGCGTGTCAGCAAGTGGTGCGGGCTTGTGGGCGATGTGGATGCCTTTGACAATCCGTTTTTTCATATCTCGAACAAGGAAACCGAGGCCATGGACCCCCAGCAGCGCCTGTTGCTGGAAGAGACCTGGCATTGCATGGAAGACTCCGGCATACATCAGGCTGAACTGCAAGACAAGCGAACGTCGGTCTATGTCGGAGCCATGGCCATGGATCACCTGAACCTTGCAGGGCATCCCCAGATACCTGCGGATACCTATAACGCATTTGGAAGCTACGGGTTCATGTTGGCCAATAGAATTTCATACACCTTGGGTCTTTCCGGAATCAGCTGCTCCCTGGATGCCGCATGCGCATCCTCCCTTGTGGCTGTTCACCAGGCAAAACAGGCTCTTTTGGCCCATGATACGGACTATGTCTTTGCGGGTGCAGTCAGTTTGAATTTACATCCGTTCAAATATGTGTCCTTTTCAAAAATGCGGCTTCTCAGCCCGGATGGGCAATGTAAGACCTTTGACAAAGACGCCAATGGCTATGTTCCGGGTGACGGCATTGGTGTTGTGCTTTTGCAGCGGCTTGAAGATGCCCTAAAGGCAGGAAATCATATTCACGGAATTATCAAGGGATCGGCGGTTAATTATACAGCCAGTGAAGGGACAGTGACCACTCCGGCTGTCAGGGCCCAGTGTGATGTGATTACACAGGCATACCACGATGCACATATCAGCCCTGAAACCGTAAGCTACATCGAAGCACACGGTACGGGCACGGCTCTTGGTGATCCCATAGAGATAGAGGCCTTGACGCGCTTCTTTAAAAAGCATACCGATAAAAAGAATTATTGCAAAATAGGTTCCGTAAAGACGAATATCGGGCATACGGAAAGTGTTGCCGGGATGGCGGGATTGATCAAAGTTCTGTTGATGATGAAGCACCAACAGATCGCCTCCAGCCTGAATTGTAAGACCGTGAATCCGGTCATTCATTTTGATGATTCCCCGTTTACCCTGGCCAAGGGTCTTGAAAACTGGACCACGTCATTCCCCTTGCGGGCAGGTGTCAGCGCCTTTGGAGGCGGCGGCGTCAACGCCCATGTGGTTTTGGAACAACACGTATATCGTCCGGTGAAACACGAATTATCGTCCCCATCCTATCCTTTTCTACTGAGTGCAAAATCCGAATCATCCCTGGCCGACCTGATTGAACGATGGCGGAATTTTGTTAATACCGAAGGATACGCGTTGTATTCCCTTGGTGATCTGGCTAAAACCCTTGCCACCGGCAGGGAGTCCTTTGACCATCGCTTCGGTGGTTTGATAGGCAGCCATGACGAATTACGAAAGCTGTTGAACCATGCCCCCCATTGTTTTTCCAACACCCGAAAAACAACGTTTCCCTTACGCGTGGGAGAATATGACTGGATGGGCTGGCAGGATATTCAGCCCTTGTTGGGTGAAGGGTTTGTCGCGAAGGAACTCGGTCAGATGGAAATCCTGCTGGAAAAAATCCAGGGTTCCCAGAGAGCCCTGCAGGATTTTCATAAAAAGAAATGGCCCGTCAACCGTCGTAAACTATACCGTTTTATGGTGGGTTACGCCTTTTTAAAATCCTTTTTTGAAACAAGTGGATTTTATCCTGAATGGATAAGGGGCGAAGGATGTAACAGCGGTGTATGGACGGCCTTGGCCCTATCCGGAATGATCCCCTGTGAAATGGTCCTGGCATTTCTATCCGGTAAAAAGACGGAGGCAGACATCACCTTGGGCCGTCCCCGAATCGCCTTTTTAGATCCTGTGACACAAACGATTCTCAGGCCTTGTTCCTTTACCGCCCGGTATGTCCGAGGGCTTTTGGAAAACCTGACGGTTCCGGATGAAACGGTTGCTATTTATCACCTAAAAGGAAAACAGCTTTCGGAAAGCCTGTTTTCTTTTAAGGAATATATCCGGGAATGGGACGATATTTTGAGGCCGTTTGAAATCACGCTTAAGCAGCTGATGGACAGTCCGCTCAAGAAAGAGACATATCTTTTTGCCGTCATCATGGCCCATTGCATCCGAAAATTGAACCGCACATGGCATTTTACGGAAGCGACATATGAGGCATCCCCCGAATTTTACGAACTGGTGAATCTGGTTACAGATCACGTGATGTCACCGGAAACTCTTGTGGAACTCTTTGTGAATGAACAGCCGGAATACGAAGCTGCCGCAGCGTCCCTTGATCAAAACCGGAAAAATGGATCGTTACATAGTCATTATTCTCTGTTGATGCATCAGCCGTTTGAAGCGATTCCCAATATTCCGGCCTGGCTGAAACAGTATGAGAATACACCTGTTTCAAGTTCTCCCAATAGCTCATGTATAGATTTCGGAAAATTCACGGGAACCCCCGAAGGGTGTTCGGTAAACATCAATATGGATAATGACCCAGGTGCCATTCTTGAAAACCTTATGCTTTCACTCTGGCTCAATGGGGTAGACATCGAGTTCAAGGGCATATATCCCCCCGGGACCTTTCAAAAGCTGGCCCTTCCGGTTTATCCTTTTCAAAAGATCACGCACCCCATGCCGGGAACTCAGGTACACGGTGAGATCAAATGCCAAATCCCTGAGGCGTTGCATCCCGTTGAAACGGATATTGCTGAAAAATCATTGGATGAGTCCCTTGACCATGCCTTGATGGCATTGCTGATCAGCAAGGCATCCGGGATACTCAATGTGAATCCGGAGCATATGGACTGTGACAGCGAACTGGGGGACTTTGGGTTTGATTCCATCACATGGGCCGACTTTGCCGACCAGCTGAATGAACTCTGGGACCTTGAGTTGTCTCCGGCTCTGTTTTTCGAATACTCGACGATCCGGGAGGTGGCCCGGTATCTGGTCACCCTGCATGGGGAGCGGTTGGCTGAGTATTTCACTATCCAGGTAAAAACGGAGAGGTACCTGCCCGACAGTCAGGATACTCAAGAAAACCTGCCGGTTCAAGATACGCAGGCATCCCGGTTGGCACAGACATCACCTGAACCCTCAACATCGGACAATCAGCCCTTGCGTCCTGGACCCATTGCTGTCATCGGTATGAGTGGCACTTTTCCCCTAAGTGATGATGTGGACGCCTTTTGGAAAAATCTGGTTCAGGGCAAAGACTGCATTCGGGAAGTCCCCAAAGACCGGTGGGACTGGACCCGGATTCAAACCGATGATGATCTGGACAGAGATACGATCAAATGGGGCGGCTTTATCGATGATGTGGCGGCCTTTGATCCGTTGTTTTTCGGTATTTCGCCCAAAGAGGCCGAACTGATGGATCCCCAGCAGCGCCTGCTGATGATGCATGTCTGGAAGGCCATGGAAGACGCGGGCTATGCCTCGGGAAATCTTGCCGGTACTCCCACGGCGATTTTTGTGGGAACGGATCACACCGGATACGGTGAGCGGATCATTGGGCCGAATCAATCCATCGACAGCGTGACATCCATGGGGCTGCTGCCTTCCATGGGACCCAACCGTATGAGCTGGTTTCTGGACCTTCATGGCCCCAGCGAACCTGTGGAGACGGCCTGTTCCAGTTCACTTGTGGCCATTCATAAAGCCCTGGCGGCCATCCGCGATGGCCTCTGTGATATGGCCTTTGCAGGGGGAATCAATTCGATGACCACACCGACCCGTCACATCAGCTTCGGGAAAGCCGGGATGCTGAGCCGGGACGGACGATGTAAGACCTTTTCCCACAACGCCGACGGGTATGTCAGGGGTGAGGGCGCAGGCATGCTTTTACTGAAACGCCTTGATCTGGCTGAATCCGATGGAGATCCCATCCATGGTCTTCTACTTTCCAGCGCCGTAAACCACGGGGGGCGGTCCCATTCCCCCACGGCACCGAATCCCAAAGCCCAGGCAGATCTGCTGGTCTCGGCCTACCGTCGGGCCGGAATCGATCCCGGGACAGTCGGATACATGGAAGCCCATGGCACCGGAACCGCCCTGGGTGACCCTGTGGAGATCAACGCCCTTAAAACGGCCTTTGACACCTTGTATCGGGATGCGGGGAAACCCGAGGCCCTTGAGCCCCATTGCGGGCTGGGTTCGGTAAAAACCAATATTGGCCACCTGGAATTGGCCGCAGGTATTGCGGGTGTCATAAAAGTCCTGCTCCAGATGAAACACAAAACACGGGTCAAAAGCCTGCATTGTGACACAGTCAATCCCTACATCACTCTGGAAAAGAGCCCGTTTTACATTCAACGGGACACCGGGCCCTGGCCAAGCCTCGAGGACGGAAACGGAAACGATCTGCCCAGGCGTGCCGGGGTAAGTTCCTTCGGGTTTGGTGGGGTCAACGCCCATGTGGTCATGGAGGAATACACCGGACCTGCCGTTTGGGAATCGGAATTGATCGGTATACCCATCCTCCAACCGGTTCTGATCCCCTTGAGCGCCAAAACCGGTGAACAGCTGAACACCCATGCATGGCAATTGATCAGGGCTATTAAAACAGGAAAATTCACGGACAGGGTCCTGTCATCCATGGCCTATACCCTTCAGACCGGCCGGGATGCCATGGCCGAACGGTTGGTGATCATAGCCGGATCAGTCAGGGAACTTGCAGATAAACTGAAAACCTTTATCGATCACCAAGGGCATCCCCATCCGGCTAAAGTGGAGGGCCTTTACCGGGGAAGAATCAAGGCTGACAAGGAATTATTGAGTCTCTTCGAGTCGGATGACGACGTGCATAAGGCGCTGGACGCATGGATAGACAAGGGTAAGCTCGAAAAACTCGCCATTCTTTGGACACGGGGCGGCGACGTTGACTGGAACAGACTGTACGACGGGGCACGGCCCCGGCGGATCCACCTGCCCACCTATCCCTTTGCCAGGGAACGGTATTTGAAATCCGTCGTTTCCCCATGCACCTCAAGACGAGACGATTCGTTTCAGCCGATAATCTATCAGCCGGTCTGGAAACCCGAACCACTTGCCGAGAATCATGGCTTGAAACAGGCCAAATCACAGAAATCCGTTGTTATGATTGTTTATCATTCCGAGGTGAAAGCTCTTAGGGACGCGCTTGCGAACGTCCATTTAAACGACGAATTGATTGAAATCCGCATAGGGGATGACGTTTCTTCAGTCAAAGCACGTATTGCATCGCTCAAGACAATCGACAGGATTTATTTTCTCGGGGGGATTCAGCCGGATGTCACGGATACCCATGACCTGAAGACCATGGAACAGACCCAGGAAACGGGCGTCCTCTCACTGTTCAGGTTCGTTCAGTCTCTCATTCAAAGGGACATGGATAAACCCGTTGATATGATCATTGTGACCGGCAACGTGTATCCTGTTTTGGTCACGGACCGCCTGGTACCTTACGGAGGAAGCCTTGCCGGTCTGGCCAAGGTTGCAGCCAGCGAATACCCGGATAAACTGAAGCTGATCTGCGTGGATGTTAATCCGTCCGACGACATGATTTCCTCTCTGGCCAGGCAGATCACCCTGGAAACTGGCGATCCCGACGGAAGGGCCATAGCCATTCGGGGCGGCAAACGCTATGTGAGGCGTGTTGAACCCCTGGTGATTCCTTGGGAAAAGACCCGGTGTTTCCGGCAACACGGAGTGTATCTGATTGCAGGGGGCTGCAGCAGCATCGGTCTTGCACTGGGGATTTATCTTGCGGAACAGGTTCAGGCGAATCTCATCCTTTGCGGGCGGACAGCATATACCGATTTACGTGCGGATCAGAAAAATAAAATCAATCAGATCAGATCAAAAGGCAGTGACCTGATCTATATTCAGGGGGATCTGGCCGACCCAGCCAGAATGGACGCGGTGGTCAAGGAATCCCTTTCCCGGTTTGGCTGTATCCATGGTGTGATCCATGGGGCCACCGTCAGAAAAGATAGGCGCCTTGGAGACATGGACGAAACTGACTTTCGTGAGGCCCTGACATCAAAAATATTCGGAAGTGTTGTCCTGCATCATGCCTTAAAAGGATTGCCCCTTGATTTTATGCTCTTTTTTTCGTCGGTCAGCGGATCGTTTTACGGGTTGCAAGGACAAAGCAACTATGCGTCGGCCAATGCCTTTTTGGATAGTTTTGCTTTATACCTGGATCGGATCAAGGACTACCCGGTTTCCGTGATCACCTGTGGGAACACGGACTTAGGGGCACATGCGTCAAGCCCGGTACTGTCTGCCCAGGGCATTGTCAATATTCGTCCTGAGGAACTTTGGGAAGCCATCACATGCATTCTTTCAGGTGATGCCCGTCATGTGATCGCATTAAAAGGAGATGACTGTTTTTTAAAGGCTGTTGGTGTTGAAACACAGTCTCGTACAAAAGATTCCTTTTCCCGAATGACAGGTCGACCGTCCGGAAACCCCGGGACATCCGGTGATCCGGAAGGTCTTACAAAAGACTATATAAAAGGTGTTCTGGCCGACGTGACAGGTCTATCACCAAGCCGGATCAAGGATAACCTTATCCTGGGGGCTTACGGTGTCAACTCGCTCATGTCCAAAGTCCTTTTGACACGGCTGGAAAAGGTCTTCGGGCTGTTACCGGCCACCTTGTTTTTTCAGTATAAAACGGTCCGTGAATTGAGCAGCTACTTCATGACGTCTCACACGGCACGATTGATGGAGATCCTGGGCGATGATGGGGCGACATCCCATGCCGTTGATATACCTGCATCACCCCCCTCATCAGGGCCGAATCAAGAGCCTTTGATTGAATCAGCATCTGTTGAAGAGCCGATAAATCAAAGGGAAAAGAAAAAGGATTTTGTCGATTCCCTCACGGATACGGATGTGGAACGGTTGTTAAAGGGATTGCGTGATCGGGAGCAAAAGGCCCAGGGTAAATCCGGCCATGTCCCTTTGGTTCGACCCCTAACGTTCATGTTTCCGGGCCTTGGCGATCATTATCCCGGCATGGGTACGAGGCTTTATCAGACGGAAAAAACGTTTCATGATATCATAGACCGATGCTGCAATTATGTTCAGCCGTTACTCGATAGGGATCTGAAAGAGATTCTGTTCGCGAAGGAGCATCCCGTTGAGCCCCTTGACAATCCACAGACAGCCTTCACACCGTTGTTTAAACCCAAAGAAAAGGTGCCGGATCACATCCTGGACAGGGCCCTGTTTGCTCATCCGGCCGTGTTCACGGTCGAGTATGCCATGGCCCGGTTATGGATGGACAAGGGCGTAAGGCCCCAAGCCATGATTGGTCTGAGTCTGGGTGAATACACGGCAGCTTGTCTGGCCGGGGTCCTATCCCTGGAAGACACGTTGCGCATCCTGGTCAAGCGGGCGCAACTGATTGAAACCCTTCCCCAGGGTGCCATGCTGGCCACCCTGCTTTCGGAAGAGGAACTTCGCCCTCTTCTGGGTGAGGGCCTTGACATCGGGGTCATCGGAGCCCCCCATTCATGTATGGCTTCAGGAGACCTTGGGGCCATTCTCGCATTGGAGAAAACACTGGAAGGTATGGAGAAGGTCTTTAAACGTATGCCCGTGGACCGAGGGTTTCATTCCCGGCAGATGGCGCCCGTCAAGGCGGAATTTATCCGGTTTTTGGAGACGATTTCCTTTCATGCTCCGACGATTCCCTACCTGTCCAATGTCACGGGAACCTGGATCAAGGATGAACAGGCCACCGGTCCGGACTACTGGTTCGAACATTTGTGCAGCACCGTTCGCTTTGCCCAGGGTATGAACCTTCTGCTCAAGGACAAGGACCGGCTGTTTCTTGAAGTGGGGCCAGGGTCCGGACTGAGCAGTTTTGTCCTTCAGCATCCGGAAGGAACCCATCTTTCAGAGCGGTCTGTGATGCAAACACTGCCGAACCATAACCGGGCAGGAAATCATTTTGAAAACGATATTCTTCAACGGGTCAGAGAAGCGATGGGCTCCGATGCATAAACAAAGGACGGGTCGTATGGCCGACAGAATGGAAAAACGGGAACAGTTACGGCAGCTTCTTAAAAAACAGCAGATTGATATTTCTGCCCATGATATTGCAGTCATCGGTTTGGGCGGCCGGTATCCCAAGGCTGAAACCCTCGATGATTTCTGGGATATCATTCGAAACGGGAAACGGTGCATCGAAGAAATCCCCAAGGACCGGTGGGAAGCAAACCGCTATTTCGATGCTGACCCTAAACAGGCGGTGACCGGAAAGATGACCTGTAAATGGGGGGGCTTCCTTGATGATGTTTACGCCTTTGATCCGTCGCTGTTCCATATGACGGCTGAAGACGCCGCGGTCATGGATCCCCAGATCCGGTTGCTTTTGGAAACGGCCTGGGCCACAGTGGAAGACGCCGGGTATCCGGCCCTGGTTGGGTATCCGCGCAATATCGGGGTTTTTGTGGGGGCGACCACCCATACCTACGATGATCTGCTTCTGGAGGAACACCAGCGCGGGAAATCTGTTTATCCCTTGGCCAACCCAGCTGCCCTGGCCAGCCGTCTGGCTCATTTTTTCAATCTGACAGGGCCCTGCCTTCCCGTGGATACGGAATGCTCTTCCTCGCTGACGGCCATCCATCTGGCATGTCAAAGTCTTAAGAATAACGAATGTGACATGGCCCTGGCCGGGGGGGTGAATCTTTACCTGCATCCATCGAAATTCATTGGGTTAAGCTGCCGGAATATGGTGTCACACGACGATAAACATCGAAGTTTCGGAAAAGGCGGGACGGGGTTCGTGCCCGGCGAAGGCGTGGGGGCCGTTCTCCTGAAACCCCTGGCCCGGGCTGTGCGAGACGGCGACCCCATCCACGGTGTGATCAAAGGAAGCCGGATTAACAATTGGGGCAAATCAGTCATGTACATGAGCCCCAATCCCGTCATGCAAACGGATCTGATTGTCAGAACCTTGAAGGACACCGGGATCGAGCCAGGGACCCTCAGCTATATCGAGGCCCAGGGCCTGGGATCGGATGTGGCCGACACCACGGAGGTGCTTAGTCTCACCGAGGCTTTTCGGCATTTCGGGGAACCTGGGAATCCTTGTCCCATGGGTGCTGTCAAACCCAATATCGGACATCCTGAATCCGCATCAGGTATGGCCCAGCTGACCAAGGTGCTGCTCCAGTTGAAGCACAAACAGCTTGCGCCGACACTGGGTTCGGATGAGCCTAATCCCAATATCGACTTTGATCATTCGCCTGTTTATCTCCAGCGGGAGCTGGCCCAATGGCCGCGGCCGGTCAGGCATGGAAATGGCTCGAGTATGATCAGCTCTCGGCGTGCTGGGATCGTCTCCTTTGGTTCGGGAGGAACCGGGGCCTGCCTTATTGTTGAGGAGTTCGAGCCCATTGCGTTCGACCCGGAGTCTTCAGGACCGGTGATTTTTGTCCTTTCCGCCGCCAATACCGACCGTTTGAACGTCTATACCCGGCTTATGGTGTTATGGTTGAAAAAAACATGGCCCCCAGGCACAGCCCCCCTGGCCCGGATCGCCTATACCCTTCAAACCGGTCGTACCCCCATGCAGGAACGCCTTTCGGCTGTGGTCTCCGGACAGGATGAACTGATTGAAAAACTGGAACAATACTGCCAGGGTGCCATCCCTGTGAACCATTTTTATACCGGAACACAAGGCAAACACCCTTCGCCCCAAACAGCCAAAGCAGAACTCGACGATCCCCTGTGCACCCTGGCCCGGGGGTGGGTCAGTAACGAGGATTTGGACTGGTCCGCTTTGTATACCCATGGCACACCGTCCCGCATCTCCCTGCCTGCCTATCCCTTTGAAAAGAAGATCTGCCGCCTTTCCGGAAGCACAGACTCTGGGTCTGCCATCCCCTGGACCGGCGCCAATGTCTATCCCCTGACCGGGGCAGAATCCGATGAAAAACATGGTCCAACCGAAACTGGGAACCGGGCCGGGGCCATGGAAAACGTCCGGTCCATTGTTCACCACTCCATGGCCATGATTTTGCAGATCAAGCCCGAGGACATTGATAACTCCCTTGAGTTCGGAGCCCTGGGCTTCACCTCGAGAACGCTGACCCAACTGGCGGGACGCCTGAATGAACAGTTGAAACTCTCTTTGACGCCCACGGTCTTTTACCGCTATCCCCATGTGAACGCACTGGCAGACCACCTTGTCCGTCAATATCCGGGTGCGTTCATACACCTGTCCCAAGAGAGTCCTGTTCAGCCGGTTTCGTCTGTGAAACGGGAGCAACAGAACCATAAATCTGCCTTTCCCACACAAAAATACGAAGATACTGTCCGGCCAGAACCCATTGCGATCATAGGCATTAGCGGCCGGTTTCCCCTGGCGGATGATCCGGATGAATTCTGGAAAAACCTGGTAGACGGCCGACATTGCATCACCGAGGTCCCCGCCGATCGCTGGGACTGGAAAACCCTCGACAGCAATCACAGCAATACTGATCTGAAATGGGGCGGATTTATCACGGGCATCGGGGAGTTCGACCCCCTTTTTTTCGGGATCTCACCCAGTGAAGCCCAGGTGATGGACCCCCAGCAGCGACTTTTGATGATGTATATCTGGAATGTCATCGAAGATGCCGGCTACTCCGCCCAAAGTCTATCCGGTACCCAAACGGGTATTTTTGCCGCAACATTTGCCAATGACTACGCCGATCTCTTATCCCGGTCCAATTTTCCCATGGACGGTTATGCAGCCACGTCCATGGTGCCGTCTATGGGTCCCAATCGCATGAGCTTTTTTCTGAACGTCCACGGACCCAGTGAGCCGGTGGAAACAGCCTGTTCATCATCCCTGGTAGCCGTGCACCGAGCCGTGACGGCCATTCACACAGGACAGTGCTCCATGGCCATCGCCGGCGGTGTCAATACCATGGCATCACCCTTTGTTTCCATGGCCAACAGCAAAGCAGGGATGTTGAGCCCGGACGGCATATGCAAGACATTTTCCGAAAAGGCGAATGGGTATGTGCGCGGAGAAGGGGTGGGCATGCTGTTTTTAAAACGGCTCAGTGACGCGGAACAGGACCGGGATCATATTTACGGAATTATCCGTTCGACAGCTGAAAATCACGGGGGAAGAGCCAATTCGCTGACCTCGCCCAACTCCAAGGCCCAGGCGGAATTATTAAAAACAGCGTATCGAAAAGCCGGGCTGGATCCCCGGACCATTGGTTACATCGAAACCCACGGAACAGGAACGAAACTGGGTGATCCGGCTGAAATTCAGGGACTGAAAGAAGCCTTTAGCGATTTGTATCAGGAGATGGGAAATCCGGTTGGAGATACAGCGCACTGCGGCCTGGGCTCAGTGAAAACCAACATCGGGCACTTGGAACTTGCCGCCGGTGTCACAGGAATCATTAAGGTCCTGCTTCAGATCAAACACCGAACCCTGGTGAAAAGCCTTCACAGTGAACCGTTAAATCCTTACATTGATCTTGACGGATCGCCTTTTTATATCGCAAACGAGAACCGGGAATGGACAGCCCTTTGCGATGCCTCGGGCCATGCACTGCCAAGGCGGGCCGGGGTGAGTTCCTTTGGCCTTGGGGGTGTCAATGCCCATGTTGTCCTTGAGGAATATACCGGTTTGGCCTCCACGGAAAACCATGAGGACCCGCCACGGTTTTGCTTGCCCGTCATCGTCCCCCTGTCTGCGAAAAACGACGTCAGGCTTAAGGAACAGGCCAGACGCTTGCTCAATGCCATCACGACCCATTGTTTGACCGACAGGGATCTGCCCCGAATTGCCTATACTCTCCAGGTGGGACGCGATGCCATGGACGAACGGCTGGCAGTGCTTGCAGCGTCGGTCAAGGACCTTGAAGATCGGTTGAAGGTGTTTATCCGAGATACGGATCAGGCCATGGGGTATGGCCTGTACCGGGGCCAGGTCAAAAAGACCGGAGATGCCCTCAAGGTGTTTGACACGGATGATGATTTGCACCATGCCGTCCAGTCATGGATCGACAAAGGCAAGTTCGACACGATTGGCGGTCTGTGGGTCAAGGGTCTGGATGTGGACTGGAATGCTCTTTACGGGGAGGTCAGACCCCAGCGGATAAGCCTGCCCACCTATCCCTTTGAGAAAACCCGTTATTGGGTGCCGGAATCGACCCGTGATACCCAAACGGATAATCATGCTCCAATCGTGCAGAGCCTTCAGGAGAAAGTCTTCTGTTCTGATGACAAGGAGGCCTGCCATCAAAATCAGGCCATCCATCTGAGGGATGAAGATGACCATAAGGGTGTGATGACGGCGTCTTCGGGTGAAGCCGCAACAGTACAATCCAAAGGAAGACGGCCGGATATGGCAGGTTTTACGGTTTCCCAGTGTATTGAATGGGACGTGAAAGAACAGATTGGTCAGTTGCTGAAAATTGACCCTAATCATCTGAGTGTGGATGAAAACCTGACGGATTTCGGTTTTGACTCCATGTCCTTGACAAAATTCGCCACACGGTTGATGCGCCTGTATGACATTGACCTTACACCGGCCGTGTTTTTCGGATATGCCACCATTAAAGAACTTACCCGGTTTTTATTTGATTCCCATGAACAGACCATGCGATCCTATTATGCATATCCGGAGGCTGTGCCGGTTGCTTGTCATGTTCAGCAGGAGGCGGCAGTCACGTCGAAACAAAAAACGGACAGGCGCTCATTTTCTGCATCAAAATCCTGCATGGATCCCTCTGAACCCATCGCCATTATCGGCATGAGCGGGCGTTTTCCGGACGCGCGCACGATCAATGACCTGTGGGAGATCCTTTTACAGGGAAAGGATACGGTCAGGGAAATTCCCCCGGCCCGCTTTGATTGGCTCAAATTCGCCTCAAAGGAACACACCTGGACGTGTGGCTGTGTTCCAGGCGTTGATGAGTTTGATCCTTTGTTTTTTGAAATCTCCCCCCGTGAGGCCCGAACCATGGACCCCAGGCAGCGCCTTCTCCTTCAGGAAGCCTGGAATGCATTGGAAGATGCGGGCTATGGTGCAAAGGAACTGGCCGCAAACCGTATCGGCGCATTTGTGGGGGTGGAACAGAATAATTTCAAGGAAATTACCCGGGATCCCCATCATATAACCTCCAATCACAATGCCGTATTGGCATCCCGTCTGTCGTATTTCCTGAATCTGTCCGGGCCGGTTTTGTCCATTAATACAGCCTGTTCTTCCGGGTTGGTGGCCGCACATCAAGCCTGCCAAAGTTTAAGGAACAAAGAATGCGATACAGCTCTGGCGGCCGGTGTTAATCTGATCCTGAACCCGGCTCCGCATATTGCCATGGAACAGGCCGGTATGCTGTCAAAAACAGGCCGGTGTTATGCCTTTGATCAGAGAGCCAATGGGATGACTCCCGGAGAAGCGGTTACCGTCATCGTCCTGAAAAGACTTTCCCGGGCCTTAGAGCAAAAAGATCCGATTTATGCGGTGATCAGAGGCAGTGGGATCAATTATGATGGAAAGACCAACGGGATCACTGCACCCAGCGGAGTGGCCCAAACCGAATTGATCCGATCCGTATGGGAGCGGTATGGCATTTCACCCCAAGGCATTGACTATATCGTGACCCACGGGACAGGCACCCTGTTGGGTGATCCTGTGGAGATCAATGCCCTTCATGATGCCTTTGGATCGTATTCGGAAAAGCCGCCTTTGTGTGCCATTACATCCACCAAGTCCAATTTCGGACACAGCCTTGCTGCATCAGGCCTGGTCAGCCTTATCTCTCTGGTACAGGCCATGCGCCATAATACGATTCCAGTGAGTTTGCACTGTGTAAGAGAAAATGTCTACATGAACTGGAAAGAATCCCCGTTTTTTGTGAACAAGGCCAATAAGCCCTGGCCTGCGAATGGGAAAAAACGCATGGGTGCCGTCAGTGCCTTTGGTCTGAGCGGTACCAATGTCCATATGGTGATTGAAGACCCTCCGGCCACGTCACAGGATATCACCGGACGGTTGCCCTGCACGTTGCTGTGTTTTTCCGCAAAAACTCCCGAGGGTGTGCAGCAAAAGATCCGTGATCTCATGTTGTTTCTTAACGGTGGGGAAAAATCTGTTTCTGATCTTTATCATACAGCCTACACGCTGATAAAAGGCCGGCATCACTTTCGGCATCGTTGTGCCGTGATCATCCGAGACCATGGGGATGTATTACCTGTTTTGGAAAAGACCGTCAGCCGGAAAAAATTACCAAATATCTTTTGGGGTCAGGTGCCCGGTGATTTTACGCCCCAAAGAGTCATTGTCTCGTCCATAGAGAATCTTATCAAAACAAGCCATTTGTTGTATGATAATGCCCCAGAGTATCAGGAAATCATGTATGCCCTGGCGGAATTCTATTGCCAGGGATATCCCATTGATGCCGATACATTATACCAAGATGTAAACCTTCTCAGGATCCATCTCCCTGGCTATCCCTTTAAAAGGGAACGATTCCCCCTTCCTGAATCGGTCACCGGAATGCAGACTTCGGGAGCGGAAAAGGGCCCCGGTGGTCTGCATCCCTTGGTGCACAGGAACACCTCCAATTTCCAGGAACAACGTTTTTCATCCGACTTTGACGGCAGGGAATTTTTCTTGACTGATCATGTGGTCAGATCCCGCCAGATACTCCCGGGAGTGGCTTATCTTGAGATGAGCCGGGCAGCCCTTGGGATCGCCGCGGGTGTTTCCGAAGATTCTGGCACCGGCATCTGCCTCAAGAATATCGTGTGGGCAAGGCCCCTGGTCATTGGGAAGGATGGTTCACCAGTAACCATTCATATGTCTCTTTTCCCGGATGAAAGCCAGGCCATTTCCTGGGAAATATTCAGCAAAACGGAAGATGGCGCATCGGAGCCGGTTGTTTACTGCCAGGGCAGGGGGTATGTCAGGGATTTTGACGAGGAACCGGTGCGTGATATCTCTGCCTTGAAGTCTGCCTGCAACCACGGCCGTCTTTCATCCCAACAATGTTACAGCCTGTTTTCCGGGGTAGGTCTTGAATACGGCCCGGCCCATCAGGGGATCGAGGACATTTACCTGGGTTCGGATCAGGTTCTGGCTAGGCTCACGCTTCCTGCCTCGGTGGCAGACACAAAAAATCAGTTTGTCCTTCATCCCAGCATGATGGATTCCGCGCTCCAGGCCACCATGGGGCTCACCATAAACGACGCGGCATTCCATACGGCTTTCTTACCCTTTACACTTAAACAGCTGGATATCCTCAAACCCTGTACCGAGACCATGTGGGCACATGTCCGTTCCATGGGTGTCCCTAACCCGGCCGATAACATGCGGCGGTTTGATATTGATCTCATGGACGGCCAGGGGAATTTATGTGTTCGCATGGGGGAATTAACCTCTGTGTGTATTGAAGATAAAATAGAGCCATTATACGCGGATGGGGACCAGAGGGCATTGCTGTTTGAACCGGTGTTTCATGGGCAGCCACTGTGTGATTCAATAAACACCCAGACATATGAATCTCATCTGGTGATCGCCTGCGAATGGGAGGGCTTGACTGTCGATGCCATGGCCCATGCAGGTTTGAAGAATACTCGCTGCCTGGACCTCACGGCTGGGCAGGAATCGGTGGCCCAACGGTTTAGCGCTTACGCCGTTCGTGTGTTCGAAGAGATACAACGGATCTTTCAAAGCAGGCCCCAGGGACAGGTTCTGGTCCAGGTGCTTGTTCCCATGCAAGGTGAAAAACAGGTGTTCACCGGACTGTCGGGATTGCTGAAAACCGCCCGGTTGGAAAATCCGAGGTTTATCGGGCAATTGATCGAAATCCAGCCGGATACCAAGGCCAAACAGGTGATCGAACAGCTGTCTCATAACAGCCAGGTCCCATTGGATCATTGGATCCGCTACCAAAACGGCCAGCGGCTTGTGGCCGGTTGGAAAGAAATGACGGCGTTATCAAAAGCACCGGGACGTCCCTGGACGGATAAGGGGGTGTATCTCATTACCGGGGGGGCAGGGGGGCTGGGCCTGATGTTTGCCCGGGAGATTGCCTCCAAGGTTCACCATGCAACAGTGATCCTGACGGGCCGGTCGGCTCTGGACGATATGCAGAAAGAAAATATTCGAAATCTCTCGTCAAATGCACTCATTGAGTACAGACAAGCCGATGTCACGGAACACGAGGCGGTTTTGGATTTAATCCGGGATATCCAGGCGGAACACGGTGGTCTGAACGGTATCATCCACAGCGCCGGTGTCATCGCGGACAATTACATCCTGAAAAAGACCGTTGAGGACGTGGCGCGTGTTTTGGCTCCCAAGGTTAAGGGGCTGACCTGTCTGGACGAAGCGACACAGGATATCCCGTTGGATTTTTTCATTGTTTTTTCTTCGGTGGCCGGTGCTTTGGGCAACCCGGGTCAGGCGGATTATGCCTGTGCCAATGCCTTTATGGATGGGTATGCAGCCTACCGGAATACCTTGGTGCTTGCGGGAAAAAGACAGGGCCACACCGTTGCCATGGACTGGCCCTTGTGGGAAGAAGGCGGTATGCATGTGGATCCTGCCTCCATAGAAATGATAAAACAAATCAACGGACTGAAACCCATGCCCACCCATACTGGCATGGCCGCCTTCTATCACAGCCTGGCCTTAAGAAAAAATCGGATGATGATTTTGGTGGGAGACCATGAGCTGATGAAAAAAAAGCTTATTTCGGTCCCTGTAAACAAAACGGTACATCCACATGTCCCACCTGTTTTTGAATCGGAGGTGTCGTTTGAAACACTAAAGAAACGGATTGTCAGCATCGTATCAGAGATACTGGACGTTCATCCCGAAGATATTGATAGTGATTGTGAGTTTATTGGATACGGCTTTGATTCCATCACCCTGGTTCAACTGGCCAACCGATTAAATCTTGCGTATGATCTTGAACTTACGCCAGCCCTGTTTTTTGAATATCCCACCATACAAGGTTTTGCGCACTATCTGCTTCAATCGCATGGTGCCTGTCTTGCTAAACCCCTTGATATCAAGACGGATACGGCCCAGTCAGTGTTGGAAATTCCCAGCCCGGACAAAAAGATTCTAATATTCTCAGAAATTAGCGTACAGGGTGTTAAACGATTTAAAAGGCATTCAGGGAAAACAAACACCAGGGGTGCCGCTGAACCGGTTGCCGTCATTGGGATGAGCGGCAGGTTCCCCATGGCGGATAATCTGGACCAATTCTGGCAGAATCTATTGGACGGTCGGCATTGCATCACGGACATACCCAAAGAACGTTGGGACTGGCGAGAGATCAATAGGGATTTCTCGGAAAAGAGCGGTCAGGACTATGTCAACTGGGGGGGCTTTGTCAATGGCCTGGGAGATTTTGACCCGCTTTTTTTTGGAATATCTCCCAAAGAAGCCGCGCTAATGGATCCCCAGCAGCGGTTATTGATGATGTCTATCTGGGAAGCCATGGAAGATGCGGGGTATTGTTCTCAAACCCTTTCAGGTACTCCTACGGCAATTTTTGCAGCCTGTAATAATATAGGATATAGCGAACGATTACACCGACATGAAATGCAGGCCGAGGCCTATTCGTCCACTGGAATGATGCAGACCTTGGGGCCGAACCGCATGAGCTGGTTTTTAAACATGCATGGGCCCAGTGAACCCGTTGATACGGCCTGCTCCAGCTCCCTGGTTGCCATCCACAAGGCAATGACCTCCATTTCCAGTGGTGAATGTGACATGGCTTTTGCCGGCGGGGTGAATACAATCCTCAGTCCCTTGGTTCATATCAGTTACTGTAAAGCCGGTATGCTCAGCCGCGACGGACGTTGCAAGACATTTTCAGATCAGGCAGACGGATATGTTCGGGCTGAAGGGGTGGGCATGCTTTTTCTGAAACGGCTTACCCAGGCTGAATCGGATGGGGACCCTATATACGGGGTGCTTTTATCAAGTGCTGAAAATCATGGGGGCCGGTCCAACGCCCTTACCGCGCCCAATGCAAAAGCCCAGGGGGAATTACTCACCACGGCTTACCGTCGTTCCGGTATTGACCCTGGTACTGTTGGCTATATTGAGGCCCATGGGACCGGGACGGCACTGGGTGATCCGGTTGAAATAAATGCCTTGAAAGCGGCATTTTCCAGATTATACAAGGATGCCGGAAAATCTGAAGACGTTGAACCCCATTGCGGATTGGGGTCTGTCAAAACCAATGTCGGTCACCTTGAACTGGCGTCGGGAATTGCGGGGGTCATTAAGGTATTACTGCAAATGAAGCACAAAACCCTGGTCAAAAGCCTGCATTGTGAAACCATCAATCCCTATATCAAACTTGAAAAGACTCCCTTCTATATCAATCGTGACACCCGGCCATGGCAATCGATCAAAGATGGCCAGGGTAATGACCTTCCACGGCGTGCCGGTATCAGCTCATTCGGTGTTGGCGGTGTCAATGCCCATGTGGTCATGGAGGAGTACTTGGCACCGGCATCTGTGCAAAAAGATTCGACTCCAATGAGCACAGACAACCCGGCCGCTATTCTCTTATCCGCGAAAGATGAGGATAGGCTGAAAGAGCAGGTCCGCAGACTGGGTGCGATGATTAAAAAACAGTCTTGTTCCGATGACGATTTGCCGAATATCGCCTATACGCTCCAGACCGGTAGGGATGCCATGGATCATCGGTTAGGGATGCTTGTGAACTCCATCACGGATCTTGAAAACAAATTGCAGATGTTTATCTATGAAAAGCCACGCTCGTTTTCTCCGGAAATATTTCCAAACGTCTTCTACCAGGGTAATATTCGGCGGAATAAAGACGTCGCAAAGATTTTTGAAACGGACGACGATTTGCAAAAGCTTAGTGATACATGGACGAGAAACAACAAACCTTCGAAGTTGATTGCCCTTTGGGTCAAAGGTATGAATTTTGATTGGAACACTCTGTACAATGAAGACCGGCCCCGGCGTATCCATTTACCGGTGTACCCGTTCAAAAAGGAACGATACTGGCTTCCTGAACCGGTAACAGGAGCGCAGACTTTGGGAGCGGAAAAAGACACCCGCGGTCCCCATCCCGTGTTGCACCGGAATACCTCCTCGGTGAGTATTGAAGATAAGATGGAGCATCAAAGCACCTTGGAAACCATGCGGTCGATACTGATTGATAGTATCTCAAATATAGTGGGAGTTGACATCAACGATGTTGACTGCGAATCGGAACTTCGGGAATATGGATTTGATTCCATCTCACTGACTGTGCTGGCCAACAGGCTCAATAAAACGTATAATTTGGAACTGACCCCGGATCTGTTTGTTGAATACCAGACCATCGAACGTATTTCGCATTATCTGATACAGACGTACGGGGAGCAGATGAATATAGGTGTTAACAATCAGACAGAAACGTCGTCTTTAGAACGAGTATCGGCCGGTTCTGTCAACAACAGTTCCATGTCCCGAAAACACAAATCAAGGTCTGAAGGAAAATCCGTGACACATCTGGCAGAACCCATAGCCATCATCGGAATGAGCGGTCGGTTTCCCATGGCGGATCATCTGGACGTGTTTTGGAAAAACCTTGTGGAAGGGAAAAACTGCATCACCGAAATCCCCAAGGAACGATGGAACTGGCGGGAACATTATCATCCAAACAGCATGGAAGCCGCCGCTTTGGGAAAAAGCTGCTGTAAATGGGGAGGCTTTTTACAGGATTTCGACCGGTTTGATCCTTTGTTCTTTCATATGTCCCCCAAAGATGCCCTGCGTATTGATCCCCAGGAACGTTTATTTTTGGAGGAGTGCTGGCGGGCATTTGAAGACTCAGGTTATGTTCAGGCCTCATTGGACGAGGAATTACGTCAATACATCGGTGTATTTTGCGGAATCACTAAAAACGGATTCGGTTTATGGAATCATGGAGGGAGCGAATTTAAGCTGAATACGTCCTTTGCCTCTCTGGTCAACCGGGTGTCTCATTACATGAATTTTTCAGGGCCCAGTCTGGCCGTGGACAGCATGTGCTCATCTGCCCTTGTTGCAGTTCACCAGGCCTGTGAGAGCCTGAGAAAAGGGGACATTCATCTGGCCCTTGCCGGATCTGTCAACCTCAACCTCCATCCCTTGAATTATGCTGAGCTTTCACAATTTCATATCATTTCGGATTCTGCCACCGGCACTATTTTGGGAAAAGACAGCCATGGATTTATCCCGTCCGAAGGTGTGGGAGTGATTATTTTAAAGAGATTGGCCGATGCACGCAAAGATCGCGACACGATTCTGGCGGTGATCAAAGGGAGTGCTGTCAATCATAACGGACGAACAGAAGCCTTTATGGTTCCTGATCCGAAGAGTCAGGCGAATGTGATTAAAAAGGCTCTGGATGTTTCAGGTATCGAACCGTGGACTGTCGGATACATTGAGTTGGCAGCCAGTGGTGTGCCCATGGGAGATGTCTCTGAAATGAAGGCCCTGGTCGAAGCTTATGGCAGAGATCAGGAAAATACAAACGACATGTACCGGATGGGATCGCTGAAGTCTCTTCAGGGGCACGGAGAAGCTTTTTCAGGTATGGCTCAGCTGATGAAAGTCGTTATGCAGTTGCGCCACAAAACGATTTGCCCGACCCGGGTCGCAGAACATGTGAATCCGGGCATTGATTTCAATCGTGTGCCGTTTACCATTCAAGCTGAACTGGGAACGTGGACCCAGTTGGAAAAAGATGGCAGGACATACCCGAGACGAGCAGGGATCAACAGTTTTGGAGCCGGGGGCGTGAATGTGCATCTTATTGTGGAGGACTATTCGGAGGATACGGAAACACCCCGGGAAACAGGGAATAATGTCCTGGTTTCGGATCCGGCATTATTTGTCCTGTCGGCAAAAACGCCTAAGGTTTTATCCATCTATGCTCACCAGTGGAAATTATACCTTGAAAATCACGGGGATATGGATCTGGCTCGGCTTTGCCACACGCTTCAGATCCATCGTGAGGCCATGAAATATCGCATGGCCTGTGTGGCGCATAATATTCCTCAACTGATCAGCTGTCTTGAAGCATTTATCAGCGAGATACCCGGCGCCTATGTTTGTACAGGCAAAAGAGACCTGTCACGTCCGGACCAGAGGGTACTGCCCCATGAAACCGAGGCCGATCACATGATCGGGCAAGCGATTTCGACACACAATGGAAACCATCTGGCCCAATTATGGGCCCATGGCGCCAGGGTTCCCTGGAGCCAGTTGTACACGGGACATGCCTATAAACCGTTGATCGGGTTGCCCACCTATCCCTTTGCCGGCAAACGATGCCCTATCTCTCCGTTTCATTCCATGGCGGAGGCCGGAAAACCGGTTTATCATGGGGACCCGTCAATCCCCAAGAAATATCAGACGATTCCAGAGCCCATTGAAAAAAAATCTGTCATGCCTCATCCACGCGAAATCCCAGTGTTGCCTGAGCAGGCTCCAGCATGGGAACAAAAGGCAAAATCCGGTCTTTCGCTAACCTTGGGAAAAGACCATCAGAGGGTTGTTAAAACCATAAGAGAAACCTTGAACAAAATCATACTTACGGATGATGATGACCTGATCGATTTCGACGCCAATTTCGGTGAGATCGGTTTAACGTCCTTGACGATCATTGAATTTGTGAATGAATTGAATATGGCCTTAGATCTTGACCTTCCGGAAAATATTGTTTTTGAATATCCTGACAGCAAGCAGCTTACCGAGTATATTGTTTCTTTGCCTGCAACGCCCCAAGGAGACCGTGACACCAGAGTCAATGGATCAAATCAAGACGAAATGTTGGATTCGGTACTTAGGGATGTTTTAAAGGGGAACCTGAGCGTGGATGCAGCAATCCATTTAATTGAATCATAAATTTTTAGTCATTCAGAGGGTGATTGGTGGAAAAAATCTTTGGCAGTTTTTACGATTTCAGTGAAACCGAAAAACGGTTTAATATCCCGGATAATATCGACTATTTGCGTGAAAACAGGATTTATTCTTATGATTCAAAAGAGGCCGGATCATGGCGTGATCTCTTCTCACAAAAAATCGAATCGGGCCAAAACGTTTATTTGTTGGGGTTTCATGCCTTAACCCATGACAGCTCGATTTCATTAATAGAGGCATCCAAACAGAATGGAATAACGATTTTAGCAAATATTGAAGAAGAGAGGTTTAACGGAAAAAAACATTTTGCAGGGTATCCGGAACACAGCGTTTATGAATTAAAAAAAATGCTTAAACTCATAGGAATAAGTTCCAGTGATATTTTTTGTGTGTTGTACGCATTTGAAATTGCCGAGGCGGAAAAAGACCGCTTGGAATCCGTATTTCTTCAAAAAAAAATCATAACACCTGAATTTGCCTATCTGCAACAGGTCGGGATGCTTGGCAGCCATTCAGACAGTGAAAAATTAGAGAAGAAAAATTTTTCGTCCATGGCTCCGTCCATGGTCAAGGCGTTTCATCGCCTGAGATCCGATCTGGGTCTTGAGGATACGATACCCTGCATACAGATGGGGCACCATGAAAATCATGCCTATTTCGCCTATGGGGTGTCACCCTTTGCGAAACATGGAGGGGATGACCTTCCCACCATGATCAGCTGCATCGACGGGGCCGGTGAACGGGCCTCATGTTCGTTATACCGGGCCGACGGTTCAAAAATTGAGCGTATTAAAACCATTCTCAACAAGGATTCCCTGGGAGCATTTTATGCGTTGTTTGCCAGTTTTTTGGGCGGCTGGAGCCCCTTGAGTGCCGAAGGGCGCTATATGGGTGCCGCTGCCTGGGGAAATGGAAACCGGCTGACCAATCCCTATTACAAGAGGTTGAGACAGTACTTTTATTTTGCGAGGGAAGGGCAGGTCTACACCAACAGCGAAATGACAGCCAATCATTCCGCCCTGATACATGACATCGTGGGGCCCTTTCTGGATAAAGAACGCCTTTGGAACCCGGATGCGGTGTTGAATGTGGACGACATCACCCATTCGTCCCTTACCCGTGACCGGGTGGACAAGGCTGCTGCCGTTCAAATGGTTTTCGAAGACGCCTTGTTTCATATTATGGCCTATCTGATTGAAGAAACAGGCAGCGACAAGCTGGTCATGTGCGGCGGCACGGCCTTGAACTGTGTGGCGAACATGCGCCTGCTTGAACACTTTAACCGGGACTATTACTTAAGGTATCTGGGGCGGAACACCCAATTGCATCTTTGGGTTCCGCCCATCCCTTCCGATCAGGGTGTGGCTCTGGGTTCCGCCTATCAGTTCGCCATGCGAAATGGTGTCAAACCGGGAGATGGACTCCCCACACCTTTTTTGTGCGGTCTGCCACCGTCCGATGAAGAACTGCGCAGAGTATTGGATTCATCGGATTTTATTTTTTATGAAGAACGGGGCAACCTGAATGACAGCCACTGTCTTAAAGATATGGCCGATCTTATGGCTTTCATCGTTTCCCGTGACGGCATTATCGGAATATATCAAGGCGAGGCTGAAACAGGTCCACGGGCATTGGGTCATCGAAGTATTCTTGCCAACCCATGCAATCCCAAGACCCTGGCCATGATCAACAGCCGGGTCAAGCTCAGGGAGAAGATCCGGCCCTTGGCTCCCATGGTGACCTTGGACGAGGCTCCACGGTGGTTTGATTTGTCCGAAGGTGCATCGGAAAATGCCTATGACGCCTATAACTATATGGTGTTAACCGCACAGGTGACCGAAGAAGCCAAGGTAGCCATTCCCGCCGTGATCCACCATGACAACACCAGCCGTATCCAGATTGTCCGTCCCGAAAACAACCTGTTGATATTCACCTATCTGAAGGCCTTGAAAAAATATCTTGGTGTTGAGGTGTCCGTGAACACCTCGCTGAATGTGGGCAGTCCCATGGTCCAGACACCGGCCCAGGCCCTTGAAATTTTCAAGCGCGCCAAAGGGCTTGATGGGATTGTTATGGTCTCGGACACAGGGCATGTTTATGTGGTATGGGCAAAAGAAGGGGTTCAGATCTTTGAATCCCGATTGCCAGGTCTGATCGAGGAACACCGGAAACAGGGGCAGGCCTTTTATGAAGAAAAAGAACGTGTCTTGCAGGCACTGAAAGAGAATAAAATCACACTCCCGGAAGCCCGTCATCAATTAAAATTTATGATAAACAAGAGCCCGGTGGAACCTCAGCTTAAAAGGGGAAAAGAGGCATCCCAGGGAAAGCGGCCAGACACTGTATCACAGAGGGACGACCGGAGGTTTGAACCCATTGCAATTATCGGAATGAGCGGAAAATTCCCGGATGCGGATGATGTGGATGCCTTGTGGGAAAATTTGAAACAGGGTCGCTGCAGCATCGGACCTCTGCCCGGTGACAGGGGTTGGCCAAAGGATGAAGACTTAAACCCAAAAGCGCACGCAAGCGGAGCAACGTATGCCAAGGTAGGCGGATTTTTAAAGGATATCGATATGTTCGACCCTGCTTTTTTTAAAATGATATCCAGGGACGCAGAATATATGGACCCGAACGGTCGACTATTTCTCCAGGAGGCATGGAAGGCCATCGAGGATGCCGGGTATACCCCGGCTGAGATTGACGGGGAAAAATGGGGGATTTTTGCATGTACCAAAGGAGATTATTATGCTGTTATTCAACACATGGACCCCTCGTTTATCACAGTGACCGATTCCAATGCGATCTCAAAGCTCGCTTACCTTTTAAATTTAACCGGCCCTGCCATGGAAATCGATACGGCCTGTTCATCAAGCCTGGCCACCATCGCTTATGTCTGTGACAGTTTAAATGCAGGCAATTGCGAGGTAGCCATTGCCGGTGGCGGGAATGTCCTTTCAACCCCGTATCCGTTGATTAACTCAGGGCGGTTGGGACTGTTGTCACCAGACGGGCAATGCCGAAGTTTTGATCGAAGCGCCAATGGCATGGTCATGGGTGAGGCCATCGGTGTGGTCATCTTAAAAACCTTAAAACACGCTGTTCGTGATGGCGATCGGATTCATGGGGTGATTAAAGGGTGGGGTACCAATCAGGATGCGAAGACCGGTGCTATGTTTGCTTTGAGCAAACAGTCTCAGATTGAGCTTCAACAGGGCATTTATGAAAAATTTCATATCCATCCCGAACACATTACCATGGTGGAGTCCCATGGTACAGGAACAAGGCTGGGTGACGCCATTGAATTTGAAGCATTAACCGAGTCATTTCGAAAATTTACCGGTAACACCCGATATTGCGCACTGGGATCTCTGAAAAGCAATATCGGTCATGCCTTTTCAGGGGCGGGTATTGCCTCCCTGATCAAGGTACTTTTGTCAATCAAGCATAAGTCCATTCCGGCCAGCCTCAATTTTGAGTCAAACCCGGATCTCAATGATGAATCAAGTCCTTTTTTCATCAATACGGTATTGAAAAAATGGGAATCGGATGTGCCTCGGTTGGCAGCCATTAATTGTTTTGGGGCCACTGGAACGAAAGTTCATCTGGTGATCGAAGAATATCAACCATGGGATGTGAGTCTACCCTGTGACGGTGATGCCAAGCCAGGGCGTATCAGCCTTCCCACCTATCCGTTTCAGAAACGGCGGTGTTGGATTGAGGTGCCTGATAGGGTGGCCATGGGGGAGAGACTTTCAGCCGTTAAAAAAGACATAACGGATATAGCGTGCTTATCTGAAGAAGCTGAATCGTATAAGGCCGCACACTCACCCGTAGAACACGCGTTAATTAAAATATGGATGGATATTTTTGGCATCCCTGAGGTGAATCGTCATGCCAATTTTTTTCAACTGGGCGGAGATTCTCTAAAAGTTGTCAAACTGGTTTCCAAAATTGAAAAACAATTTGGGCTTACATTACCCTTTCAGAGCATCTATCAATTCCCAACCCTTGCTGAATTGTCTGAGATTATAAGCAGTGATCAGGAAGACCCGACAGCACTCCTGATTGAATCTTATCAAAGAAAATCTCAAACCCCTATCTTTTGGATTCTGGGTTCATTTGAAACCCAAAATATGCCTCTGGTGTTTATGCAATTATTTTTTCATAAAGAACGTGGTCGAAAGATAGGCATGAGCGTGGAGGAGATGGCCGCTGAAATCGTCAAGCAAATAGGGGAGAGTCAAAACAACGATACGTATTATTTGTGCGGGTTTTCGACAGGTGCCCTGATCGCATTGGAAACGGCACGGCAGCTTAAAAATTCAGGAAAAGCGGTTCCGTGGTTGTTTCTTCTTGATCCTTTGGATGCTGATCTTTCAGATGATCCGATAATCGAACCTGAACCCGTCGTAATGAGGACCAAACGTCATTGTCAACAGTTGATGCGCTTGAATATCGTTGGGAAATACAGATATTTAAAGAAAAGACAGTCTGTCTCTCTAAAACCATATTTAAAACGTGTCGGTTTTTTATTATGCTCTAAACTCAACATTCCTTGGCGATTTTTTTCTCAAAGTTACTTCACTCATAAATTTTATAAAGAGGCATTACTCCAATATGAATATCGTGAATACTACGGCCAGGTAAAAATTATCATGGGGAAACCGAATTATGAGGTAAGAAAAATGAAATGGCAACAAATCTGTCCGGATGCCGATATCAAAAAAGTTGATTGTATCAACCATGGAAGTATGATAGACTATCCATTAAATAATCAGTGGATTCCCGAGTTAACCAATCTTTATCTTTCAGGCACTAAAAATTACAAACAGATTTAAATACACTTATCGTGACACAATGTATCTTTAGTCCACGTGTTACAAATAGGTGCTGACCATAGGTTAAAAACTTAATACAAAATTTGACTATTTTGAAAGGAACCTTCCATGAAAGAGACACCAGGCCAGAGACCACTCGAAAAAGAAGAGAAAAAAAACTGGGAAAAACCGGATTTTGACATTTTGGATATCGCGTTTGACACAGCACTTAGTTCTGGATCCGGTGCAGATGGGAATGGACGAACCTCATGATCAACTTAAATTCAATGATCAAACGGGAGGAACACTCGGTTTCAGCCTTGATGGATGAAGGACTGGCCATCATTAACATTGAAAATAACGCGTATTACTTTCTGAATTCCGTTTCGCGACGGATCTGGGAGTTGCTTGACACCCCACTGAGCGTGAAGGGACTCTGTGATCGCTTAATGGATGAATTCAGCACCAGTCAACACCAATGCCAAGCCGATGTTTTGGACTTTCTCACCCGTTTTCATCGGGAAGGAATGATTGACATCCTTGCTGATTGAAATAACGACCCTGCACACGATTCGGTCTGAGATATGAGCGCAATATTCGGAATATTTCATAAGGATGGCCGACCGGTTTGCCGCGAATCAATGAACCTGTTAGGTACGGCTTTAGGTGGCCATGGGGGAAATTGTTCGATTTGCATCATGGATCATGTGGGTTTTGGTTTTGTCAATACGTTTCCAACCCGTGAATCTCACGGAGAGCCTTCTCCGGTTTATCTGCCAAAAGAAAAAATACTTTTCACATTTGAAGGACGGATTGATAACCGTGGTGAACTTTTTCGTGCTTTACCCTATGATGGTGCGTTATCGCAAAAATGTGCCGATGGCGAATTGGTGCTTCAAGCCTTTTTGCGCTGGGGAGAAAAAGCGCCTGAACGGCTTGTCGGTAATTGGACCTTTGGGGCATTTGACCAAAAAAAATCTCAACTGCTTCTTGCACGTGATGCTTTGGGGCCCTCTATCCTGAATTATTATGACCATGAACACTGGACAGCCTTTTCAACATTATTGAATCCGCTTTTACAACTTGAAGGAATCCCTCAAAAAATAGATGAGGATAAGCTTGCCTGTTTTTTTGTTTCAAGTACATCTCCTGTTGGGAATGAAACGGTTTTTCAGCAGATAAAACACCTGCAGCCGGCCCACATCTTAAGCATCATGCCGGGAAAGACCACGGGGCGGCGATACTGGCACCTGGAAAATACTCCTGTGCAGCGTTTCAAGAATGTCCAAGACTATGCCGAAGGCCTGGGGGCGGTGTTGAATCAGGCGGTCAAAGACCGGATGCGTGGAACGGTTATGGGAGCAACGTTGAGCGGTGGCCTGGATTCAGGTTCGGTGACCGCATTAACAGCACGGCTATTAAAGATACAGAACAAACGCCTGTCGACCTTCAGTCATGTGCCCGTGTTTGATACAACCCATACGACAGACCCTTTGCGCTTTGGGGATGAATCGTCACATATCATGGATACGGTCCACCATCTGGGAAATATTGAACCGCATTTGATTGATTCCAAACATTATTCTCCGTTGGAAGCCATTCGGGAAAAATTGACCTTTAACCCTGTCCCAGAGCATGCTGCCTCGAATTTATTTTGGATTTTGGATCTCCTGAGAACCGCAAAACGTCAAGGTGTTACCACTTTGCTAACAGGTCAGGGGGGCAACGCCACGATTTCATGGAAAGGTAAGCCCTGGCTTCGGCCCGGAATCGCCCCGGAATCGTTGTGGGATTTAAAAATGCGGGTTAAATATGATCTAATCCTTCCTTTGATTCCCGATTTTGTGGTTAGGCCATTAATGTATCTAAAAAAAAGAGATACAACCTGGAACCATACTGCGATTCATCCTGATTTCGCCCACCGGATTAACGTGTCAGAGAGTATAGAGAACTCTATAGATCGCAGGGTTCACCATGTCAAAAGACTCAAGAACCCTTTTTTGATGAGACTGGCCATGATTCAACCTCACGATGGAGGCGGAATGGGTTTGTGGAAAGAAGCCGGGCACTATTTCGGCATTGATGTTCAGGATCCGACCCTGGATCAACGTGTTGCGTCTTATGCGCTGTCGATTCCCAATCGATATTTTACGGGCAAGGGGACGGATCGCTATATTTTAAAAAAAACCATGGGGGGACTACTGCCGGAAAAGGTTCTTTGGAATCCCAGACGAGGTCGGCAAAGCGCTGATCTGCCACAGCGCCTGATACAATTTAGTACGGATATGGCGTTTGCCTTGGAAATTTTGAAGAAAAACCAAGCCGCCCGTGAATATCTGAACCTTCAACTCATGGAGAGGCTCTGGCACGACATTCAGAGCCAACCCTTAACCCATTATCATTACGTAAAATCGGTCACCACGCTGACCCGGGGCATTATGGTCGGGCTTTGGCTGACCCGGTTTTGATTATTTTAGGGGATTATGTTATTCACACCTCAATATACCCATGAACATTTGAGCATAGACGGAGTGACTTGTGAAGGGGCTCTGTTTCAATCCAACTCTCGTCAGATGCTTATCTCGATCCATGGTGTGGCCGATTATCTGGTTGAAGTCGGTCCCCAGGTTACAATCAGGCCTCATCCCAATGCATCAGAGCAGGATATAACATTATTTGCCGATGGCCTGGTATACGCAGTTCTGCTTCTTCAAAAGCGGGAATATTTGCCCTTACACGCTGGGGCCATTGAAACACCCCAGGGAGCAGTCCTTATTTGTGGTGCTTCAGGTTCAGGAAAATCTTCCCTGATTGCGTCCTTTGTCAAACGTGGTTTTCGATTCTTAAGTGATGACACCAGCCCTGTCAAAGTCAACGAGGATGGGAATGTGATCACTCTGCCTTACCTGCCCCAGCTTAAATTATCGAGAGACTCTGCCGCAATGTCGGGGTTTGACACGGTCGGACTGCAGCCCATTCGGCGTGATGCTAAGGTTGATAAATTTTATTTGGATCTTTCCGACTGTTTTTCAAACCGGGCATCGCCTGTCAGAACGGTTTATGTTCTGATGAGACACTCGGGAACCCGCCTGGGAATGGAAAAACTCAGCATGGCTGAAAAAATGAAAGTCCTTTTAAACCGGACCAATGGGTTCCCATTTATCAAGGGCCTGGGATTAAGTGAATGGCATTTTAAACGAACGGCGGATTTGGCCACACGACTCGATATCAAACGAATCAGGCGGCCGGATGGGCAAAATACCCATACTCAAATCACCGACCTGATCATGAGAGATTTGCAATTGTGAGCGGCGTATACTGGATCGCATCCTATCCCAAATCGGGCAATACAATGGTTCGGTTGTTTCTAAGCGCTTATCGGTCCGAGACAAATGATGCCCTTGATATTAACCATTTGGGAGGATTTAGCGCTTCAACCACAGAGTATATTGATCATTTTGCCGGACTGGATGCAAGCGAATTAAGTCAGGATGAAATCAACTATTATCGTCCCCGTGTGAATCGTGATTTTGCACTATCCCGGCGTGATCCTGTATTTGTAAAAATTCATGATGCCTATACCTATTTTGGGGGAACGCCTTTGATTCCGACACAAGGTACGTTAGGCGTTATTTATCTGATCCGCAACCCATTGGATATCGTTAAATCCTATGCGAATCATTATGGTATGGGCATAACGAATGCGATTGATGATATGGATAATCCGGAGCTTACCATTGGCACGATACAAAAGGACCAAGTTGAACAACGCCTTATGACCTGGAGCGGTCATGTCACCAGTTGGACGGAGGCCACCCCGTTTCCGGTGATGACTCTGCGTTATGAAGATTTGTTGATGAATACCCATGAAACCTATTGCTCGTTAATCCGTTTTTCCGGGCTACCCTATGATGAAAATAGGATGAAAATTGCTTTGGACCAGACACAATTCGAAAACCTGAGAAAACAGGAGCAGAATGGAGGTTTCAACGAAAAACCGATGAAATCGGTTGCTTTTTTTCGAAGAGGAAAGGTTGGAGGCTATCGGGATGAACTGACCCAGGCCCAGATCCGGCAGGTTATTGATACCCACGGGCCATTGATGAAACGTTTCGGTTATATTGATGAAAAGGGTGTCCCGCTGTTCTGACAGGTTTTTGAAAATGAATGATTCGGATGGGATAGGAGTCGCTTTATGGAGATAAAAACCGTGGGTGTGATCGGTGCGGGTGTCATGGGACGGGGTTTGGCCCAGCATCTGGCGCAAACAGGTTTTCAGGTCCTTCTGGTTGATATCTCGAAGACTGTCCTGGATCATGCCCAAGCAGAGATTATGCAAAATCTTCGGTTTCAAAAGTTGTTTCAAAAAGACATCAAAACGGAGGAGCCCAATGAGGCCCTGGGTCGCATCCGCTTTTTAATAGATGACCGAGAGCTTGAAACCGTAGATTTTCTGGTTGAAAATGCGGTTGAAAAATGGGAAGTCAAACAGGCGATTTATGGCCGCATTGATACCATCTGTGCCGAGGGATGCGTGTTTGCGGCAAATACGTCCGCAATTCCCATCACACGTATCGCATCGGCCACAAAGCGGCCGGACAGGGTGGTCGGCATGCATTTCATGAATCCGGTCCCCTTGAAGAAAACGGTGGAACTGATTCTGGGATGGCATACCTCAGATGAAACCCTTGCCGTGGCCAAAGATTTTCTGTCCCGGATTCAAAAAGATTTCATTTTGGTCAATGATTCCCCCGGTTTTGTCACGAACCGTGTGCTGATGCTGACCGTCAACGAAGCGATTTTTCTGCTTCAGGATCAGGTGGCTTCAACCGAAGATGTGGACCGGATTTTTAAATCATGTTTCGGCCACCCCATGGGTCCACTGGAAACAGCGGACCTGATCGGACTTGACACCATCTTGTATTCCCTTGACGTTCTTTACGATAGTTTCAACGACACAAAATACAGGCCATGCCCTTTACTTAAGAAAATGGTGGATGCCGGATTGTACGGCCGTAAAAGCGGGCAGGGTTTTTACACTTACTAAATGGGAGAACCGCGTGAGTGTTATGATACCAAACAATGATATTAAGAAAACAGTATGTACGTTTTTAAACCGTCATATTAAAAACCATGAGTTTCAAGGGGATGAAGCGATTTTTACCTCAGCTTTGTTTAATTCGCTTTTTGCCATGCAACTGGTCCTTTTTCTGGAAAAGGAATACCGGATCAAGGTTGAAAACGAAGATCTTGACCTATCCAATTTTAATACCTTGAATGCTATTTCAGCCTTTGTTGAGCAAAAGGCGTCCTGTGACTGTCATGAACACTAACCTGAGCCCGGACCAGCGAGAAATACTCGTCCAGTTTCGGGCCTTGATCGACAAAATCATCAGCCCGGTGGCGGATCAATGGGACCGGGAAGAGACTATACCGTTTGAGGTGATCCAAACCCTGGCCCAACAGGGTTTATGGGGAATAAATATCCCGGAAAACATGGGTGGGCAAGCGTGGGACATGATGACACTGGGGCGGATTTGTGAAGAAATCGGGAGGGGCAGCGCCTCTTTGTTAAGCCTGTTTACTGTCCATGGCATGGTTGCCCAGGTACTTATGAAATGGGGGACTCACATCCAGAAGGAAACGTGGCTGCCTAAGCTGGCCAAAGGTCATGTTCTGGGGGCCTTTGCTTTGACCGAACCGGATATTGGATCCGATGCCAGGCGGGTTGAAACAACAGCTGTTCTTTCCGGTGATGTCTATGTGTTGAATGGCAAAAAAAAATGGATTTCTTGCGGGCAGATCGCCGGTCTTTTCCTGATTGTCGCCCAATGCGATGGGAAACCCTCGGCATTTTTGGTTCCCAAAGATACACCGGGGTTTTCCCAGGAACCCATAAGAGATATGCTGGGCTTTCGTTCTGCCATGCTGGCAAGCCTTTGTTTGGAAAATTGCCCTGTCCCCAGAGATAACATGGTGGGAGTGATAGGGACCGGTTTTTCACATGTCGCAGGGACTGCCCTTGATCATGGACGATACTGTATTGCCTGGGGGAGTGTCGGGCTTGCCCAGGCCTGTCTGGAGGCCAGTGTCCGTTATACACACAAACGAAAACAATTCGGTGTGTATCTGAAAGAACATCAATTGATTCAGGAAATGATCGCCAATATGGTAAGCGGGACCAAAGCGGCAAGATTACTCTGCTGCCATGCGGGATACCTTAAAGACGCTGGCGATCCGGATATGATTATGGAAACGGCGGTGGCGAAATATTTTGCATCACAAAACGCGGTTAAGGTCGCTCTGGATGCAGTTCAGATTCATGGCGCCAACGGATGCAGCGGCGACTACCCCGTCCAGCGATATCTTCGGGATGCCAAGATCATGGAAATCATCGAAGGCAGTTCCCAGATCCAGCAGATTCTTATTGCAGGGCATGGGTATCAGGTGATCGATTAGATAAAAATGATTCGGCTGCAGGTTGGAGATGACGTCAGAAAAGAAAATCAAATGTGTGGTCTGGGATCTGGACAACACCTTATGGAACGGGCTTTTGTCTGAAAACGACCCGGTGTCTCTATGCGAAGGCGTTGTCGAAGTTATTAAAACCTTGGATAACCGCGGTATACTCCAGTCTGTGGCCAGTAAAAATGACCACGGCACTGCCATGGAAAAAATCCATGAATTCGGCCTGAGTGACTTTTTTTTATATCCCCAGATCAATTGGAATCCCAAGTCGTCTTCCATCAAGGCCATTGCCGAATCAATCAATATCGGTATGGATTCACTCGCCTTTATCGATGACCAGCCCTATGAACGGGACGAAGTGAATTTTTCCTTTCCTGACGTTCTTTGTATCGATGCTGCGGATATGGCCGGATTGCTGGACATGCCTGAAATGAATCCCAGGTTTATCACGCAGGATTCAAAAATTCGCAGGCAGATGTATCTCAACGATATCAAAAGAAACAACATCGAAGAGATGTTTGAGGGTGCCAAAGAAGATTTTCTTGCATCCCTGGGCATGGTTTTCAGGATTTCACAGGCAAAAGAAGAAGACCTGCGGCGGGCCGAGGAACTGACCGTCAGAACACATCAGTTGAATACAACGGGTTACACATATTCATATGATGAGTTGGACCGCTTCCGGACATCAGAGGATCATATTCTGCTGACAGCCACATTGGATGATAAATACGGAACTTACGGAAAGATAGGCCTGGCATTGATCGAACGCAATCATAATCTGTGGACCATCAAATTACTGCTCATGTCCTGCCGGGTCCTGTCCCGGGGGGTCGGCGCGATCATGATTAATCATATCCGGAACAAAGCAAAGAAATCAAACGTGCGTCTGTGCGCAGAAATGATTGCAACTGACCGAAATCGGATGATGTATATGACGTATAAATTTTCCGGATTCAAGGAAGTTAAAAAAAGAAAAGACGTGATCGTCTTTGAAAACGATCTGACGCTTATTCCGGATTTTCCCACATATGTCCATGTGGATAGTGATTCGAATTGGTAACAATTTTCATGGCGTCGTAAAAAGTCCCATATGCGGTGTTATAGTGTTTGGCCAGACGTTCGATATACGTTCGTGTATGCCTTCACACCCGGCCAAATACTACGCCTTGCCTATGGACCTTTTTCCATAGCCATCGGTCGACTTTTTACGAGTTCATCAATTTTAAAGTTGTATTGACTTATTGGGATGAACGAATGATTTAATGGCTTTTCTGAAAATATCCGAGTCTTCCTCGAAACAATCTTTTTAACCGGCTCAGAAGACTAATGATGACCTTGAATAAAAAAGCTGGTTTCCCCTTCGTGATAAAGTTAACAAGTTTTGGCTTAAGTAGCTGATTCAGCAGAAAAGCAGGGGTTCCACGAAAATATAAGCGCAGCCAATATTTTGTAAACCTACCCTCCCAATCGAAAAGTTTTTTTGTGTAAATTTGTTTTACTTCGTCATAAAGCAGGCCATCTTTTTTCATTGATGTGTAAAGTTCTGTTCCTGGAAAAGGTGTGAAAGAGTGAATGAAGGCTGAATATCGATTTGTGAGCCCAAGTAGAAATTTAAATGTTAAAATTTTATCTTCAGCCGTTTCATAGGGGTTATCAACGATAAAATGATAAAATATCGATTGCTGAGTTTTCATTAATGGACGAATTTTTTCAAGTTCCTTGGTTGCAGTCAACGTCTTTTCAACAGAAATATAGCGCTTGTATAAGTCCAGCATGCGTTTACTTGCAGATTGGACTCCCATAGTTATTCGTGAAGCCCCTGCATCCATAAGAAGTTCAAGCCGTTTCTTACTCACAAAGGTAGGGCTCAGTGTGCAGCTAAAAGGCAGACCTATTTTTTTTTTATAGACGTTTAAAAAATATTCCATGCGGTCAAACGGCATTGCAGTAAAATTATCATCCGCAAAATTAACAGACTGTATCAGAGGTATCCTTTGTATGACAGATTCTATTTCACTGCAAATATTCTCAATAGACCTATGTCTTAAAAATTGTTCATTTTTATATAAATTCTCCCAGAGAGAGTTTGTGCAATAACTGCATTTATAGATACAGCCCCTGCTGCCTAAAACGGTATATGATAAGGTCGACTCGATATAAGGTGTTGAGAATTTTTTAATTACCGTTTCATCTAAAACTTGGAAGTCATTTTCATCAAGAACATGACTTCCCATGATATCTAAATCGGGGAAGGGTAATGAGTTTAAATCCCTGATGGGGGGTCTTGGTTTATTTTGAATGATTCTATTGTCTTTTTTTGACCAAATGTTTGGAATGGTTTCATAGGGTTGACCGGAAGATAAGGCGTTGGCAAGTTCGACAATCGCCTCCTCTCCTTCTCCCACGCAGACCATATCTGCATAATTCAAACATTCAGAAGGTTGAGCCGTCGGGTGGGCTCCTCCCCAAATTACAGGTATATCACGTTTATTCTTTAAAGCCTGGGTAAGACGTATTGCTGGAAATAAAAAATGACTTATCACGGAGATACCAATCAGGCCGGAATCTCTGCATAGCTCAGATATCCTATTGAGAACCTCAGGATAATCGTCCTCTTGATAACGACTAACCCTCGGAATAAATAATATTTCAACGTCATGCCCCGCCTGTTTCAATGAAGAGGATAGGTAAAGAATACTTAAATTTAAAATTTCATTATAAAGCGATATTAAGGTAATTTTCATGAATTATTTCCAGTAATATATTTGGTAGAGTTTTTTCTATCTTTGTAGATGAGATGAATTGAAATCACAGAAAAATCAATTGTTATTCTTTGTCGTTTATATTAAGTGGTTTGTCAACATAAAAAAAACTATCGGTTTATGCACTTCACTCAAGAGATCAATAATTTCCTTCGATACGTGCGATATGTTTGGATTACTAAAAAGTGATGTCTTTTTCTACAATCCCAAAGTGTTTCTCTGCGTCCTTTGTGCCTCAGCGAGATCCATTTCTTTTTTTCTTATAGCCGGGCATTGCCGCAACCAATTATCATGATGGATCCCATAAGCCCATTGGGTCCCATATGTCCTTTTCTATTCTCATCTAAAAGGCCGATAAAATAATTTGCCTGTCCCCTTTGGCTCGATCCCCGTGATGGAAGATTTAGAGTTTATGAAGCAGCTGAAACACGTCGGGGGCCGCATCCATATTTTCCCGGACAAGGTGGACACGTCGGCACGACGCTGGCACAGGGAAGGTATGTTATCC
>Ga0180007_10001140_pt1 | contig 38156 bp, 27 predicted proteins | sample MM_PC_MetaG_FD_121122 | JGI IMG/M metagenome (GOLD analysis project Ga0180007, IMG submission 121122) | Groundwater microbial communities from the Aspo Hard Rock Laboratory (HRL) deep subsurface site, Sweden - MM_PC_MetaG | ecosystem: Environmental > Aquatic > Deep subsurface > Groundwater... | reverse complement strand
TTTATATTATTGATAATATTAGACTTCTTTATCAAATTTCAATGAAAAAGGCAAGTGTTAAATTTGCAATTTTATAATTTTTTCAGTAACTTAACTTGAATTACTTTTTACGAGTTCATCATTTTTTATAAGCCCCAAAAAAGGGGGCGGTATAATCAAGATTGACGTGTGGGAGAATCATCTTGGTGAGGTGGTTAAATACAGCATGGCATACATAAACCATCTAATATTTTCTGGGGACAATGGCCGTGTTCTCGGCTACGACAACACCCATGCCCATCATCACCGCCACTTTATGGGGGAAATATCTGACGTTGACGACTTTACAACGTATTTTGATATTGTTCAGCGGTTTGAGGACGAAATAAAGGAGTTTATAAAATGAGTATACAGATAAAGCCGGGATCTCTATCCGATTTCTTTGATTCTGCAAAGGAGACGGCAAAAGAAATCGATGCCGGAAAGAAAATAACACCCAAAAATACCATCTGGGTGTCGCCCTCAGATCTGCTGGCGATTTTGAAGCCTGAACGCACAAAGCTCATTCAGCATTTGAGGGGAAAAAAGCGATCATTTTTTTCAGAATTGATGACCGATATGAATCGTACGCCGGTAAGCCTCAACAATGATTTAAAGCTGCTTTCGAAATACGGCCTGATCCATGTATACAAGGAAGCCAATCCCGGACATGGCGTACGTAAGGTGATTGAGTTGTCCATGCCCAAAGAGAAAATTGAATTTAAGGCTGAGATATAAGGCCGTGCGAAGAAGCAAATGGGGTCGGGCAACCGCAGCAACATGCTTGAATTAATGCAAATGACCTCAAAAAAAGCCCTAAAAGCACCCCCTGTGTCAGGATGGTTGTTGCATGAATCAAAACTCGCTATAAGAGGGGGCAAGGATCATGCTGATCCTTGTGGCAGCCATCCTTGAAGCATTCAAATAACCTATTTATCAAACTTTTTAAAAGTTTGGCTCCCGGCAGGGCCGCCGGAGGCTAAGTCTTTTGCCCTTCTTCGTGGCCCTTCGTGTCCTTCAGTGAGCGACGCGAACGGGTGGTGAAAAAAAGTATTTTATCTTTTGAAGATTTTGAAGATTCGTTTGATGTTTATAGGCCCCATGGGACGTATAAGACCCATGGGACCTATGAGGCGTTTTTTGAACGTAGCTTCGAAGAACTGAATTACTTTTGTTTCAGTTTTTTCATGAGGGCATCAATGCGTTCATGGTTGTCTTCGGAGCCGATATAGCTTCGAAAGAGCCATTCCTGCTGTTTCATGGCGCCGTCGAGATCTTCGTCGAGAATGATATTGGCCAGCATTTTTGTTTCGGCTAAGCAGGTTCGGTCGTAAGTGGCCATGGTTTTGGCGATATCCATGACGTTGGTCAGGAGTTCACCTGTGGGAAAGACCTTGCTGACATAGCCCATGCGTTCGGCTTCGTTGGCATCGTAGATGCGGCCGGTCAGGGCCACTTCTTTGGCACGGCCCAGACCTATGATCCGCCACAGGGGATCCATGATGGGAGTCAGGGACAAAGCAATTTCACGCTGGCCGAATTTGGCCCGCTCGGACGCATAGCGGATATCGCACATCAGAGTCAGATCAAAGCCACCGGCAATGGCCGGACCGCCCACGGCAGCGATCACAGGCTGGCTGCAGAACATGATGGCCCGGTAAGCCCTGTGAAACAAAGCCGTAAACTCCTCATTGCTGACCTTTTCAATGGTCCGGATCACATCAAGGTCAAAGCCGGCGGAAAACATGGTCTCCCCACCGGTGAGGACCACCACACGGATATCCTCCCGTTGACTGATCTGCCCGAACAGGGTTTCAATTTCACCCAGCACCTCCGGAGACAGTGCATTTTTTTTCTCGGGGCGATGGATGGTGACCGTTGCCACCCCATCCCCCGTGTCCAATTTTAAATATCGCAAGTCCATATCAAAAAGCTCCTGTCATGGTCCGAAAGGTTTGATCAATCCTCTGTAATTCCGCTCAATTTTTTGGCATGTTTCTGTTTTTCCTTCATGTTTACCTGACGAGCGATCATGATGCGCTGGGCCTGGGGAGATCCGGCACCATGCATGGACTCGGTCAGGTACCCCACGGCAGCGGTACCCAATGTGAGATTTTCGATCAGCCTCAGGATCCTCATCCGGTTTTCCGTGGAAACCGTGGCATTGCCCTTGAAGTATTTTTCAACCCATTTTCCGGTTTCAGGAGATCGGAAATCCTGTTCCGAGGGCAGGGTAACCATGAGACCACCGGCCACATCCTGGGCCAGACGACCGATTACATAGGGGAACCGGGTAACGTTCTGTTTGCAGACATTGGCCAGCAAGGTGTTGACGCAATAGGTTCCGCTGGGCTCCTTGTGGCCTTCGGATGCACAGGCCAGGGACCCGCAGAACAGGGTTTCGTTCAGATGGTTCATTTCAATGATCTTGTCCTTGATATGGGAGGCCTTTTCCACGCCGTTGTACTCGGCTATGGTCTGGGTGGCACCGATCAGTACGTCGCCCACGCCCGTTTTGCAGGCATAACTCTGGCGGTGGTAGGACGCAAACACTTCCACCAGCTTTCCGGCAAATTCAAATTCCTTGTACATGAAGATTCGGTCCCAGGGCACAAACACATCATCGAAAACCACCAGGGCTTCATGGCCGCCGAAGAAGCGGTTGCCCATGTCTATGGTCCCCCCTTCCAGCTTGCGGGTGTCGCAGGACTGGCGTCCCATGATGTAGGTGATACCCGGAGCATCGCTGGGCAGGGCAAAGGATACGGCATAATCCTTGTCTTCCTCACCCAGGGATATGGTGGGCATAATGATGATTTCATGGGAATTCACAGCACCGGTCTGGTGAGCCTTTGCTCCCCGGACCACAATACCGTCGGCCCGCTCTTCCACAACCCGGAGGAACATGTCCGGATCACTCTGTTTATGGGGCGGCAGACCCCGGTCTCCCTTGGGATCGGTCATGGCCCCGTCAATGACAAGATCTTTGTCCTGGGCCATTTCCAGGTAGGAAAGAAATCGCTTGTTGTAGGAGGTTTGATATTTCTGGTCGATATCATAGGTCACGACGGACAGAGCATTTAAAGAATCCATGCCCACGCAGCGCTGGAAACAGCAACCGGTGTGGGATCCCAGGAGACGTCCCATCTTGGTCTTTTTTACAAGATCCTCGGTGCTCTGGTGGATGTGGGTGAAACGGTTAATCCGTTTTCCGCTGATGTGGCTGATGGCGGTCATGATATCCTGGTACTCGGGATCTCCGGCCAGTTTATAGGTATAAGCCACGGCGTTCATGGAGGGGCGGATGATGGGATCATCCACCACGTTTTTCACACGTTTGCCGAACATATACACCACGAGGTTGAGTTTTCGTAAGCTTTCTTCGTATTGTTTGGGGGTCATCATGATAAGAGTCTCCTTTTTTGTTTAAAAATCAGGCTAATCATTAAAATAAGAGGCAGGACATTCCACACTGATGGGGTCCTCGGCCGTGAGCCGCTCTGCCAGGGCATTGATCTTGGGAAGTTCGTAACTGACAAAATATCTGAAACACAGGACTTTCCCTTCGTAAAAATCCCTGTCCTTTTGCGAGGGGTTTTTCGTCAGGGCTTTTTTTGCAGCAAGGGCCTGGCAAAGCCATTGCCATGATAAGGCAACCAGGCTGAACAGGTCCAGATACAGAACCGCATCGGCCAGAAAAATTTCCGTGTTCTTTTGCTGGGCAAGGTCCATGAGATGCCCGGTGACCCGATCAAGGGTCCCAAGGGCCTGGGCAAGTTTTGTTCCATAGGGGCTAAGGTCCAAATGAGTCTGGGCCTGATCAAGTGCTTTATTCACTTCCTCAAGGAACAGGGTGTAGGCCTTGCCCTGGTTCATCATCACTTTTCGGCCCAGGATATCCATACCCTGGATGGCGGTGGTGCCTTCGTGAATGGGATGGATCCGGGCATCACGGTAAAGTTGTTCCACGGGAAAATCTTCGCAGTAACCATAGCCCCCAAAACACTGGAGGCTCTGACTAACGGACAGAATGCCGTATTCGGATGGAAAGGTTTTGGCCACCGGCGTGAGAAGCTCCAAAAGCAGGTGGTATTTTTCCCGGTCCGGGCCCGTGCTGACCCGTTCCATGTCCGCATAGGCGTAGCACTGCATGATCAGGCACAGGGCACCTTCGGTCACTGAACGCTGGTACAGGAGCATGCGTTTGACATCCGCGTGCTCGATGATGGGGACCATGGGGCTGGCCGGATCTTTCTGGCCTGGTTTTCGTCCTTGTTTCCGTGTTTGAGTGTAGGCAAGGGCCGCATAATAGGCCGCGCTGGCAATACCCGTGGCACCCAGGCCAACACCAAGCCGGGACTCGTTCATCATCTGGAACATATAGAACAGGCCTTTGTGGGGTTCACCCACCAGATATCCCCGACAATCCCCTTTTTCGCCCATGACCAGTTGGGTGATGGGGCAACCCCGGTAGCCCATTTTATGATAGATTTGTGATACCACCACATCATTGGGTACAGGGTTTTCATTGTCATCACATCGCAGCTTGGGAACCACAAACAGGGAAATGCCCTTGACCCCAAGGGGTGCCCCCTCAATCCTGGCCAGCATCAGGTGAATCACGTTGTCCACGCCATCATGGTCCCCACCTGAGATAAATACTTTTTGGCCACTGATACTGTAATGCCCTTCAGTGCAGGGCTGGGCAGTTGTGGTGATGTCAGCCAGAGAGCTTCCGGCTTCGGGTTCGGTGAGGGCCATGGTCCCCTGGAATTGTCCGGCAAGCATGGGGGGGAGGTACTCTTTTTTAAGGGCCTCGCTGCCATAGGATGCAATAAGGTTGGCTGCACCCCGGGTGAGTTCCGGGTATACGCTGGCCGAATAGTTTGCGGCAATGAACATATAGGAACAGGCACCTGCGACGATCCAGGGCAGCTGATCTCCGCCAAGCTCTTGGGGAAAGGTTGCGCCGATCCACCCCCCCTGCCCTGATTCCCTCATGATTTTTCTCACCTGGGGATGAACCAGAACCGACCCGTTTTTATATTCCGGGGGTTTGCGGTCCATCTCTTCGAAAATGGGATAATACAGGTTTTTGGCCAGCTTCATGGCCTCGGCAAGAACCATGTCGAACATTTTTTTTGTATGCTGGCTATAGTGATCGTGGGTGCAGAGTGATTGAGCATCAAAGACATCGTATAAAAGAAATTTCACATTTTTTTCACTGGCGAATTTTCCTTGCATATGTATCAGATCCTTTTCTATTCATGGCGACTGTGCCCTGTCATGGGTGACAATCGGATAAAAATTGAGCGAAATTCTATTATAAGTAAAGAGTTTACAGCCTGTCAATCTTTTTTAAACGCCCATAATATTCCCTTTCATTTTTAACAATAAAGCTCTATCTTAGAGTATAGTAGATCATTTGCCCCATGTGTGTCTACTGACAGAATGTCCTTGTTTTAGGGAAATGATCAGGTGAATATATATTGAATGTTGCTCAGTTATTTGATTTTAAATCAATGATACTTGAATATCCCTTTTCCCTGGTGTAAAACGAATTTCAGGCAAGGGGGAATAAATCACTTATAAAACAGGGGAAATACGATTGATCAGTCTATCCAAAAAGGAGAGAATCCTTGCAACTGCCGTTGCCATTTTCAGGGAAAAGGGAAAAAAAACCACGATTTCCGAAATCGGCAAACAGGCTGGTGTCACAGACTCCATCATTTATCATTATTTTAAAAATAAGGAAGACCTCCTGTTTTATGCTGCCGGTGAGCAGGTCCGGGCCCTGACCACCCTGCTGACAAATCATCTTGAAGGCCACACGCTTCCCCTGGATCGTTTCAGAGAGTTTCTGTGGCTTCAGCTTCACTATCACGATAAAAACCCCAACTACACGAATCTTACGATTTTTGAATGCCGGTCCAAAGAGCGGTTTTTTCATCACGAGTCGTTTCAGTATTTCAAAGACTGGACAGCCATCATGAAGGGTATCCTTAAAGACGGCATGGAAACGGGTGTTTTCCGAAACGATCTGTCCATTCCCGTGGTCCGGGATGCGGTTTTCGGCCTGCTGGACATGGAGTCCATCCACAGCCTGGCAGCGGGTGAAACAGCAGAAGCTAACTCGGATATCCACGATATCATGGCTTTGTTTCTGCCCATGCTTTGCCAAAGAGCCGAACATGCGGAGGACGAATCCAACAAGGCCCTTCGCATTCAAAGCGCAGCCGAAAGTATCTTTGCCCAGAAAGGGTATGACAACACGACAACCCTGGATATTTCACGAAAAGCCGGGGTTGCGGAAGGAACCCTCTATGAATACTTCAAAAACAAGGAAGACCTTCTTTTTTCCACCTTGGGAAACCGACTGGAAACCCATTCGGGAATTTTTCGTGAAATCAGCACCCGGCAGTCCCCTTTGGTGAAATTGAAACAGATGATTCAGCATCATTTTTTCATGTATCTGAGCCAACCTGAATTCATGAAGGTCTTTATCTTTGACGGAATTTTCAACAAACGCTTCTTTCGGTCAGCTGCAAAAAAAAGTTACACGGCCTATGTGACAGCTCTTTATCCGGTTCTGGACCAGGGGAAAAAAGAGGGCTGCATCCGCCCGGAAATCAACAACAGGATTTTCAAAAATCTCTTTATCGGTGTTGCAAGCCATATGACCTTGCGCTGGTATTTTCGCAGAGATGACACCCGCATTGATAAATTTTCCGAAATCAATGAAGCGGTGACCTTGCTCATGCGTGCTGTCAGTCTCGGAGACGACTGAGTTCACGCGTTTTAAGGTTTTTTCCCTGTGGCAAGGAACAGGGTGTATTTGCGTATCTGCCCCTGGGTGGTTTTTCGTTCCACCGTATGGGCGTCTTCGATGGTGCAATGATAGAGCCCTGAACGTTCAAGGGCTGAAACCAGGGCTCCCCTGGAAAAGCCCAGATGATGAACACCCGGCATGTCCCCGTGAAAAGAGCCATCTTCCGAATCCAGGTCCGCCAGAGCCAGAACCCCTCCCGGGGCAAGAGCCCTGTTGATTTTTTCAAGAAGCTTGTCCCCCCCAAGGATGTGGTGGAACGTCATGTTGCTGAAAATCAAATCATATGATTTCCCGGGGATATCGTCTTTTTCAAGATCTATTTTCCGGTGTGTGATATTTGTGATATCCAGGCTTTGGGTTTTTTTCTGAAGTTCGGCAAGCATATTTTCGGAACTGTCAAGGGCGGTGACCTGACCCAAACGGGGCGCAAGCTGAACCGTGACAAGGCCGGTTCCACAGCCGATTTCAAGGGCCGTCATGGTTGTATTCAGCTCAATTCGGCCCAGGATCTTAGACGCCACGGCTTTGGCCATGTTCAGTCTCATGGGTTCTTCATCCCAGGCTGCGGCCATGCGGTCAAAACGATTGTCTTCCATGGTATTTTCTCCTGAATTCTGTATGAAACCGTGATGGCGTTTAAGGGATGTGTATGAAAAAAATACATCACCCTTTGTGGCGGATCATAAAGAATGACCATACCATCACCCAGAATAAAAAAACAGGGACAAACCGGATAAATTATCGGTAATTCTTGTAGTCCACCTGATAGGCACTGGCCTTGTAGGAAAATTTTCTTACGGTGGTTCCCAACATGTCCGCTGCTGCCGTGACATTTCCCCGGCTGTTTTTCAGGGCATCGATGATCATTTCCCGTTCCAGGCTGGCCACGGCGTTTTCAAGGGTTGTGGCCGGGAGTGTTCCGGATTCGGTTCCGGTCTGCAGGGTTGGGGGGAGGTGATAGCTGTGAATAACGCCTTCATCACAGAGGAGAACGGCTCGTTCGATGCAATTTTCAAGCTCCCGGACATTGCCGGGCCAGTGGTAGCCCATGAGCATATCGATACCCGGGGTGGATATACGTTTGATGTCCTTATTGTTTTCCCCGGCATATTTTTCCAGAAAATAATCGGCCAGGAGCAGGATGTCGGTTTTACGCTCCCGCAAGGGGGGAAGGTAAATGGGAAAGACGTTGAGGCGGTAGTAGAGATCGCCCCTGAAAACTTCCTGCTCCACGGCTTTTTCAAGGTTTTTATTGGTTGCCGCAACAATGCGGACATCCACCTTGATGGTCTTATGCCCGCCCACCCGCTCAAATTCGCGTTCCTGGAGAACACGGAGCAGTTTGACCTGAACATCCAGGTCGATGGAGCCGATTTCATCCAGAAAGATGGTGCCTTTGTTTGCAAGTTCGAATTTGCCGATTTTCTGGTTGATGGCCCCGGTAAACGAGCCGCGCTCATGTCCGAATAATTCACTTTCGATCAAATTGGCCGGCAGGGCCGCACAGTTGACTTTGACAAAAGGCTGCTTGGCCCGAAGACTGTTGTAATGAATGGAACTGGCCACCAGTTCTTTGCCCGTGCCGCTTTCTCCGCGGACCAGGACCGTGGCGTTGCTCCTTGAAACATGGGAGATCATCTGGTACACGTCACGCATTTTGTTGCTGTTGCCGATGATGTTCGAAAAACGGTATTTGGATTCAAGCTCAGTTTTTAACCGGAGATTTTCCTCTTTGAGCCGTTCTTTTTCCTGATTGATTTTTTCAAGGTTGATGACATGGGTGGCCAGCATGGTGGCCACCACAGACAGGATTTGGGTGGCCTGTTTGAGGGAGAGCTGCGGGTCAAAGGGGCGATCAACCGACAGTGCCCCGATGACCTGATTCCCTTTTTTTACCGGAACACATATAAAGGAAAATTCTTTCTTGTCCTGGCCTTTTCGGGTGGCCGTGCGGTTTAAAAACAAGGGTTCTTCACTGATCTTTGGGATGGCAATGGGACGTCCCTTTTCAATGACAGCCCCGGTAACCCCTTCACCCAGTTTGTACCGCCCTTTTTTTATGGCGCTTTTGGACAGGCCCTGGGCCACCTCAATAGTGATCTCATTTCGAAGGGGGTTCAGAATCGTGACGGTGCCGAGCACCGTGCCCATGGTATCCGATAGAATGTCCAGGACCTTGTAAAGGGATTTTTTCAGATCCAGATGCTCGTTCAAGGCAATACTGATGTCATAAAAAAGCTTGGTTTCGTCGATATTCTGCATGAAAAATCCCCCCCATCAGCATGGTTTCGGACCTAAAATCAGACAAAGGCATACCAGGTCACGATTAGTGTTGACCTATCATGTATGGAAAGTCGTAAAACAAATCAACAAAAATGTTGTATTTTAGAGAAAAAGTGCCAGGGATGGATGTTTGATTTAAAATGAGCAAGGAGGTGATACATACATTAACTATCTGATATAAATTATTATAATGCTTTTTTAATGCGATGGAAAGAGCCGGGGAAAAAATAGAGGAAGCTGGCTTTATGACATTTATGTTGATTGTTCGGATACAAAATCACAAAAATGTATGATGCCAGCTCCCGGTTGGATCACGCCATATTATCGGTAATTCCTGTAATCCACGCCGTAACGCTTGGCCTTGTAAGAGAATTTTCTCACGGTGGTACCCAGCATGTCCGAGGCTGTGGAGATGTTTCCACGGGTGTTTTTCAGGGCATCAATGATCATTTCGGTTTCCAGGTTTGCCACGGCTTCTTCAAGGGTTGCAGCTGGAAGGGTGCCGGACTCGGAGCCGGTCTGAAGCGTCGGGGGAAGATGGTAACTGTGAATCACCCCTTCGTCGCAGAGGAGAACCGCTCGTTCGACACAGTTTTCAAGCTCCCTGACGTTGCCTGGCCAATGGTAAGCCATAAGCATATCTATACCGGGGGTGGAGATCCGCTTGATGTCTTTGGTATGTTCTCTGGAATATTTTTCCAGGAAATAATCTGCCAAAAGAAGAATATCGGTTTTTCTCTCCTTCAGGGGCGGCATATAAATGGGAAACACATTCAGTCGATAATAAAGATCCCCACGGAATTGTTCTTCTTCCACGGCTTTTTCAAGGTTTTTGTTGGTGGCCGTAACAATGCGGACATCCACCTTGATGGTTTTATGGCCCCCCACCCGCTCGAATTCCCGTTCCTGAAGAACCCGGAGCAGTTTGGACTGCACATCCAGGTTGATGGATCCGATTTCATCAAGAAAAAGGGTCCCTTTGTGGGCCAGTTCGAATTTTCCGAGTTTTTGGTTTATTGCACCTGTGAAGGAGCCCTTTTCATGTCCGAACAGTTCGCTTTCAATCAAATTGACAGGCAGGGCAGCGCAGTTGACCTTGACAAAGGGCTGTTTGGCCCGGTGGCTGTTGTAATGGATGGAACTGGCCACCAACTCCTTGCCGGTCCCGCTTTCTCCACGGATCAGAACCGTGGCGTTGCTTTTGGACACATGAGATATCATCTGGTAGACATCGCGCATCTTGTTACTGTTTCCGATAATGTTCGAAAAACGGTATTTGTTTTCAAGTTCATTTTTCAAGCGGGAATTCTCTTCCTTGAGCCGCTCTTTTTCAAGGCCGATTTTTTCAAGGTTGATCACCTGGGTTGCGATCATGGTAGCGACCACGGCAAGAATGGTTGTGCCGTCTTTCAGTGAAAAGGTTTCATCGTAGAGTCTGTCCGCAGATAGGGCCCCGATGACTTGGTTCCCTTTTTTCACCGGGACACAGAAAAAGGAATGTTCCGGGGTGTCCTGGTTTTTCCGGGATGCGGTTCTATCAAGAAACAGAGGCTCTTCACTGATTTTGGAAATAGCCAGGGCTTGTCCCTTTTCGATGACGCTGCCCGTGATACCTTCCCCAACCTTGTATTTGCCTTTTTCCATGGCGCTGCGGGACAGGCCATGGGCCACCTCAATACTGATTTCATTGCGCAAGGGATTTAAAATGGTCACCGTTCCCCGAACCATGCCCAGGCTTTGGGCCAGGATATCAAGGACAGTATACAGGGATTTTCTCAGATCCAGATGTTCATTCAAGGCATTGCTGATTTCGTAAAACAGCTTGACTTCATCAATTTTTTTCATCGAAACTCCCGTGCTTAGGTTCAAACCATGATCAAAAAACGGACCAAACAAGTATGGCCGACAACATTTATGAAATAACATAACAGAAATCAACAAAAATGTAATCGATTATTTTTTTAAAACACAATATTGAAATTTGATAATTATTAACATCATTCGATATTACAGGGTGTTGATGTTAATTTGATGTGATTTGTCCGGAATGATAAAAAATGGTTATGTGCGTTACTCAGGTACCATAGGGGAATCACTGAAGCCTCAGAAACAAAATAGGACTTATCGGACCTATGGGACTTATGAACAACCTATGTCCAGAGGTCTATTCAGAATGTAAAAAGATTCAAGAGACCTGGTCATATCTTTTACATATTCAAACACATATTTTTAACATCTATCTGATAGATTCACCCTTAAAATATTTGAAAATAGTTTTTTGATCAAGGAGGATTGTCAGTGCAATATTCGTTAAAATCATGCATACTTATTATCTTCCTCCTTATGTTTTATATCGTTTGGAACGTTCAACAAAGATGAACTCGCAAAAAGTCGACGGATGGCTATGGAAAAAGGTCCATAGGCAAGGCATCTTGTTTGGCCGGTCGTAAAGGCATACACAAACGTATGTCGAACGTCCGGCCAAACACGATAACGCCGCATTTGGGACTTTTTACGACGCTATCAACAAAAATCAACACAAAGGAGACTATCATGAATACAAACGAGTTGTTTGAAAACGTTCAGGGTCTGACGGTCCTGAATCTGCAAAGAGAGCCGGTGGTCCTTGACTCTCTTTGGAAGGACCGGCGAGTGGCCCTGGCTTTTTTACGTCATTTTGGCTGAATGTTTTGTCGGCAGCAGGCTGTTGCCATGAATACCATTAAAGACGATCTGGATAAGCTGGGTGTCACCCTTGTGGCCATAGGAAGTGGAACACCGTCACAGGCCCGGGATTTTGTGGAGAAATTTAATTTCACCGGGGAAATGTATGTGGACAAGGACATCGGATCGTTCAAAGCCTTTGGCCTTGAACGCGGATTTTTTAAGACCCTTGGGCCGGGTTCCCTTGCCAAGGGGATTAAAACCATGGGTAAGGGATTCCGCCAGGGGCTTTCCGCCGGAGACCTTTGGCAACAGGGGGGGGTGTTTGTGCTTGGTCCCGGAAACCAGCTCCTTTTTGAGCATAAAGACATCAAGGCCGGATACCATGCAGATCCCAAGGACGTCCTTGCGGCTTGTCGGTGACCTGTGAACCCGTTATGGTCGGTTGATTTTTAAATAAAAAAAGGGCCCCCTTGATGTGTGTGGGAGCCCTTTAAAATTTTAAGTGGCTGAGGGACAGGGATTTGAACCCCGATAGGCGGAATCAGAATCCGCAGTCCTACCATTAGACGATCCCCCAGCATATGTGTGCTGACCCGGTACTTTTATAGAAAAATTTCATGTCAGTCAAGTGGAATTATGCCATAAATTGAGATAGAGAACCACCCCATTTGTTCAGATTTCTTAAATCTGGCCGTTGGAGGCATGTTTTTCTTCGTGCTCTTCGTGTTCTTCAGTGAGCCACGCGAACGGGTGGTGGTGATGAATTTCTTGGGCGAGCTTTCGGAATCGGACAAATTCCATATTTATAAATCTTCAGGTATCCGATAAACACCAATGCCGTTTTCGGACATTTGGGTCATGAGGATATAGCCGCCAAAAGACAAACTCTCCCTTCCCAAGATTGTAGACGTGGGTGTCATAAACGTTTGTACGGGCGACTCATGGACAAGCCCGCCTGTTTTAAGATCGAATAATGCTACCGAACCGTTCAGATAATCGGCTGAACCCTGTTTCATCTTCAGCCGGACAGCATATAAAACGTTGCCGGAACAAATCATCCCATTGAAAAGGCATCCCTCAACCTCTGCCCGGACAACCGCCTGGTGGCCGCCATCAATCGTGCTGCTCATTATTTTCTCTGCTTGCTACTTATTGAAGAACACCATCAATATAAACAAAAACGTACATTAAACAAAAATATGGCATTCATCATGGACGATATCAAGGTATAATTAATCCGTTTCCAAGTACGGGGTATCTTATAGCAACCTGCATAGCGCATTAATTACCAGAAATTACGTCAAATCCAATTAACTTTCAATATACTGAAATAATTGAATAAAAATATAAGCTTTTAAAAACTAGTGCGTTACAATTTTTTCCATTGAACTCAAGCGGGTCATGCAGGACATAAGCAGACAATACTTTCCGCGACTCAGGATATTTGTTGAAACATCCTGAATTTAGTTCTATCGGAGCACAGGCTTTAAGACCGTCCCCGTGCTCTTTGTGCCTCCGTGAGAGACCTACTTTTCTTGTGGCTTTGCCGCGCTGCGTTCTTCGTGTTCATTAAGCTATGCGAATGGGCGATGAGATGGCTATGCCTTGCCGGATGAAGCGCTCTGTGCTATGAACACGTCACAGATTTTCACCATGTAAAGTTATGAAGAACTCTTAAAAAGTCGACGGATGGCTAACGAAAGGCAGGGTGTTTTATATGATGGTCCATATCGGCTCCAAAAATCCCAATAAAATTCAAGCGGTCAAAGAAGCACTTGTGATGTTTGATCCGTTCAAAGGTTCAGATTTCAAAGGAATGCATGCTGATTCAGGTGTTTCTGACCAGCCCTTGGGCCTTGAGGAGACCATCAGGGGGGCTCAAAATCGTGCGAAGAATGCTTTTGGAAATTGTGATTTCAGCGTGGGGCTGGAATCCGGCCTTGTGCCGGTTCCCCTGACGCACACCGGATACATGAATCTATCTGCCTGTGTTATTTTTAACGGGACCGCCATGTTCGTGGGTCTGGGTCCTGCTTTCGAACTTCCCGAGTCCATCACCGGGCTTGTGGTTGAGCAAAACATGGAGCTGGATGATGCCATTCTCCAATCGGGTCTGACACAAAATCCCCGCATCGGTTATTCCGAGGGGATCATCGGGATTCTGACCCAGGGTGTCGTCACCCGGAAAGATTATATGGTCCCCGCAGTGGCCATGGCAATGGCCCGTCTTATTCCCGAGCTTTTCTAAGGGATTCATACGGTTAAGACCCGATTCTTTCCAAGAATAATCCTTCCTATTGGGTTGACTCAAACCACAAGAACAACTATAATCAAAAAAGTGAAAATATCTCAGCCTCTCACGTGATTTCCCCAAAAATTCCTGTCCCTGACCCAGGAGAGAAATATGTTAAGTGCCGAAGCCATTTTGCGCCTGGTCAATCATCCGATGATCACGGTGCCCGAGAACATGACGATTATCGATGCCCTTAAATCCATTGTGGATAACAAATGTGGGGCCGTTTGCGTTGAACGACAGGGCCAGGTTGTGGGCCTCTGGACCGAGCGTGACCTCATGCGCAATATGATTTCAGGTCCCTTTGATATGCAAACGGCATTGATTGGGGATTATATGGTTACAAATCTCTATACGGTTCCCCATACGGCAAGCCTTGAAGAGCTGGAAGACAAATGCGTGGGGCTTTACATCAGGCATCTGTTTGTTGAAAAAGACGGACAGATTATCGGTCTTTTAACCGCCCGGGATCTTTTGGTGGCAGACCTGAACCTGAAGTCCGACGAGGTTAAAAATTTAAAAAGCTATGTGAGCCTGGAGTATTACGAAAACTGGCGATGGAAAAAACCGTGATGCTCATTCCATGATAACATAATTTTTCATGCCTCTGACGGCCCTGCCGTGAGCCAACCCCTCACTTCGTTTGGGACGGCTTTTTAAAAAAATTTGACAAAACACATTTCCACGAAAACAATATGGGCCCTGCCCGTGAGAGACAGTAATGGCCTTCCATGGGTTTGGGCTTATTCTCAGCCCTCCCTCCAATCCCATTTGTAATGCTATTTAAAGCTTGTGTTGAACTTTTATCGGACAGACGTTATAGTCCGCCCTTGGTATACAACGAAATGCCGGTTTTTTTTGGACTTGCAACATGACAAAGGAGGACTGCCATGAAACTGATTCATTATACAGACGAGGTGCCCACGCGTATTGACAACGATGTGGCCAAAGGGGTTTCTGCAAGGCTCCTCATAGGAAAAAATGACGGGGCGGATCATTTCTGCATGCGGCTGTTTCAACTTGATGAAGACGGATACACACCAAGGCATCAACATGAATGGGAGCATGAAATTTTTTTCCACCAGGGTGAAGGTGAAATTTTTTTGGAAGACACATGGAAGAAGGTGACCACAGGAAGTGTGGCCTTTGTTCCGGGGCATATGGACCACCAGATCCGAAATACAGGAAAAGTTCAACTTGCCTTTGTCTGTCTGATCCCATCAGGTTATCCTGAATTGTAAATATTATGATTCGACTTATCAATAGCCCATTTCTTCGTTGACCACGATGATCGAGATATCGGTCAGCATGGGTTTGCGGTGTAAAATGGACGTGATATTGCAGATGCGCATGGGGGCGTTGCAGTCAGCGCAGCGTCCGGTCAGGGCGCAGGGCGTGTCTGCACCGAGGCTTTTGGCCCGCATGGGGGCGGCAACCTCTCTGATTCTGCGGATGGCCGAGTCGAGATCCTGGGTGACTTTGTTGATTCCAGCCACAATGATCACCTTTTTGGGGCCGAAGGTCATGGCATTGATCCGGTTTCCGATGCCGTCCATATTCACGATTTCACCGGTCTGGGAAAGGGCATTGGCGCTGCAGAGAAAACAATCGCAGTTGCTTTGTTTTTTCCTGTATTCCAGACTGGTTTCAAAGGAAAGCCCCTCTTCGTTGTGGTCAAAGATCCGTTTTCCCATGTCCTTGAGACGTTCTTTGATTCCCAGGGCATTGATGGTGTCCGAACCGCCGAATCCGAACCGTTCAAAGGGTGCTGTCCAGTCAAGAATGAGATTGACCGCCGCCTGGGGGGTCTGAACAAGGTGGGCGTCAAACCGATGATTGATCAGGTGCGTCACACAGTGCTCCCCCAGTTTTGTTCCAAGCCATTTTTTATGGATCTGATCCATGCGAGCCATTCCTTTCATTAAAAATCATCATCAAAATCTTACGGGTTCATTGCCCATTTAAAAAAGTCGGATTACCGTCATATTTTTTTATTATACTCTTACCTGTCTCTGTGTAAAGTGACTCTTCAGATAGGTCACAAAAACAATTGATCCTATATCGCTATGCAGCAGGAAAGCATGGGGATCAGTTAATATAACGTAATCCATGCAAAACACCTACAATGACATAAATTTTACATCCTCGTGTTTTTAAAGGTGGCCATTTGTAACATTATAAATAAAATACAGTATGTTAAAATTATAAAAAGGGGTAACTGCTTTGCCCGGAACGTCTTTTTTTTCACTTAAATTTTGACTGGTCAAAAACCAGGCCTAATATTTAACCATTCCTTATATTGACATCTTCCATGGATGGAAATTAACTGGACGTAAATAGTCTTATTTTTCAAGGATTATGCACCCCATAGATACCCTTGAATCAATCAAGATTCATAGGGAAAAAACGATTCAGATGTAAGGAAGCCGTCAGATGCGTGATGTTTTTGATAAATGCCGGAACATACACCGGGTAAAAGCCTTGGTAAGGAGTATTAATAAGAGCGTATCTGTGGAGCATCGATGGGGTTTGGATGATCATTATATTGATCATCACATTGAAGACATCCTTGATATTTTTTACAGCACAGCGCCCATAAACAACGGGGGGCCCCTGATCAGTCATCGGGGCAGGAGCTGGATCCAGTTCTGCGCCAATAATTACCTGGGCATGGCAACACACCCTGAGGTCATCAACGTGGCTGCCGACTATGCGGCTGTTTACGGAATCGGGTCACCCATGGGTTCACGCATGCTGGGTGGTACCACGGAGCTTCACCTGGAGCTTGAACGGCAGATTGCGGATTTTAAAAAGACAGAAGGCTCTCTGACCTTTTCCGTGGGTGCCAACGCCATGATCGGGTCGGTCAGTGCTCTGGTGTCACCCATGGATGTGATTATCAGTGATGAGTTGGCCCATGCCAGTCTGAATTGCGGAGCTGTCCTTTCACGGGCCAAGGTCGAACGGTTCAAGCATAATGACCTTAATCAACTGGAAGACATATTAAAGAAAGTCGATCCCAAACGTGGAAAACTCGTCATTGTTGACGGGGTATACAGCATGAACGGTGATGTGGCTCCCCTGGTTGAGATATGCGATCTCAAGGACAAGTACCATGCAAGGCTCTTTGTGGATGATGCCCATGGAAACGGGACCCTTGGCAACGGGGGGGGCGGTGTGGCAGAGGTCCAGGGGGTTGAACACCGGATTGACATTCATGCCGGGACCTTTAGCAAGGCGTTTGGCCTACAGGGCGGTTTTATTGCTTCCAATAAAGATGTTGTCACCTATTTACGCCATATGGCGAATACCACCATTTTTACTAAATCCCAGCCTGCCGTTATTGTGGCCGCCACCATCAAAGCCCTTGACATTGGGCGTAAAGCCACAGACCTACGGCAGAAACTTCATGACAATGCCCAGGCTTTACAGACACGTCTGGTGGAATTGGGGTTTAATATCGGTGATACGGTAACGCCCATCACGCCCATCGCCTTTCCGGGATTGCAGGCGGTCCTTCTTTGCGAGGAACTTCGAAGGGACTATGCTATTTGGGTTCAACCGGTGATTTTTCCGGCAGTGCCGATAAGCACATCCTTGATTCGAGTGATCCCCACGGCCATGCACACAAAAGAACAGATAGAGTATTTTTGCAACTGCCTTTACGATGTTTATGACCGGAAAATGAAACTGTTTCAACCGGTACATCATGCTCTGAAACAGCCAAAGGACAGGCGAATATACACAGATGCCAGCGACGGAAATACACGGAGGGTGTACGGGTGAAAATTACAGTCAAACCGGTACAAACAAAAAAAGAGATGATGACATTCATCACATTCCCCTGGACGATTTATAAAAAAGATCCCAACTGGGTTCCTCCGTTGATTTCAGATAGAAAATCCTTTTTAAATCCTGAAAAAAACCCATTTTTCAATCATGCCATCGTTCAATTGTTTATTGCTTACAGAGAAAAAAAACCCGTGGGGACCATCTCGGCCCACATTATTTATGATCACAACAAAATTCACAATGACAGCACAGGTTTTTTTGGATTCTTCGAAGCCATTGATGATCAATTGGTTGCACACGCACTTTTTGAAACAGCATCTTCCTGGCTGAAATGCCGGGGGATGACCATCATGCGCGGGCCCATGAATTTTTCCATACACGACACCTGTGGTTTGCTTGTTGATGGGTTTGACTCCAGTCCCTGCATTATGATGACCTATAATCCCAGATATTACGAGAATCTCATTGACTCATTCGGGTTTGTTAAAGAAGCTGATCTGTACGCTCTGGTGATGGATCTTAAGGAAAAGCCCGGGGAGCATGTCCGTCAGATAGCCCGGGATGTCAGGGCGGATCATCCGAATATCCGCATTCGAAAAATAAATATGGATAACTATTATGAGGAGGCAACGTTCATCAAGGAGCAATACGATGGCGCCATGGTAAAAAATTGGGGTTATCTTCCGTTCAGCGACGATGTATTCATGTATACGGCAAAAGCCATGAAACCGTTTATTGACCCTGATCTGATTGTTTTTGCCGAGATTGATAATAAAATTATCGGATACTCCATGTCCATTCCTGATTACAACTTTATCCTTAAAAAACTCAATGGCCGTCTTTTCCCCTTCGGCATTTTCAAGTTGCTTTTCTTCAGGAAAAAAATATCGTATGGTCGAATGGTCGCATTGGGAGTGCTCCCGGAATTCCGTGATAAACGTGCTGCCGTTCTCATCTATGAAGATGCATGGATGAACCACATACATGCAGGATACAAACGGTTTGAAGGGGGTTGGACCCATGAAAAAAATCCCTTTCTCAGCACCACGACGTGGCTGGGGGCAAAGATCCATAAAACCTACCGGGTTTATGATTATCACATCAATTAGCCCGGGGAAAAAAAGACAGATCATCCATGAATCGTAAGAGCGTACTTATACTGGGCGGATATGGCCGCGTGGGTGCCGCAACGACCCGGGAACTCATGGCCATGACGGATGCGCCATTGACGGTTGCCGGAAGGAATAAAAAAAAGGCGGATATCTTCGCCCGGACCTTGGGTCACAGGGTCCAGGGTGCTTACGTGGATGTTTTTGACAAACAATCTCTTTTAAGTGCCATGGCCAACGCAGTTCTGACCCTTAATTGTGCGGGGCCGAGCAGTGAAATCAACCACATTGTCGCCGAGGCAGCCCTTGAGTCAGGATGTCATTACGTGGATGTGGCCTGCTACGAGGAAGCCACGGGCAAAATTCAAAGCTGGAATCAAACGGTGTGTTCAAAAGAATTGATTTTCTGCACATCCGCAGGCCTGGTCCCCGGCCTGATCGGCATCATACCAGGCTATCTTGCAGGGAGGCTGGAGTCCGTGGACGCCATGGACATCTGTTTTATTTTTCATGATGAACTGACGGCTGTATCGGCATGGGACACGGTGGACCAGTTCAAAAAAGGAGATCTGTCGATTTACAAACAAGGCACGTGGCAGAGCGTGCCCCTATACACCATCAAAAAGATCGTGTTTCCAAAGCCTTTTGGGGCAAAACTCTGCATTCCGGGAATGGTTTATGATATGACCTCCATTCCGTCACGGTATGCCATGAATGATTTTGCCTTTTACGGGGCATTGCAAAGCGAATTGATGAGCTTTATCGCTGTTTTTTGCTGGCTATTTAGAAAAATAAGATCTGAAAAATTATTTAAGTATGCCTCGTCTGCCTTGCGTTATTTAAGTGTCATCAGCACCCGAAAAGGACCACGGGGCTATGCAATCAGAGCCATTGCCCATGGCCAAATAAATCATAAGAAATTATCTCTGACATATGATCTTTCCCACCATGATATGTACCTGGGAACCGCCATAGCCGCAGCCATCACCGTAAAAATGATTCTTGATAAAGACATTTATAAATCGGGTGTTTTTTATCTTAATGAATGCATTAACCCTGAAACATTCATGGAATATGCCTTAAAACGAGGGCTGCTGTTTAACGTTCAGACACACAAAGAGGAAGGGAGTACAGCATGATAAAAATGCGTTATGGGATACCGCCTCAAATCAAGCCCTTGGCGTTGTTGAACAGGGCTTTCAGTTATATGGTCATCCCCATGGTACTTGTTTGTTTTTCAGCCTGCTCCATGAAGGTGCAGATGGTCAGATCCATGGTGCCCCTGATGGATGATATGAATGCTGCTGTGAACATGAATACCGATATTGAGATGGTCCGTGATGCGTTTCCCTTTGTTCTTATCCAACTGGATGGGTTTATCACGGTGGACCCCAATGAAGACATGCTCCTGAATGCATGCGAGGCATACAGTGGCTACAGCTTTGCATTTGTTGAGGATGTGGATAATAAACGGGCAGGGCGTCTTTATTCTAAAGCCAGAGAGTATGGGATTCAGGCTCTCAAACACAATGGTTTTTTTGCAGAAAATTATAAACGAACGGATTTGGAGTTCAGCGAGCTGCTGGCCGGATTCAGCCGACGGGATGTTCCGGCTCTCTATTTGACGGCAAACGCATGGATGGGCTGGATCAGCCTCAACCTGGATGATCCCGAGACCTTTATGGACATTCCCAAAGTCGTGGCTATGCTGAATAAAATTATTGAACTGGATGAGACGTATTACTATGGTTCGGCCCATGTTCTGCTCGGGACCTATTACAGCGTTCCAAAAGCTGTGGGGGGCAATCCTGAAAAAGCACGGTATCATTTTAACAGGGCCTTTGAGATTTCTGACAACAAGATGCTGATTTTCCATTATCTCTACGCCAAATACTATGCAACCCAGTCCTTGGACAAGGCGCTTTTTACACAGATGCTGGACAAGGTTATGTCATCCCCGGATACTATTTTCCCGGAGATGGGCTTTGTCAATGCGTTGGCCAAATGGAAGGCAGGAAATCTTTATCAAAAGGCGGATGAGTTTTTTTAAATTAACCCCATGGGGCGAATAAAGAGGAAGGAAAACGGGATATGAAAAGACACACCTTGATCATTGCCATGACTCTGTTGTCACTCATCATGTTCAGCGTAGGTCACGTTGGGGCAGATGAACCTAAGGTCGTCATAAAAATGGCGTCCATTGCACCCAAGGGCTCAAATATGGCCAACATCTATGAAGATCTCATTAAAAGAACCTATGAGGAAACAAACCATGAGGTTCAATTTAAAGTCTACTGGGGCGGTGTCCAGGGTGATGAAAAAGATGTGATCCGGAAGATTAAAATCGGCCAGCTCCATGGTGGCGGCATCATGGGTCCAAGCCTGGGGACCATCGTCCCCCAGGTTCGGGTCACGGAACTCCCCTATGTGTTCTGGAGTAATGGGGAAGTGTCCTATGTCCGGTCCCAGCTTGAGAGTGAAATGGATAAACGTTTTGAAGAAAAGGGTTTTATTGTTCTTGGCTGGCTGGATCTGGGTTTTGTATATGATTTCTCCAAGATTCCCCTGACCTCCCTTGATATTGTGAGAAAGCAGAAATGGTGGGCCATAGAAGGCGATCCCCTGGTGCAGGAAATTTTTGACACCCTGGAAATATCCCCCATTTCTTTGTCCATTGCCGATGTGGCCACCGCTTTATCGACAAATCTCATTGACTGTGCCAGCTCAAATCCCTTTGGAGCCGTGGCATTTCAGTGGTATACGAGATTTAAATACATGACCAATGTCCCTGCCTGCAATATTCTTGGTGCCACCATTGTGACCAAGGATATCTGGGACAAGATTTCACCAAAAAGTCAGAAAATTATTTTGGACATTTCCAGAACGGAACATGAAAGGATCGTTGCGGCGGTTCGCCAGGATGACGCAAAAAGTCTTGTCCTCCTTAAAAAAGCCGGAATAAAAATCATAGAAATTGACAAGATAAACAGCCCGGATAGTCAATATATTTTTGAAGCCAGCAAGACGGTCCGGCAAAACCTTGTGGGAAAGTTGTATTCACAGGAACTTCTGGATCGGACCCTTGCCCTTGTGGACGAGTACAGGAAAAATCATCCCGGATCTGAATTTGATAGCATCATCACTCAATGACATGGTGATTAGACAATGCGCATACTGCTTGTTCGACCACAACAACCGGAAGAGACCCATGGGTTAAAACTCATCATGATCTGCGAGCCCCTTGAACTTGAATATGTGGGGGCCAGTGTGCCGGATCATGAGGTCCTTATCTGTGATTTAATGGTGGACAATAATCTCGATGCCTGCCTGAAGGAATTCAATCCCCAGGTGGTGGGGACGAGTTGCTACATCAATAACATAAGCGAGGCTCTGGACGTCTGCAGGCGTGTAAAACAGTATGATCCCGGTATCAGAACCGTCATGGGAGGGGTCCACGCGGCATTGAATCCAAAAGACTTTCAAAACAGATACGTGGATTTTATTGTCCATGGCGAGGGCATGACAACATTCAAGGAATTGATCGAATGCCTGGACACCGGAGGGGATCTGTCCAGGGTAAAGGGCATCGGTTATGGGAAAAAAGCGGGATTTTGTTTTACGGATGTGAGACCGTTCCCCAAGGATGTTGATCAATTCCCTCTGCCCGACAGAAAACTCACCCAGCCGTATCGAAAGGACTATTTTTATCTCCAGTGGCGCCCCCTGACCATCATGAGGACCTCCTGGGGCTGCCCTTACCAGTGCACCTTCTGCTATAACCGGCATCTGACCGATGATAAGTATTTCTCCCGTTCACCTGAATCCGTGGTCAATGAAATCGAATCCATTGATTCCAAGGAAGTGTTCATTATTGATGACACCTTTCTTTTCAACAAGAAACGTTTAGATACCCTCTATCATATGATCAAAGAGCGGAACATTGAAAAGGAATATCTGGTCTATGGTCGCACTGATTTTGTTGTACAGAACAAAGAGATTTTAAGAAAATGGGAAGACATAGGCCTTCGGATGCTCCGTGTGGGAATCGAAGCGGTCACCAACGAAGAACTTGATCAGTACAACAAACGAAACAGCATTGAAAACAATAAAAAAGCCGTGGAGATCTGTCATGAACTGGGTATTGACGTTTCCGCATCCTTTATTCTGCAGCCCCATTATACCAAAGAACATTTCAAAGCGCTGAACAGGTATATCAAGGAACTGGGCCTGGTCTATATCTTTTTAAACCCCCTGACCCCTCTTCCTGCAACGGATCTTTATCACGAGTATAAGGACCGGCTGATCGTTCCCTATGAAACAGGTCATGCCCTGTGGGATTTCCAGCACTGCGTTATCAGACCGACCCAGATGTCTCTCAAGTCATTTTATCGCTCGATGAATATCGTGTATCTGAGCGTGTTGAACCCCTTTCGGGTGCGAAAGATAAAGATGCGAAAACAACCTTACCTTTTGCCCACATCCAAAGAAACCTGGGGCCTTTATAAAAATATGTTTATCACCATGGTCGATACCTTGTTTGCTTATCGCCAGCACGGCATCATCGAAAACAAAAATTCCCATACACGCATTAAAAACAAAGCCACGGAAGAGGTGGGCCATGACCTGAACTAACCGTCGTTGTATGCGTTTTCAGGCTTCCAGCCAGGTAAAATTTTATCAACCACCCGCTCCCCTTGGTCGCTGAAGAACACGAGGAGTACGAAGAAATATGCCTCCGGCGGCCAGCTTCCCAGCCTTCGCGGGGACAAGCTTAAAAAGCTGGACCGGTCTTCGCCAAGGCTTCTCCCCCGACACGCAAATGGGTAGTGGGTTTGAGGCTTCATCGTAGGCCAACCATGAATGACCTAAAGAAAATAATACCTGTTTGCCAAATTTTTCTGTTTGAAAAGAAAGGACCTTTCATTGAATCATTCATTTAATTCAGACCAAACAAGCGTGGGTTGTCCGTCATGCGGTTCAGACGCGGGGAGCCTGGGCGGACGATGCATAAAATGCGGTGGCCTGATACCGCCCCCCAACCGACTGTCCAGGCTGATAAGCCAAGTGGAAACGGCCCTGGTGTCTCTGTTGCTCTGTGCCATGGTGTTCCTTGTTTTGTTTCAGATCATCCTGCGGAATTTTTTTTCTACGGGGGTAACAGGGGGTGCAGAGATTGTAAGGCACCTCGTTCTCTGGGTTGCATTTATTGGAGCGGCCATGGCTGCCCGCAGTGAAAGTCATCTCAAAATCGATGTGGCTTACAGGATACTGCCTTCAAACATGAAACAGATTGTAAACGTCCTCACAGGGGCCTTCACAACGACGGTGTGTGCCATTCTTTTTTATGCGTCCATCCGGTTTCTCCTCGTGGACTTTCACGCTGGGACAGTGATAGCCTTTCATGACACACCCACCTGGATTCTCGAGATAGTCATACCCCTGGGTTATTTTGCTGTCATGCTCTGGTTTTTAGTAAGAAGTCTTAACATCTGCTTACAGTGGATAGGGGTAAGGGGTCACTAATATGGTTTCAGCAATCGTCATTCTGATCATTGTCATGGCCCTTCTGGGTGCCCCGGTCTTTGCGGTCTTATCCGCCTTTGCCCTATTGGGGTTTTATGTCTCTGGCGTACCCTTTGCCGCCCTCATCGTTGATGTCTACAGCCAGTTCTCCAACAACCCTGTTTTATACACCATCCCCATTTTTACCTTTGCGGGCTTCATCCTTTCAGAAAGTAAAGCCTCAACGCGGGTGGTCAACGTCTCCCAAGCCATGCTGGGGTGGCTTCCCGGAGGCTTTGCCATTGTATCGTTATGTGCCTGCGCCTTTTTTACATCGTTCACAGGGGCCTCCGGCGTCACCATCATAGCCATTGGCGGATTGCTCTATCCTGCCTTGATTAAAGACGGTTATTCGGAAAAATTCACCCTGGGACTTTTAACCTCATCGGGAAGTCTTGGACTTCTTTTTTTCCCGAGCCTTCCCATCATCATCTATGGGGTTGTGTCCAAAACGAGCATTCCACAGCTTTTTGCAGCGGGTCTTATTCCGGGCATTTTTCTTATCCTAATCCTGTCCCTTTACAGTATCATGACAGGAAAGAAGACCCAGGCCAAACGGGTAAGCATTTCATTCCATCAGATTCTAACCACGGCAAGCGTCGCCAAATGGGAGCTGTTTATTCCGGTGATCCTCCTTGCGGGGATTTTCAGTGGTATCGTGACCTTGGGAGAGGTGGCATCCATTTTGGTGCTGTATACATTTATCGTGGAGGTTTTTGTCCACAAAGACATCGCCCTGGGGCGATTTCCGGCCATTTTCAAGGAGAGCATGGTCCTGGTGGGGGCTATCTTCATCATCATCGGTTCGGCTTTGACCCTGACCACCTACATGATTGATGAAGAGATCCCCATGCGTATTCTTGCATTCATACAGGAATACATCACTTCACCCTATGTTTTTCTAATAGCCCTGAACGTGTTTCTTTTGGGTGTGGGCTGTCTTATGGATATTTATTCAGCCCTTGTTGTCGTGGTACCCATCATTGTTCCCATAGCTATCAGTTATGGGATTGATCCTGTCCATCTCGGAATTATCTTTCTTGCTAATCTTGAGATCGGTTATTCAACACCGCCGCTGGGCCTGAACCTGTTTATATCAAGTATTCGGTTTGATACGTCCATCATCACCCTTTATCGGGCATGTGTGCCATATATCATGATTTTGATTCTGGGATTGATGGTGATTACCTATGTGCCATGGATGAGCCTTTTTCTGATTACGCAATTTTCCATTCAGTAAGGGTAAATCAGAATTTATATCCTTTTTTAAGAAGAATCCCTTTCATCTCCTGGGCGGCCTTTTTGAGTGAACGGATCTGTTCTGTGTCTTCGGCGCAACTCTTCAGAACAAAATCCACGGTTTTCATAACGTTATTGTATCGTGGCCGCTCAGGAATCGTATCGGGATCCAGATATTTGTCCATGGTCCGTGTTCGCCATGTGCCGCCGTCACAATAGGCTTTCCAGATGCCGCTTTCTTCAGCAAGATCGATTTTTGTTTTTTTGGTCGAATTTTCCCAGATCATCAGTGTCATGGTCAATAATTCGGAAATTTTTTCTCGAATCTCAGATTCTTTGATATACAGAGGGCTTAAATGGTGACTGATGTCTTTGATAGCATAATCAAGAGCCGCAAGCCGCTCATCAAAATCGAAGGCCATCTGGTCCACCGTTTCGGAAATTTTGCTGCTATCCACCGGGACCTTCGGCTCGGGATACACCATGGGATTATTTGGGGGTTTCTGTGGTGATGGGTCCTGGTGAACCATATCTATCACAGGATTTATGATCAATGAATAATAAGGCTCGTCATCAATGCTTAATGCCGCCAAGGACAGGCTTCCCCGGAGCCGTGTCCCGTCCTTACGCTGCAGGTCCATCAGAATAGGCTCGTTCTTATCCCCCGATCCGGTCAGTGCCGTGAGGGAAAGGATATGTGTTTCAAAGGATGAGTGCTGGTCCATGGGGAAAAGACCGTTGACAGGCTGGTGCATAATTTCAGCAGGTGTATAAGAAAAAAGATTTTCAGCACCCTTATTATAAAAAATAATATCCCGTAAATAATTGATGACGATGATTGTATCCGAGGTGGTGTCCAGCACTTTTGCAAGACGGAAATTGGAAATGCACAGTTCCTCTTCGGTTAATTTTCTCTTGTAGGCTTCTTTATTCAATTCATTGATGGCCCGCCTGAGCTCTTTGGATCGTTGGGTGACGGTTTCTTCAAGTTGCTCATAGAGCCGTGTGTTTTCAATGGATATTGCGATTTGTGCCGCAAGTAAATCCAAAGACTTTCTATGTGCTGGCGTAAAGGCCCCCATGATAAGGTTGTTCTCAAAATAAAGAATCCCCATCAATTCATCTTTGTGTAATATGGGAAAACAATAAATGGATTTGGGCTTATGGACAACAATATAGGGGTCAGCAACAAAAGGGCCATCTGATCGGGCATTATTCAGCAAAATAGGCTGAATTGACTGTGCACAGGCATGAACGATTGCCTTGGAAAGGCCTGTGTGCTCGTCGATGGGTATGGACTGCAACACAGGAAAATCTTCAGATCCAGCGTGCCCTTCAGCTTCTATAAACAGGTGATTGTGTTTTAAAAGGATCATGTATCCTTTTTCCGCTTCCATATTCGATATGGTGATCCGCATCATTTTTTCCAGGAGCTTGGGATAGGCCACCTCCTCGGCGATGTCCTGGGATTCTTTGAACACCTTTGACAGGTTGACACTCTGGCTTCCAGGATCCAGTGCACCGGCAGAGGACAATGATGCGTGTATTTCCATAAAAAGATAGGGCTCATAGTTTTTCTCAAGATACCCCAGCTTTGAAATATTTCCCCATTCGCGGTAACATTGGTAGGCATCGTTGATGCAGCGGGCTCCGATTTTATCCTTGCCCATGGAAAAATAGTAGCGGGCCGCCAGTTCATTGGCCTGGCCTTCCTCATGGATGTATTTGTATTCCCTGGCATAGGTGAGGGCAAGATCATAATAGGTTTCAGCCTTGTTTTTTCTGTTCAGAATACGAGCGCATTCGGCTTTGACAAGATAAAAGCGATGTAAATTATTTGCGGGTGCATGGGTGACCATTTTCTTGAGTATTTTCAGATCATTTCTTACCCGGATCAGGCAAATTTTCTTTTGTGCATAGGACAGGGTGGGGTACAAGCCCAATCGAATCAACGCATCGTAGTAAGGGATGTCTCGTTCCACAATAAATCCGGAGACGGATTTTCGGTATTTTTTGACCACAGAAAGGCTGGATAAAGCCTGGGTATACTTATGGTACTCGACTTCCAGATTGAGTTTGGCATTGTATAAAATGGCAAGTGCCAGTCTGTTGTTTGTTGATTGCCAGAACGGAAGGGTGGTTTTTTCGTTGAAGACGTTACCCATCAATTGAGTTGGGTCATCATTTGGCTCCAGACGATTTAAGATGGCCTGCCATAAAATTTTCTGAAGAGTTAAAACCTGTTTTTGATTAATGGATTTAATGAGTATGTTTTTTTCCCGGATGCTCTGTTCAATCTGGGGAAGTGGGACTCCCGCATGATAGGCCATTTGGTTGCTTACGCAAAGATTCAGAGCCGCATAAAACAGGTCACCCGACTCGAGCCCATAACGATAGCCGTCGATAAAATCTTCGAGGGTGTTTCGAATGGGTTCTTTCCAGTGTCGTATCAGACAATTATAGACGCATAGGAACATGGACATGTATTTCCGGCAATGGGGGTGCTCGGCAAGCTTTATTCCCAGAGTCCCGAATTTACATCCGTTTTTGATGTCCCCGAAAACGGATATCAGCATGGCCCCATAGGCAAAAAAGCAAATGGGGTGCTCGGGTGCCTTGCCATATTTCAAGGCATTTTGAACCGACAGAATGACATATAAGGACAGGAGCTTCGGGGCTTTGCTGTAAAGAGCAATGCCCAGGCTGGAGCCGACCTCAAGGGTCTTTAGGACCGCGGGGTCCGTCATTTCAGGCAGATTGATCAGGCTATCGATGTTTTTGCCCAGTAACATGACTCTTAACCTGGCATATTCCCTGAAAACATCCCATGGGCTGGCTGCCAATGGATAATGTGAGATCACACCCTGTAAGGACACGCCGATGGTCAAGGCCGCTATAAAATCCTCCTGGGCAATGCAGGCATGGACTTCGGCCTTGTAGATATCGATTTTATCCAGAAAGGATTCTGCATGGGCAAGGGCAATATTTGCCAATTGATACATCCTGGCATAGTCACCTTTCAGGCATGATACTTCCACGCATTCTGTAAAAGCATCCATGGTCAGTTCATGCTGGGTTTCCCACGAGTCAGAGGGAAGAAGGGATATGGATTTTTCCAGATATTCATAGGCCGGAAGATACGCTGATGATGCCTTGGCCTTTTTGGCGCACTCCAGATTATATCGGATGAGTTCCGTTTTTTCGTCTGTGTCCGTGATCAGGATAGCCCCATGATTGAGTTGGTCAGTCATGAAGAAAATTTTATCCGGAATGGGACAGACCTCGTTCATACGGACCAGGGTCCTGCCGATACGATGGTGGATGGCCTGCCTCTCGGTGGCGGGTATGGTGGAATAAATTGCTTCCATGATCTGATCATGGAGAAAACAGCCCTGCTCGTTTTCCATGTCAATGAGCCCAGCGGCCGTTGCCGCGTAAAGATGGCTGTAAATGAGGTCCATAGAATGTGAATCCACCCCGGACAGGAGTTCCAAATCAAAAGGACTCCCCAGGCAGGCACATATGTCCAAAGTCCTTTTTTCCGGTTCGGTCAGGGAGTCTATCTTGCTTTTTAGAAAGGCCAGGACATTATCTGTGGATGGGACCAGGTTAATTTTTTCAATATCCCAGGCCCAGTCAAGATTCTTATCGCGGAAAATCAAACCTGTGTCATGGAGTCTGTTTATGAACTGGTTGATAAAAAAAGGATTCCCGCCGGTTTTCCTCCACACCACGCTTGAAAGAGACATCAATTCGGCGTTTGTTGATTTAAGCAAGCACCCCACGAGTTGATGGGTTTCCTGGGCATTCAGGTCGGACAGCTCGATGAAATGAACGTGACAGCCGCTTGCTTCAATCTTCCTGATCAAGGATGTCAACGAATGGGAGGCATCGACTTCATTGTCCCTATAGGCCCCGATGAACAAGAAATATTCAATGGTGGGGTCACCGACAACCGACTCCATCAAGCTGAGACTGGCATGATCAATCCATTGCAGGTCATCGAGAAAGAGCGTCAGGGGATAAGTTTTTCTGGCAAATACCCGGATAAATTTTTTAAAAACCTGATGAAAACGGTTTCGTCTTTCCCTGATGTTCAGAGAGTCTGTCTCGGGCTGCCTTCCGATAATCTGTTCAAGCCCGGGGATGACTTCTGTGATCAACCGGCCGTTTTCACCCAATGTCTCAATGAGATCTTCTTTCCATTGCACGATGGAACCATGTCTTCCGGTCAGGATCTGATTGGTGATATGCGTGAATGCTTGGATAACCGATTCATAGGGGGAATTATGCAGATACTGTCCGCATTTACCGGTAATGAAAAAGCCTTCCTTTGTAATCCTGTTTGCGGCAAGGTCAGAAATGATGGCTGTCTTGCCTATGCCCGCATCACCTTTGACAAGAACCGTTTCATTGGCACCCATCTGGACCTTGACAAAGGTGTTCAAAATCATTCGTTTTTCTTTTTGCCGGCCCACCAGCACCTTCGGCCATGTATTGTCTACGGAGACGTCTCGGCTCATTTTTTTGACGTCCCCCATTATCGCATTTTCCAAGTGCTTCTCCATGGTTATGGATTTACATCCCTTATTTCTCAGGATATAAATTCTGGCTGATATCCCGGATGGCATTTTCTATTGCCGAAAGTCTGCTGTTGAACCCTGAAGCAATTTCAAAAACTTTTTTTGAAACGATCGCTGAGGAGTCCACCCCCTGGTTTTTAATATGACCTTTTTTCACCTTGGATGTTTGTGTGTGAGTATGGCCTTCAAGGGGTCTGATGATAACTGAGTAGAAGGGTTCTTCTTTGGTTGAAAAGGCCGTAATATAGATATCTGCATCAAAAAGACTCCCGTCACTTCGTTGCATGGTCACCCGGACAGGATTATTTTTTCCTGATAGTCGGGATGGGGGATAATCAGAATTAAAAGATCGGAGTAGTTCGTCAAAAATATGCAGGGATTCGCTGGGAAACAGCCGGGATGCCGACGTATTGATAATCGCCGTTGCCTGAAAAAGAAGGAGGGATTCGGCACCATTGTTAAAAAAAACTACCTCGTTAAGATGATTGACAATGATGATGCCTTCACTTGTACTATCCAGAACCCTTATAAGCCGGTGATGGGACAAGCGCAGAGCCTCCTCTTTGGACCTGCGAATCTTCACTTCGGCTTTTAATTCATTGACGGCTGTTTGGAGCTCTTTTGTCCTCTCGGCCACTTTTTTTTCAAGATTATCATAAAACATGGCATTACCGATGGAGATGGCAATCTGTGAGGAAAGCATCTTCAGGATATCAAGACGTTCGGCTGTAAATGCACCGGCTGCAACATTATTCTCAAAATAAAGAAGCCCGATAAGTTTCCCTTTATTGAGCAGGGGACTGCAGAGGATGGACTGGGGTTTCTTTTCCAATATATAGGGATCGTAAATGAAACGGTCCTCGGCCCCGGCATTTGTAAGACAAATGGTCTCTTTTGTCCGTGCAACATAATTCACAATGGCTGGTGAAAGACCCGGGTGCCCATCAACGGGAACAGATTTCAGCAAAGTCACCTCTTCAGCATTCATTTTACCTTCTGCCTCGACGAACAACTGATTGTTTTTGCTGAGAATGATACATCCTTTTTCGGCGCCTGCATTCTCAATGGTTATCACCATCAACCGGGCAAGCAGCTTTGAAGGGGTGACTTCTCCTGCGATGGCCTGGGATGTCTTGATCACAGTTAAAAGGTCAATGGGAATGAGGGGCTTTTCTTTTCTTTCAAACATAGCCTGGGTCGTCAAGGGGTTTAGGCTTTTGGGAAGATAGGATGCGTAGTCAGATTCAAGATCGTTCAGTTTCGCGATGGCACCCCAGGTCCGATAACAATCATAGGCGTCATTAATAAACAATCCACCGATTTTCTGTTTTCCGATGGAAAAATAGTAGCGTGCAGCCAGTTCACAGGCATATCCTTTATATTGGATGTAACCATTCTGGCCAGCCAGAACGATTGAAAGGTCATAATACCGCTCTGCCTTCGTATTTCTGGACAGAACCCTCGAACGTTCGGCTTCCACAAGATAGACCAGGTGCATGGTGTTCATGGGAGCATGGTCGGCCATCTTTTTTAACAATTTAAGATACCTCTTCACTGTCGCGCGGGCTGCACGTTTTTTCCCATAGGATTGATCCTTGTAGGTGGCCAATATAATCAAGGCAGAATGGAACACGAAGTCTCTCTTGATAAATGAACCCCCTGCAGCGCCAAGATACTTTTTCAGTTCTTGACCATCTTCTGCGGCCCGGGCGTAGCGATGAAACAGGATGGCCGCATTCATCCGGCAGTGATACAAAGCTGCAAGCTCTGTCTCGCTGTTTGTTTCAACCAGCTTGGGTATCACGATGACATCGTTCAATACCTCTCCGGTCAGGCTTGTCGGATCACTGTTGCGCCCCATCAAGTTCAAAACCATTTGCCAGAAGATTTCAAGTCTGACAAGACTTTGCGGCTGATTCAAGTCTTTTATGAAGCGGCAATGCTGTTTTAACTGAACTTCCAGCACAGGTAGGGGTACACCGATTAAAAATGACCGGATACTGTGCATACTTATATTTACGGCCGCATAGAGGAGGTCTCCTGATTCCAGTCCATGGTAATACCCCTCCATAAAATCATTCATACCGTTTCGGGCATGCTCTTTCCAAGGGCGGATCAGAGTATTATAAAAGCTAATGGCCATGGCGCTGTAATTTTTGGCGTCGGGCCTCCGGGCATGGATCTGCAGCCCCAGATTTCCGAATCGATATCCATTTTCGATATCTCCAAAAACGGATATCAAAATGGCCCCGTAAGCGATATAGGTGTTTGCATGTTCGGGCAAAATGCCGTGTTTTAAAGATTCTCGGACTTGCCGCATGATCATTACGGCAAATTGCTCCGGAGCGACTCTGTATAAAGCATGGTTGAGATTTATTCCGATAATCAATTCTGCCTGCTTGACAGGATTGATCATTTTAGGCAAATGCAGGATATTTTTTTTCTTCATCAACGCCAGGCTTATTTTAAGATGAAGATGTTCTTTTAAGAGGCATATTTTGGACAGGGATTTTGGACGGCGGGTCAGTCCGGAAAGGCCTAAATCAGAGCCTATGGCCCCCTCAAGATCATCCACGGCAATGCAGGCAATGATTTTTGCATTACAAATTTTAAGTTTATCCAAATATGTGCGCGCCTGGGCCAGGGCAATGGATGACAAATCCTCCACCCGCTTGAAATCATCTTTTAAATGGCCGATTTCAATAAATCCCGAATATATTCCAAGAGAAAGATCATAGTTCGTTTCCCAGGACCCAGGGGGAAGCATGGATAATGCTTTGTCGTAGTATGTATGGGCTGACAGGTAGGCCGACGAGTCTTTGGATTTCCTGGCACATTGAAGGTTCAGATCCGCAAGTTCAAGTCGTTCAGTCAAGTCGGTGATCAGGTTTGGAGCCTGGTTCAGCTGATCAACAATATAGAAAATCCATTTCTGGATGTGGCCCTTGTCTCTTTTTTGTAGAAATGCCTTCCCAATCCGGTAATGGATGGCTTGTCGGTCCTTATCCTGAATGGAGGCATAGATGGTTTCCCGGATTTTGTTGTGAAGAAACCAGACTTTGTCTCTTCCCATGACGATGAGGCCACTATCTGATGCTGCCAGTAATGCATCAATATGCGGCCCCACAGAAGGTGAGGCAACCATGGCAAGATGGTCTATATCAAAAGAACTCCCCATGCAGGCACAGATTTCCAGCGTATTTTTTACCTGTTCATCAAGAAGTTTAATCGTGTTATTCAGAAGAGCAACAACATTATCTGTTGCCTGGATTTCACTGATTTTTTCCAGATTCCAATGCCAACCAAGGACAGGATCAAGGACCAGCATCCCCATGTCATAGATATTTTTAAGCAGCTGATTGATAAACAATGGGTTTCCCCCTGTTTTCCGCCATATCAATTCTGCCAGGGGAAGGGAGGGTTCTTTGACATTTTTTAGAAAACATCTGATTAATTGATGGGTTCCCATCTGATCAAGACCCCCAAGACAGATGGTGTGAATACCCTTTTCTTTTTTAATGTCTTCGGTGATAACGGACAGGGGAAGCGATGAATCCAGCTCATCGTCTCTATAGGCCCCTATGAAATAAATGTATTTCATACTGGAATCAACAAACGCAGACAGATTCAAGGTGGATCGATCCACCCATTGAAGGTCATCAATAAAAATGATCAGAGGGTGCTCTTCGGTGGCAAACACCCGAATAAAATTTTTTAATGTCGCATCAAACATGTTGCGATGTTTGTTGACCTTGATTTCAGGCATTTCAGGTTGTTTGCCGATAATACTCTCTAGCAAAGGGAACATGTCGGTCATAAGTTTCCCATTTGTTCCCACGGCTTTAAGCAGTTTATCCTTCCAGACTTGAATTCTCTCATCGCTTTCAGACAGTATCTGTTGGATCAGCCCCGAAAACGCTTGAATGGATGCACTGTATGGATAATCGGTCATGTATTGTTCACATTTACCCGAGGTGACATACCCAGGATTCGGGGAGTGAGCGATGGATGAAAGGAAGTTTTGAACAAAGGCTGTTTTCCCTATTCCGGAAGGGCCGGTAACAAACAGAACTTCGTTTCCCCCATTTTTTGCCCTTTTGTATGCATCTTTCAGTTCCTGCATCTGCTGGTTTCGACCGATAAGAACATTGGGAACAATATATTTGGTGGGGGTGTCATTTTGGGCGATTTCAAAACAGCCGATATCCCCGGAGATCCTTAATTGATATTGACATTTCGCTATATCCGCCATGAGGCAGAATGAATTCTGATAACGATCATCAGGATTTTTTTCCATCAACTTCATGACGATATTGGATAATACTGTGGGGACATCCGGATGAAAGGGCTGAATGTTGCCCGCAAGGTGACCGTGAATTATTTTGAGAGGCTCCTTTGAATCAAAGGGGACAACACCGGACAGAAGCTCGTAAAATAGAACCCCCAGGGAATAAAGATCGCTACGATAGTCGACGGAATCATTCATACGGCCTGTCTGTTCCGGTGACATGTAGGGAAGAACATCTATGGCGGCGTATGTTAGATATGGCTCTTCATTTCGTTTTGCAAGGAGGGACTCAATGCCATAATCCTTTAGGCGGATGGATGCAGACGTTTCATCCCAAAGAATGTTCTCTGGGGATAAATCCCTGAAAACAATCCGGTGTTGATGCAGATGCCCTAAAATATTTGCAAGCCCTTCAGCTATATAGAGGAAATGTCGTTGACTTATCGGCCGGTTAAGGGCTTCCTTGATCGGACGACCCTGGGCATCCTCTTCCACGATGGCAATCATGCCATCGTTATCAATCACGTCATAGGCACGTACAATACCATCCAGATGAAGGGACTGAAGCGCTTTCAATTCCTTTTTGAAAATGGTGACTGCTGCCGGTGAAAAGTGCCTGTGTTTCATGGCTTTTATAACGAATATATCGTTATTATGAGGCTTTACGGCTTTATAGACGGTGTAATGATACCTGTCCTCAACCTGCTCTGTTATCTGGTAATCACCGATTATCATTACAACACTTTCTTTGGAAGAAGAGATGGATCAACTTGTTTTTTATGAACAAACAAAACATCTCTTAATAAAGCGTATATTTATCAGGCCAATGTTAAGGTCATTGTAAAACGTGTTCATCCTCTGAAAATTGTGAGAGTGATCTCTTTTTCAGGTTTTGTAAATGAACATGATCCATGGGCGCCATACCATACATAGTTAATCAGTATAAACATTGTTAATAAATATATTGCAATTGTCAATACCATTCAAACTATCGTTAAAAAAAACTATTCATTCAGAAAAATGAACGCAATTATACCACGCACTCAATCACAGCCCCTATTTAACATGTCCACCCATTTTCAGGCAAAGAAATGAGTATGGGCCAGCTTTATCATGAAACCCTAATGTTCCTGAGACGGAGACGGTTTAATCTCAAACACCTTCACGGCCGTACTAAAAAAACATCTTGCTTTTCCATGTGCTGTGAGCATCACCGATGTTTAAGATTACTCGGAACAATCGACGCATGATACTGCCGGTTTCCCTGGTTTGTTAACTTAAAGGGTGCATAAAATCTATACTCGTAAGAGTTCAAAATGATTTAACTTATTAACAGAAGTATTTGCTTATGGCAAGAGCCTTTGTTTTCAACAGTTGCCCCAGGGAGAAACATCCCATTGCCTGACAGGTGACGAATAAATCTTAATACAATGATACACTCGTATTAACCATATGTGTTTCATCGGAAAAAAGTTTATTGTATGTAAAAATAACGGGTTCTGTTCCAAAAAATGCTTTTTAAAATACATCCATAAATAGCATATTATGTTGCATTCCTTTGTTTTTTAGATTTTCGAAATCAGGTGTCGTACGCGTACTCGAAAAGATATAAAATGTTCGACCATGAAAGACGTGATGTCTATCGTCAGTCAGGGGTGGGCATGGCTATATGAGAGAGTCAATACCCACGTGAATAATTGCCCGTTTTTTCTGGTTTTTTGTAGTAACCCGGCCGCGTATATAACGTTCCGGGAGAAACCCATAAAAAAACCCGGGTGGTCGGCCAGGTGGGAACCTGGCCGGCGTAACCCGGGTTTTTTTGTATTATCCGTTTATTTATCGGATGATTTTTTTTGTCCACTCCTTAATGAAAGACTCGCAAGAAAAAGAACCATGGCGAAAAGCCCTTGCCAGGGGGGTGTGGATTCATTGCTGGATCCAATGCTGATAAAGCATCCTTGATCGGCTCCCGGGGTGCCCATGGCCATGACAGGAGTCGCGAATTCCATGCCGATTCCCGATGGATCCACGATGACGCCATTGGCGTAACCGTCTGCATCTCCCTCGCCACCGTCCGTCAATTCAACGGTAATCATCTTTCTATCCGGGCTGAAGGTGGCATGATCCGTATAGTCCTGCCATCCGGAAATAGAATCGTACTTATACCATCCCGCTCCCTCGGGGGCTGCCTCTGAGAGACAAACACCGATTTTTACTGTATCACCAGGATTTTCAACAACAATTCTGAATCCAAGCAATCCTTCAGGCATGTTAGCGGGTCTGCCGACTTTATCCATAATAGTATCAGGATCGATGGATTCCAGAACCTCAATGTCCACCACATTGTCCATTTTGACCAGTCCGATACTGCTGCTTCCAATAAGACTTTTCACGCAGGTGATGGTATCCGGCTGGTTATAGTCTGCAATCCCGTCATTGTTGAGATCAATCCCCATGGGAGCTTCCTGATCATCCCGAACACGATTTCCGTCATTGTCATTCCATGTTATCGCATCGGTTACGAAGGATTGGGGTTCGGACCACGTTGAATCAATGCTCTTGGATAGATTCTTTTTTGTTCTCCAGTAGTATTTTGTCTTTCCGGTAAGGACCATTAACGGTACATTGATTATTGAACTGTTTTCAGTGACCACATTCATCACGACAGTATTGAATTCATTGTCCGTGCTGATCTGCCATTGGGTAAACGGTTCAGCATCATCCACATTTGAAACCAGGACAGGCGTCAGCGATACTACAGTATCATCTCCGGAGACCTGGGTATCAGCCGTTGTCACCGTGATGGAGACAGTTGCGCTGCTGACATCACCGTCACTGTCTGTTACAGTAAATACCACGTCATAGATTCCGGCATCACTGAAGATGACGCTTCCGGGATCTTCTACTGACTGCCCTGAAGGTGCTCCGGTGCCGAATGACCAGGAATAACTTAAGGGGGCATTTCCACTGGAAACGGATGCCTGGAAATCAACGGATTCTCCAGCTGTGATGCCCACCTTTGACGATGGACTGGTGATGCTTGCACTTGGAGTTAAGTCCACGTAAGCGGCCTTAACGGTGACAAGCACGGTGTCGCTGCTTGTGTCCCCATCCTTGTCCGTGACTGTATAGGTAATGGTGTAGGAACCGGCTGTGGGGAACGTCACGCTGCCCGGATCTTCAACTGTCTGTGCAGAAGGACCGCCGGTGCCGAAATTCCATGCATGGGTCAGGGGGGCATTCCCGCTGGAAACAGATGCCTGGAAATTAACGGTTCCGCCAGGGATAATGCTTACATTCGTAGAAGGACTGGTGATGCTTGCCGTGGGTTTCACATCCACATAGGCCGCATTGACGGTGACAACAACGCTGTCGCTGCTTGTATCGCCATCATTGTCCCTGACTGTATAGGTGACGGTGTAGGATCCCGCTGTGGGGAAGGTCACACTACCCGGATCTTCAACAGTCCGTGCAGAAGGACCGCCGGTGCCGA
>Ga0180007_10001139_pt1 | contig 38172 bp, 39 predicted proteins | sample MM_PC_MetaG_FD_121122 | JGI IMG/M metagenome (GOLD analysis project Ga0180007, IMG submission 121122) | Groundwater microbial communities from the Aspo Hard Rock Laboratory (HRL) deep subsurface site, Sweden - MM_PC_MetaG | ecosystem: Environmental > Aquatic > Deep subsurface > Groundwater... | reverse complement strand
GTAGTTCGTAGTTCGTAGTTCGTAGTTCGTAGTTCGTAGTTCGTAGTTCGTAGTTCGTAGTTCGTAGTTCGTAGTTCGTAGAAATATCTATGAACTCCGAACTCATAACTCCGAACTAAATAAAAATTGGCTTGAAATGAAAGAGGCTTTGTTTTATAAAAAATCAGATGACAAAAATGTGGATTGTTTTCTGTGTAATCATTTTTGTAATATAAAAAACGGACAAGTTGGAATTTGTGGAGCGCGCCTTAATAAAGATGGGGCGCTATATTCTTTAAATTACGCGCAATTAGTTGCTTTTAACATTGATCCTATTGAGAAGAAGCCGCTTTTCCATTTTTTCCCCGGCACAACCGCTTATTCTATCGCCTCGATAGGGTGTAATTTCAAGTGCGGCTTTTGTCAAAATTGGCAGATTTCTCAGGCTCAAGAAGCTAAAGAGTTACAAATGAAAACCGTTAGTGTTTCGGCAAAGGATTTAGTTCGTCAAGCGAAGTCGCGCCAGTGTCAGAGTATTTCTTATACCTATACAGAACCAACTATTTATTTTGAGTTTGCCTATGATTGCGCGGTTCTCGCCAAGGATAAGGGGGTGTATAATAATTTTGTTACTAACGGATATATTAGTAAGGACGCGTTAAAATCTATAAGTCCTTATCTTGATGCTGCCAATGTGGATTTAAAATCGTTTAGAGAAGAATTCTATCATAAAATTTGTAAGGCGAAGCTTAAGCCGGTGTTAGAGACTATTACCTTAATGAAGGAACTTGGCATTTGGGTTGAGTTGACTACTTTAGTTATTCCTGGTCAGAACGATAGTGATAGTGAGTTATTTGCTATCGCCGCCTTTATCGCGGCGTTAGATAAGAATATTCCGTGGCATATTTCTTGTTTTCATCCTAGTTATAAGTTTGATCATAGAATCGCTACTGCTCTTTCTGTGTTGGAAAAAGCTTATCTGATTGGTAAAGAGAAAGGGTTAAAGTATGTATATCTTGGCAATGTTCATACTGATTATGGAGAAAACACTTATTGCCCTTCTTGTTCCGGTATGGTTATAGAAAGAATGTCATTTTCCATAAAACAAAATCATATAGAGGGTGGTAAATGTGGACATTGTGGAGAAGCTATAGCGGGAATGTTTAGTGTATAGTATTTAGTCGTTAGTATATAGGGAAGAGTATATAGGGATAGAATATTAGTGAAAATATAATTAATTAAATAATAACTAATAGAAGTGTAAGGAACTGTTTTTTTGAATTATCGCAGAATTTTGGTAGCGAATACTAGCTAGCTAGTGTGGGGAGTCATTTTTTGTAATTAAATAGCTTTAGGTTAAGATAAAGTCTTGGTAGTTGATGTATTTTATGTTTTCTTTGAAATTGCCATTTTGGCTGCCGCGATAGATTAGATAACCTTGAATCTTATATAATGAAGATAATTCGCTTTGTTGGTATTTTTCGATTAAGATTTTTATAGGGGTAATCATTTCTCTTTTAGGCGTATCATTGCTTTTTATTTCGATAAATGATAATTGATGGTTATCTTTATCTTCAATAATTAAATCACATTCTAATCCTAAGTTATCTCTAAAATAATAGAGGTCTTGATTTTTTCCGTAATGCATAATGTTTTTTTTGATTTCAGCTATTACGTAGTTTTCAAATATTTGTCCATCAAGAGGTCCCCGGCGTAGGAGGTTCGTATTTTCTATGCCTGTGCAGTAACAGATAAGACCGGTATCGTAAAAACATAATTTAGGGCGCTTAACGATACGTTTGCCTAGATTATTATGATAAGAAGGCAGGAGGAAAATTATATAACTTGCTTCTAATATTGATATCCAACTTTGGATAGTTTTTACGGTAACGCCGATTTTTTTGGCTAAGCCGGACATATTTAATTCTTTTGATGCCCGCGCCGCCAAAAGCATAATCAGCCGGTGAAAATCTCTTAAGTTACCTATATTATGTAAGGTTCTAACATCTCTTTCGATATAGTTTTGTAAATAGGCGCCGTACCACTCTTTTGTATCTTTATACTCACGCGTTATTAATTCGGGATATCCTCCTAATAGAATGTGTGATTTTCGTAAAGAAGGGGGAGTTTCTTTTAGTTCCAATGGCAGAAGTGATAATAACCCTATGCGGCCGGCTAAGGATTCGGTTATAGATTTTAAAAGGTTAAATTGACTGGAGCCGGTTAGGATATAACGTCCATAATTTTGTCGATGGTTATCAATTTCAATTTTTAGATAGTTAAAAATTTGAGGAACGCGTTGGACTTCATCAAAAATGATGTGTTTTTTATATTCTTTAATAAAACCGCGGGGATCGTTATTGAAAAAATCCACATTCAGTGGATCATCAAAGCTTAGATAAGTATATTTATTGCCGAAAACTGTTTTTAGAGTTGTTGATTTTCCTGATTGGCGGGGGCCGGTTATGCCTACGGCGGGAAAGATTTTAAGGTAATGGCTGATTTGGTTTTCTATGTTTCTTTTTAGGTATCTCATAATTCAAATATACCATACAAATTTGTACTGTCAATACAAATTTGTATATAGTGTCAAGGCAAAGTAAAAATGTCCCTTTTTTAGCAAAATAGAAATGTCCTATTTAGAGTTTATAAAAATTACGTTGAGTTATCGTAGGATTTTTGTGGCGAATACCAGCCATCCGGTGTGGGACGGCATTTTTTGTTCGGGGCGGGTTTTGCCGCGTCTTACGAGAATACGCCGCAGAAGAACTTCCATAGTTTCAATATTTATGAATCCTTTTTCTTCTAAAGTAAAAACGGTTTCAGTTAACTGTTCAAATGTTGGGCAAATAGTGGCTAGGCGGCATCCGCCTTTAAGTGATTTATATGCCGCGTCAATTAATGTCCAAGGGCTTCCAATATCTATCATTATAAAATCAACTTCTTTTTGGGGGTATTCATCAGTAATTTCCTGATGATTAAATTCAACCCATTCGGCTAGTCCATTTTTTTCCAGATTTTTTTTCGCGTTTTTTAAGAAGTCTTCATTGCGCTCGTAACTGTAAACTTTGCCGGTTGGCCTTACAAAGTTTGCCATGGCGGTAGTTAACGCGCCGCTTCCGATTCCTGATTCGATTACTCGTGCTCCGGGAAAAATGTGGCCGCGGGTAAGTATTATTCCAATATCTTTAGGGTAGATAATTTGGGTTTGGCGTTTGACCTTCATAATCATTTCATGAAGGTAAGGTTTTAGCAGATAGAAGGGTTCACCTAAGTTAGTGTCTACTTTTTCGCCAAATTGTTTTCCTATAACCGCGGTAAGGTCTATAAATCCTTTGTCTGTATGCAGACGTCCTCCTTGGACTTTAATTAAGAAGTTTCTGCGGTCGTCTTTATAAATGAATACTAAATCACCTTGTTTTATCATATTACTATTATTTATTAATAGGTTGCAGATTCGAGATGGGAGATGAAATTATCTGCAATCTGTAATCTGCCATCTCCAATCTACTAATATATCATTTTAAAAAAATCTTGCAAGAAGATATGGTTTGTATTAAACTCTTAATCAGACCATAAAATGCGGTTTTTGTATCTGTCAAGGCAGTAAGGAGAAAGGCTGAATAATTATCTGTTTTTTTTCCTTGACCCCTGACCCTTGCCCCTTGACCCTTTTACAATTATTATGAAATACATTGTTGTAGTTTTAGATGGCGCTAGTGATTATCCTATTGAAGCTTTAGGGGGGAAAACCCCTTTGGAGGTGGCCGAGACTCCTTTTATGGATTCTTTAGCTTCCCAAGGTGTTTTAGGTAGGGTTAAGACTGTTCCATCGGGATATACTCCTTCAAGTGACGTTGCTAATCTTTCTCTATTTGGATATGAACCACAAAAATTTTATACCGGCAGAGGTCCTTTGGAGGCAACGAATTTAGGTGTTGAGTTGAAAAAAGGAGATTTAGCTTTTAGGTGTAACTTAATTACTGAGTCGGAAGGTAAAATTCTTGATTATAGCGCTGGGCATATAACAGATCGAGAATCAAGGATTCTTATGGAATATCTTAACAGGAGTTTAGGATCAAAGAACGTCGAATTTTATCATGGAACAAGTTATCGTAACCTTATGGTTTACCGTAATGCTTCTAAACTGGGGTTAGAAAAGGTGAAGTATTTTCCTCCTCACGACATTATAGGCAAAGACATAAAAAAACATTTGCCGCGGGGACGTAATAGTGATATTTTAGTTGATTTAATGAGGCGCTCTCAAGTTCTTTTAGGAGAGCATGAAATAAATAAGGTTAGAGTCGATTTAGAAGAGACGCCGGCTAATATGATTTGGTTATGGGGGGCGGGAGGAAAGCCGAGTATACCGTCTTTTAAGGATAAATTTGGGTTGGAAGGAGCGGTAATTTCAGCAGTTGATCTTATAAAAGGTATTGGTAAAATAATTGGGTTTAGAGTTGTGAATGTCTGTGGCGCGACAGGGTATTATGATACTAATTATAAGGGGAAAGCGCAGGCAGCATTGGACGCGTTAGAGGAAGTAGATTTTGTTTTTATTCATATAGAAGCTCCCGATGAAGCGGGACATAATCAGGATTTACGTATGAAAATTATTTGTTTGGAAAGGATAGATAGGTTAGTTATCGGTACGTTAGTGAATAAATTAAAAGATACTAATTTTCGGATTTTAATTACGCCGGATCATCCAACTCCTATTTCTAAAAGGACGCATACTGATGAGCCGGTACCTTTTTTGATTTATGGAGATGGCATAGAGGGTGAAAACTTTTCGTGTTATTCAGAGGTAGAGGCCCAAAGCAGTTCACTTTATTTTAATAAAGGTAGCGAATTGCTTAAGTATTTTTTAAAATAGATATGGGTAAATTAATTGTACAGAAATACGGCGGCAGTTCTGTAGCTAATGTGAAAAAGCTTAAAAATGTAGCAAATAGAATTGCTTTCTATGTTAAGAGGGGAGATCGGTTAGTAATAGTAGTTTCTGCGATGGGCGATACTACTGATAATCTGCTTAGTTTATCCGAACAAATAAATTCTTCTCCTTCTAATAGAGAAATGGATATGTTAATTTCTACGGGAGAACAGATTTCAAGCGCTCTTTTAGCAATGGCTTTGCATAAGAAAGGTATTGACGCGATATCTTTTACCGGTCAGCAGATAGGCATAATTACAGATACTTATCATACTCAAGCAAAGATTTTAAAAATTGAGACTGAACGTATTAAAAAAGAGCTGAAACAGAAGAGAGTTGTTATTATCGCGGGGTTCCAGGGGGTAAGTACCGCTTTAGAAATAACGACTTTAGGCAGAGGTGGGTCTGATTTAAGCGCGGTGGCATTAGCGGTAGCAACGGGCGCGGATATGTGTGAGATTTATACTGATGTTGAAGGAATTTACACTGCCGATCCGCGGCTTATTCCCGAAGCGAAGAAAATAGAGTATATAACCTTTGATGAAATGCTTGAGCTTGCCGCTAGAGGAGCGCAGGTGATGCAGACTAGAGCTGTTGAAGTCGCGAAAAAGTTTAATATTCCTTTGCATGTGCGAAGTAGTTTTTCTAAAAAGGAGGGTACTATAATTATGGAAAAGGCGCCCTATATCGAAGAGTCAGTAGTAAGAGGCGTAACTCTTGCTGAGAATGAAGCTAAAATAACGGTTTGTAATCTTTCCGATAAACCGGGGATTGCTGCCAAGATATTTGATAAACTAGCTTCGGCGAATATTAATGTTGATATGATTGTTCAAAACGTAAGCCATAAGAAGATAACGGATATCTCTTTTACTGTACCTAAATCAAGTGTATCTAAAACAATTAGAATATCTAAACAAATCGCTCAAAAAGTCGGAGCGGGAGAAGTGTTGTCTGATGAGAATATCGCTAAAGTTTCTGTCGTTGGCGTTGGCATGAAATCTCATTCCGGCGTTGCCGCGAAATGTTTTGCGGCTTTAGCAAAAAATAAGATTAATATAGATATGATTTCTACGTCGGAAATAAGTATTTCTTGCGTGGTTAAAAAAAGTTCAGGAAAAGCAGCGTTGAAAGTTCTTCATTCAGTGTTTGCTTTGAAAAAATAACTAAGAAAGGTAGCTAAAACTGTTACTATCATCAGCTTGATGGTATAATAGACGAAGAATATTTGAAAGGATACGAGATATGAAGAAAGTTTTTATTTACGATACAACTTTACGGGATGGGGCTCAGACTGAAGGGATTTCTTATTCTATGCAGGATCAAATTAATATTGCTAAGCGTCTGGATGAATTCGGTGTTCATTTTATTGAAGGCGGCTGGCCTTTTTCTAATCCAAAAGCAAAAGAGTTATTTAATTACTTTAAAAAGCAAAAGTTAAAGAAATCAAAGTTGGTTCCTTTTGGGTCAACGGCGCATCCGATAAATCCTGCCGCTAAAGATAAGAATCTTATTAGTTTAATTGAGGCCGATACAGAATACGTTATTATTTTCGGTAAAACTTGGGATTTGCATGTAAAAGAAGTCTTAAAGATAAAACTAGAAGATAATTTGAAGATAATTTCTGATAGCGCGCGGTTTTTAAAAAAGAAAGGTAAAAAAGTTTTTTATGACGCTGAGCATTTTTTTGATGGATATAAAGCAAATCCTGAATACGCGTTAAAGACAATAACCGCGGCGTTAGATGCTGGGACTGATTTGGTTGTTTTTTGTGATACTAACGGCGGGACTCTTACTTGGGAGATGAAGAAGATTGTAAGTGAGGTTAAAGAAAAAATAGGACAAAATCAGTTTGGTATACATTGTCATAATGATTTAGGGTTAGCTGTGGCTAACTCTATAAGCTGTATAGAAGAAGGCTGCGTTCAAATTCAGGGAACGATTAATGGGTATGGCGAGAGATGCGGCAACGCTGATTTGATCCCTATTATTGGAATTCTACAGCTTAAGATGGGGTATGACATTATTTCTGCTAAAGGTATGGAAGATTTAACTAAAATAGCGCGGTACGTGAGTGAAGTAAGCAATATGGTTGCTCATGATAATCAACCTTTTACCGGTAAAAGCGCTTTCGCTCATAAAGGTGGTATTCATATTGACGCGGTAATAAAAAACCCGTTAGCCTATGAGCATCTAGATCCGATTTTAGTAGGGAACAAAAGGAAGTTTGTCGTATCTGAAATGGCTGGGAAATCGACGTTAGTTGCTAAAGCTAAAGAATTAGATTTTCAGTTAGATAAGAAAAGCGAAAAGGCTAAGAAAATATATACGCTTATCAAAGATTTAGAAGCGCAGGGGTATCAATTTGAGGCCGCGGAAGGTTCGTTTAAATTGATTTTACAGCGAGAGTTTAAAAAATATAAGAAATTTTTTGAATTACATGGGTTTAAAGTTAGTGTGGAGAAGAGAGAGAACAACGAGTTGATTTCGGAGGCGACAATAAAACTTAAGATAAATGATAGCTTAGAGCATACTGCTGCCGAAGGCGACGGCCCTGTAAACGCTTTAGATAACGCGTTGAGAAAAGCTTTACAGCGCTTTTATCCGGCGGTATCTAATATGCACCTGACTGATTTTAAAGTAAGAGTTTTAGATGAAAAAAGTGGTACAGCCGCCAAGGTTAGAGTACTAATTGAATCTCAGGATGAGAATGAAAATTGGACGACAATTGGCGTGTCGGAAAACATTATCGAAGCATCTTGGGAAGCGCTGGTTGATTCTGTAGAGTATAAACTCCTAAAAGACTTGAAAAAATAGCCTGCCATTTTGTTAATATCAGTAAAATTATCGTTAATCTAAACGTTTCATTGTGTTTTTTGAGGTTAATGGTATAATTTTAAAAATAGTAATAAAGACCATTTTTTCATATGAAAGATGGGAAGATAAGAGGTAAGGAGGATTAATTAAATGAAGATTAACGGTGCGAATATTTTAGGACAAGCGCTTATAAAAGAAGGCGTTGAACATATTTTTGGATATCCCGGCGGATCAGTTATTCCTATATTCGATTTTTTATATGACGCGCCTATAAATTTTTTCTTAACGCGTCATGAGCAGGCAGCGGTTCATGCTGCTGATGGATATGCTCGATCTTCAGGAAAAGTAGGAGTATGTCTTGCTACTAGCGGACCAGGCGCGACAAATTTGGCTACGGGTATTGCTACAGCGCATATGGATTCAGTACCCCTTATTGCTATAACTGGGCAGGTAAAAACATCTTTAATTGGAAACGACGCTTTTCAGGAGGCAGATGTTATCGGTGTTACTCGTTCTATATCTAAACATAATTATTTAATAAAAGATATAAAAGATTTAGCGCCGACAGTTAAAGAAGCTTTTTATTTAGCAAGGAGCGGTCGCCCTGGGCCTGTAGTAATAGATTTGCCTGTAGATATACAGACGCAGACAGCAGAGTTTGATTATTCAGGGGAGGTAGATTTAAGAAGTTATAAGCCGACTTATTTTGGTCATCCTGGCCAGATTAAGAAGGCAGTTAAAGTTATTCGCGATAGTAAGAAACCATGTATTATCGCCGGCGGCGGAGTAATTATTTCTAACGTAACTGACGAGTTATTTAAGTTCGCGGAAAAGATAAACGCGCCGGTTACTACTACTTTAATGGGGATGGGAGGATTTCCTTCTACTCATGAGTTATCATTAGGTATGCCGGGGATGCATGGTACAGTTTACGCTAACATGGCAATAACAGAATGTGACCTTTTGATTTCTGTTGGATGTAGGTTTGACGATAGAGTTACCGGCAAAGTTTCTGAGTTCGCGCCGCAAGCAAAAATAATTCATATTGATATAGATCCGACATCGATAAGTAAAAATATAAAAGTTGATGTGCCTATAGTAGGTGACGCTAAGAACATTTTGGGACAGCTTAATGAGGAACTTGCTTCTTGTCAACTTAAGGCTTGTGGCAAATGGCAGAAACAAGTTGGAGATTGGAAGAAAAAATATCCTCTTAAATATAAAAAAGAAAAAGACGGCAAAATTAAACCTCAAGCTATTATTGAGGAGATTTATAACCAAACGAAGGGGCAAGCTATTATTGTTACTGAAGTTGGACAAAACCAAATGTGGGCGGCTCAGTTTTACCAGTATGATTTTCCGCGGCATTTTCTTTCTAGTGGTGGGTTGGGAACAATGGGATATGGGTTTCCCGCCGCCATTGGCGCTAAAATTGCTAATCCCCAAAAAGAAGTAGTGGTAATCGCTGGAGATGGGTCTATTCAGATGAATATTCAAGAATTAGCGACAGTAGCAAGTTATAACATAGGCGTAAAAGTAGTTATTCTTAATAATGGTTACTTGGGCATGGTTAGGCAGTGGCAGGAACTTTTTTATAACCGCCGTTATTCAGGGACGACTTTAAACAATCCCGATTTTGTTAAGGTAGCTTCTGGATATGGAGTAAAGGGCGTGAAAGTTGAAAAAAAGAAAGATGTTATCGGTGCTGTGGCGGATATTCTTAAGCATAAGGGGCCGGTATTTGCTGATTTTTTAATTGAGGAAGAAGAGAATGTGTTTCCTATGGTTCCCGCGGGGGAAGCTATTAGCCGTATGATTGGCGGGATGGCATAGGCGAGGGACGAAAGAAGAAAGATTAAAATGACAAATTACAAGCACCAAATAACAAATAATTTACAAAAATCAAATTCAAATGACCGAAACATAAATATTTTCTATATTGGTTTGAACATATATGGGTAATGTATGAAAATAACAAATTACAAATAACAAATAAATTACAAATTCGAATTACCAAATGACCGAAACAGAAAAGTTATTGTATCGTTTTGAATTTAGGTCATTGGATATTGAGATTTATTTGTAATTTGGTGCTTGTAATTTGGAATTTAAGGAAGCGAAAAACAGATGGGGAAGAGAATCTCAGGAATTGTAGGGTCGAGTTTTTTATTAAGGCGGTTTACAATATTCTTTTTTGCTTTTTCTGTTACGCCTTTAATCTTGTTGTTTTACCTTTTTACTCAGTATAAAGGTGATGAAACTATAATAGTTAATAGAGAACAGCTTACCTGGTTTACTTTAGGCGTTGCTGTTGTCTCGATTTTGGGGTTTTTCGGAGTACGAAATTCCTTGAAAAAGATAGTTATTTTAAGCAGTAATTTAAAAAAAGCGTTATTTGAGAAAGTAGATGAAAAAGTTATTTTAGATTTAGCAAAAGGTGAAGGAGAAACCGCGGAGTTAGCTAAAGCGTTTGGCGAAGTTTTTAGAAAGCTGGAAGGTAATATTAGAGAGTTAGAGTATACAAAGAAAAAGTTGCATGAAGTTCTTTCTAAAGTTGGTAAAGCGTTAGCATCTGTCGAAAATTTTGATTTGCTCATTCAATTGATTTTGGAAACCGCGGTGGAGGCTTTAGGTACAGAAAAAGGCGTTATTTTTTCTTTTGGCGAAGAATGTCCAGAGGTTAAGGCGTCTGTGGGGTTCGCGGATATTTCGTCGGAAGAGATTATAAGGTTAGCTAATTCATCGATTAACTGGGCGGTGAATGAGAAGAAGACTTTATTTATTCCTGCCTTAGAGAAAGAAGAAGGAAATGATAAGGTGTTAGGGTCGCCATTGGTTTGTACTCCATTAATTTTTCATGAAAAAGTATGGGGCGTTCTTTGTTTAAGCGGCAAGAAAACTGGGACTAATTTTAGTGAAGACGAGTTGAAGATGATTTCTAACTTGAGTTATCAGATGGCTATTTCTTTTGAAAATCTTAATCTAAATCGGGATATAGAAAGAACACACTTTGAAACTATTGCCGCTCTTGCTTTAGCGGTAGAAGCTAAAGATCCTTATTCCCAGGGGCATTCTGAAAGCGTGGGTGAACGCGCGGTTGAAATAGGAAAAGAGATGGGCTTATCAGAAGAGGATCTGTTGACTTTACGCGACGCTTCCCGGCTGCATGATTTAGGTAAAATAGGGATAGCTGATAACATTTTAAAGAAGGAAAGTGGGTTGTCTCCTCAAGAGAAAGAAGTCATGGTGAAACACCCGACTATTGGGGAAAGTATTGTTAGGCCGTTAAAAACGTTTCAGCATTTACTTGATCCCATAAGGCATCATCATGAAATGTTGGATGGATCAGGATATCCTGATGGATTAAAAGGGGATGGGATTTCGTTGATTACAAGGATTTTAACGGTAGCTGATATTTATAACGCGTTAGCTACGAATAGGCCGTATAGAAAAGCTTTGAAAGTTACCGCAATAAAAAAAGAGTTACAAAGTTTAGTCCGGAAAGGCAAAGTTGATGACAGGGTAGTAAAGACTCTTTTTAAAATAATAGATGATAGGCAAATATAGGAGTAAATCAAAGATTAAATATTAAAGGGCAAAATGACAATGTAAAAATCAAAATGAAGAAAAGATGTATTTTAACAAAAAGCAGAAAAGATAGAGTTTTAAGTTTTTTAGTAATTTTACAATTTAATATGTCGTTTTGATATTTGCTTTTTAATATTTGATATTTTCTCTGAGGGAGAAGATTAATATTTTTGACAATACCCATGTGGTCATTAGGAGGATAAAAATGAAACATACAATTCAGGCATTAGTTGAAAATAAGTTTGGAGTTTTAGCGAGGATTGCTTCTTTGTTTAGCGCTCGAGGTTATAATATTGAGTCGTTAGCGGTAGGAGAGACTCAAGATTCAACCGTTTCATGTATGACAATTGTGGTTGACACTTCTGATGAAAAAATCTTAGAACAAATAAAGAAGCAATTAAACAAATTGATAGATGTAATTCAGGTTGTAGATTTTACCAAGCGCGAGTATATTGATAAAGAGTTGTTTTTAGCGAAAATAGATAAAAATAAAAAAGACAGGGAGGTTATTGATAATCTTGTTAAGAAATATCCTGTGGAAATCGTTGAAGACGCGGTCAATTATTATATTCTAGAAATTCGCGCTGATCGGCATAATATTGATGATATCTTAAAAGAATTAAGAAAATTAGGTGTACAGGAGTTAGCACGGACGGGTAGGCTTGCTATTGGGAAATGAAAACATTTTATTTTAGCGTATAGCGCATAGTGTATAGAGTAAATAGAGAAGAATATTTTTAGATTTTCTATACGCTACCCGCTAAACGCTATCCGCTATTAAAGGAGGGATTTGAAATGACAAAAGGTGTGTATGATCCAGATTTAAAAGCAGTTATTATGAAGGGGAATGAAACTAAAGTTTATTATGATCAGGATGTCGACATGAGTATTTTAAAGCAAAAGACTGTAGCTATTATTGGGTACGGCGCGCAGGGAAGAGCTCAGGCTTTAAACCTTAAAGATTCAGGAATTAAAGTTATTATCTCTGAATTAAAAGGAACGCCTAATTATGAACAGGCTAAGAAAGATGGGTTTGAAGTTAAAACCGCGGTCGATGCTTCTAAAGAAGCGGATATTATTCATATTTTAACGCAGGATACTATTCAACCTAAGGTTTATGAAGAATCAATCAAACCGAATTTAACTAAAGGTAAAGCGTTAGGGTTTTCTCATGGATTTAATATTCGGTATTATCAAATAGTTCCTCCGGCTGATGTTGACGTATATATGGTCGCGCCTAAAGGACCGGGAGCCTTAGTAAGAGAACAGTATGAGGAGGGTAAAGGAGTTCCTTGTTTGTTCGCGATTTATCAGGACGCGACAAAAACCGCAAAAGAGATTGCTTTAGCCTACGCCGGCGCCATAGGTGGAGCGCGCGCGGGAGTTTTAGAAACAACGTTTAAAGAAGAAACTGAAACAGATTTATTTGGTGAACAGGTTGTGTTGTGCGGCGGTGTTACAGCGCTTGTGCAGAAAGGGTTTGAGGTATTAGTTGAAGCTGGGTATCAGCCTGAAATAGCTTATTTTGAATGTTTACATGAATTAAAGTTAATTACAGATTTGATTTATTCTAAAGGGATAGCCGGCATGCGCCATGTTGTTTCTAATACAGCTGAATATGGAGATTTAACTCGCGGTAAACGGATTATTACTGATGGAACAAAGAAAGAAATGAAGAATATTCTTTCGGAAATTCAGTCAGGTGAGTTTGCTAGAGAATGGATTTTAGAAAATAAAGCCGGCGCTCCCAGATTTAAGTCATTAAGAGACCAGGAAAAAGAACATTTAATAGAAAAAGTCGGGCAGAAACTACGAAAGATGATGCCGTGGATTAAGTAGTGGTTAGTGTTTAGTTGTTTGTGTTTAGTAAAAGATTAAAATTGGAGAAGGGGCAGATTATATGAAGAAAGAGAAGATTATTGTTTTTGACACTACTTTACGTGATGGAGAGCAGGCGCCGGGCGCGGCGTTGACGTCTGAACAAAAACTGGAAATAGCTTTTCAGTTGGAGAAGTTAGGCGTTGACGTTATTGAAGCGGGATTCCCTATCTCCAGCCCTGATGATTTTAAAGCGGTAAGTTTAGTGGCGCAGAATATAAGGAAGAGTGCTATATGCGGGTTAGCGAGGTGTCTTGCCCCGGATATCGAAGCGGTAGCTAAGGCTTTAAAGAAAGCGGCAAGCGGGCGTATCCATATATTTCTTGCCACGTCGAAAATACATCTAAAGTATAAGTTTAAAAAGGCGGAAGGTGAAATTCTGGCGTTAGCCAAAAAGGCGACTAAGATGGCGCGAAATCTTTGTGATGACGTTGAGTTTTCTCCTGAAGACGCGACAAGGACTCAAAGAGATTTTTTGTTTCGTGTGGTAGAGGCGGCAATTGATCAAGGTGCCCGTACAATAAATATTCCCGATACTGTGGGGTACAGTTATCCTCAGGAAATTTATTCGCTAATTAGCGATATTTTTAATAATGTGCCTAATATCAATAAAGCGGTTATTGCTATTCATTGTCATGATGATTTAGGGTTAGCCGCGGCAAATTCTTTATCAGCGATTTTAGCCGGAGCAAGACAAATCCATTGTACGGTAAATGGTATAGGCGAGAGGGCGGGCAACGCTTCTTTAGAAGAAGTGGTCATGGCAATAAAGACACGTAAAGACGCTTTTAAAAATCTTATAACCGGTATTAATACAAAAGAGATTTATCGTACTTCAAAATTGGTAAGTAACCTTACGGGGTTTGTTGTTCCTCCCAATAAAGCGATTGTGGGAAAAAACGCCTTTAGTCATGAATCAGGGATTCATCAGGACGCGGTTTTAAAGAAAAGGGACACGTATGAAATAATGGATCCCAAAGACGTAGGAATTGGGAAAAGTTCAATTATTTTGGGTAAGCATTCAGGGCGACATGCCTTAATGAGAAGATTAAAAGATTTAGGGTTTATATTGCCGCCGGAAAGATTAGACGATATTTTTAAACGGTTTAAAGAGTTGGCTGATAAGAAGAAAGAGGTTTTTGACGACGATTTAATCGCTTTAGCGGAGGAAGAAACAAGAGAAAAGAAAAAAGTTTATGAGTTGGTTTCTATAAAAGTGGTAACAGGAACAGACATTATTCCTGAGGCAACTGTAACAATAAAATATAAGAAAAAGGATTGTCAGGCAACATCGTGTGGAGATGGGCCGGTAGACGCCTGTTATAAAGCTATAGATAAAATTACTAAAGTAAAAGCGAAGTTACTCACCTATAAGATAGATGCCCTTACTATCGGTAAAGACGCTCAAGGTTCTGTAAGAGTTGAGGTGAAAGTTAAAAATAAAACCGCCATTGGCAGAGGCGCAAGCACTGATATTCTAGAGGCGTCAACAAAAGCGTATCTTGACGCTATAAATAAAATAGTTCTATAAAAAGTAATAATGAAATTTAGCATTTATCAGTTATCAATTAAAAATGCTAAATGTTAATTGTTAATTTTTCAATGAAAAAGTCCTTACCTAAAATCTATGGATTAATCGGATATCCTGTTAAACATAGCTTATCACCTGCAATGCACAACGCCGCGTTTAGAGAATGTAAAATTGACGCGGAGTACCGTTTGTTTGAAGTTAAACCAGAAAATTTGCGAGGTTTTTTGCAAGGGAATATCGATGTAGAAGATACTAATGGTAATTCTATCCTTGCTGAAAAGGTTGAAGGGTTTAATATCACAGTTCCTTATAAGGTGAAAACCTTGCAGACACCAGTAAAAGAGATAGCTGTAAGGTATGATAATGAATTGGTAGTTTTAACAGGGGCAATAAATACAGTAAAAAGAATTGGTGATAAATTAATCTATCGAAATACTGACGCGCAAGGGTTTGTTAAATCATTGCGGGAGGATTTAAAGTTTAATACAGTCGATAAAAACATTCTTCTTATTGGCTGCGGCGGCGCGGGAAGAGCAATTATTGCCGGTTTAATGCAGGCAGGTATGGGAGTTAAAAAAATATTTGTATGTGATAGTAATAAAGAGTCCGTTGATTCGGCAAAAAGACATTTTTCTACACAGTCAGATATAGTAGAAGATAGGTTAGAATTTATCTATGATAATGAAAAAGTAGTAGAGGTTGTAACTCAATGTCAGTTAGTAGTTAATGCCACACCCATAGGAATGAAAGAAGGCGATAACTGTTCAGCTATCGATAAAAATTTATTGCGCAAAGATTTATATGTATATGATGTAGTGTATAATAGAGAAACGCAATTGATAAAAGACGCGAAAGAGAAAAAATGTAAAGGCGTTGCCGGCGGGTTAGGTATGCTTTTGTATCAGGGTGTTTTGGCATGGGAATTTTGGATGAATCAATCGGCGCCGGTTGAGGTAATGCGTAAAGCTTTAAACGATAAATTAGGTATAATATAGTAGGGGCGCTGCTTGCCTGCGCCCGATTATTAATTATGATTATATCATGAATATGATTTGGTATAATGATATGTTCATTCAATTGTTAATCATTTTATATTATTACGGGCGTAGGCAAGCGACGCCCCTACGTATTTAAAAGGAGAAAATAAATGAATATTTTCATGGTTGTTTTAGGCGCTTGTTTAGGTAGTTTTTTAAACGTTTGTATTTACCGGTTACCTAAAAATGTTTCCATTGTACAGCCATCATCTTTTTGTCCAAAATGTGAAAAACCTCTTAAATGGTATGACAATGTGCCTATCTTTGGATATTTGTTCTTAAAAGGTAAGTGCCGATTTTGTAAAGAAAAGATCTCTCCCAGGTATCCTATAGTTGAACTTATTACGGCAGTGTTATTTCTTTTTTTATACATAAAATTTGGGTTAACTTTAAGCTTTTTAAAATACGCTTTTCTTTTTTGTTTGTGTATTGTTATTTCTTTTATAGATATAAAATATTTTGCTATTCCGGTATACTTATGTTTTTTAGGAATAGCAGTCGCGGTAGTTATTAGTTTAACGCGAAGCGTAGGCCTGTTGAAATTCGATGTGGATTTTACGTCGCTGCCTATTTATTACTCTATAAGAGGTCTTATTTTTGGGTTGGGGTTTACGTATCTTTTTAAGCTCTTTGGCGATGCGCTTTTAAATATTTATTTAGCCATACGTAAAAAAGAATCAATAGAGGGGGAAACAGAATCTTTAGGGTTAGGCGACGTTGATTTTATGGGAATGGTAGGCGCTTTTCTGGGTGTAAAAGCGGTAATCCTTGTGTTTTTTGTCGCTCCGTTTTTCGGTTTGATTTATGCCGTAGGCGCGCTTATTTTTAAGAAGACGCATCTTATTCCCTATTTACCGTATTTATCTTTAGCGACATTAGTTTATTTTTTGTGGGGGAATAGGATTTTGGCGTTGATCTTTTAATTTGAAGGAGGAAAATATTATGAGGATATTAACTGCCGGTGAGTCTCATGGTGAATATATTTCGGCAATATTAGAAGGTTTTCCTAAAGGAGTAACTATATGCCAGGATTTTATTAATGATGAGCTTAAACGGAGAATGTCTGGTTTTGGCCGTGGCGGGCGAATGAAAATTGAAGAAGATAAAGTTAAGATTGTTTCCGGGATGCGGAATAAGGTTACTTTAGGCAGTCCGATAACAATGCTGGTTAAGAACAGAGACGCTAGAATTTTTTCGCGAAAGAAAGATGATTTAGAAGCGTTAACTATTCCTCGTCCTGCTCATGCTGATTTTGCCGGGGCCATTAAGTATCAGGAAAATGACGTGAGAAATATTTTAGAACGGTCTTCAGCTAGAGAAACTGTGGCAAGAGTTTGCGTCGGCGCGGTTTGTAAACAATTTCTTCTTAAATTTAATATAAAAGTAGCAAGTTTTACGGTAAGTGTGGGTAGGGTTATTAGTAAAAAGAAACCTAAAAATATTGAAGAAATAATAACTAAAACTGAACATTCAAAATTAAACTGTATTGATAGAGACGCTGAAAGAGAGATGATTTCTCAAATAAAGAAAGCCGATGAAAGCAAAGATAGTTTAGGGGGACTCGTAGAAGTTTGGATAGAAGGCCTTATTCCCGGCGTGGGCAGCTTCATGCATTTTGATAGGAGATTAGACGCGAGAGTAGCCTATTATCTTATGAGTATTCCCGCTATCAAAGGCGTTGAGAATGGGTTGGGGTTTGAGTATGCCAAACAAAAGGGAAGCGCTTCCCATGACGCTATTTATTCTGAGCATGGTAAAGGGATTTATCACCAAACAAATAATTCCGGCGGCATAGAAGGCGGGATGTCTAATGGCGAAGTTATTGTTTTTAGGGCAGCAATGAAACCCATTGCGACCTTAAGAAAACCGCTTGATTCTGTTGATCTTATTACTGGAAAGAAAGAAAAGGCTATGGTAGAGAGGGCTGATACCGTCGCGGTTGCCGCTTGCGGAGTTATTGCTGAGTCTATGGCGGCTATTGCTGTAACAGAATTATTTCTGGATAAGTTTGGGCAAGACACATTGAAAGAAATAAAAACGAATTATCAGAATTATGTAAAAACAGTTAAAAGATGATCAAAGATCGAAGACTGAAGACTGAAGACGGAGGACGGAGGACAAATTATGAAACAGATCGTTATAAGAAAAAGATGGATATACATATTGTCAATGGCGGCGATAGTAATCGCGGGGTTGGTATCGTATCATAACGCGATCAACGGGGAGTTTGTTTGGGACGATATGGTATTGATTAAAGATAATATGTATATACGCAGTTTCGCGCATTTAGATAAAGTGTTTACGCGCGGTATCGGAGAAGGCGCCGGTGTTCAATCAAATTCTTATCGCCCTCTGCAGATAGTGTCTTATATGGTAGGTTATGCTTTATGGGGGGCAGATGTAAGGGGTTATCATTTATTAAATATTCTATGTCATATTTGTGTTGCTATCGGTATCTTTTGGTTGAGTTTATTAATTTTTAAAGATAGATTAATTTCTTTTTTTACGGGGTTATTGTTTGTAGTTCATCCTATACATACAGGAGCTGTTACTTATATATCAGGGGGGGCGGATTCGGCGGCGGCCGTATTTATGATAGTTTGCTCGATTTTTTATATAAGATCAAGCCTTCGGCAATCATCGGAAAAGATAAATATTAATAATTATATAATTGTAATAATAAGTTACGCGGCAGCTTTATTGACTAGAGAAAATAGCTTAATTCTACCGATTATATTATTGCTTTACCATTACACTTTTAAAAGAAAGATTAACACCAAGCTTTTCTTCTCCTTAGTGGTTATTGCGGTCGGATATTGTTTGTTGCGAATTACATTTTTAAAAGATATGTTATCCGCGGGTGATAGTGTGACAACTATGTGGCGGCGAATACCGGGTTTTTTTGTTGCTATAACGCGGTATCTAAAATTATTAATCGCGCCGGTTAATCTTCATATGGAATATGGAAACAAATTATTTTCTGTGTTTGACCCTAAATGTATAATGGGTATTTTTTTATCATTGTTTTTATTGGTTGTTGCCGTAATGAAACGAAAAAATACTTTTTTGTTTTTTTCTATAATGTGTTTTTTTGTGACAATTCTACCGGTTTCTAATATATATCCCCTTAACGCTTATATGGCTCAACACTGGCTGTATTTGCCGTCTATTGGTTTTTTTCTTATCGCGGCTAAGATAATAAGCGTTCTTTTTAAAGGTCGAAAACAAATAATAATAGCCGTAGTAATATCTTTAATTATAGTAGGGGCTTGTTCTTTTCTAACAATTAAGCAAAATAGATATTGGCGAGATTCTGTAACTTTGTACCAACAAACTTTAAAATATGCTTCCAGTAGCCGCCTTTATAATAATCTTGGCGTGGCGTATAAAGAAAGGGGTGATTTTGATAAAGCGTTAGAGGCTTATGGTATAGCTTTGAAACTTAATTCTAAAGACGCTTATATATATAATAACATAGGGCTTCTTTACAGTAGTAAGAAAGATTTTCAAAAAGCGTTCAAATTTTACACGAGGGCAATAGAAATAGACCCTAATTACGCTCAAGGGTTTTATAATCTAGGTAATATATATATGTATAACCAAGATTATGGAAAGGCAATAAGCGCTTATGAAAAGGCAATAAAAAATAATCCTTTTTTTGCCGGCGCGTACTGTAATTTAGGGATAATACATACCTATACGCGCGATAATGATAAGGCTTTATTTTTTCTGCGGAAGGCGGTAGAAATTAATCCTTATGATGCTGACGCTTATTATAATTTAGGTAATATTTATGTTAATTTTGATAGAGATCAGGGGGCGGTGGCAGCGTATCGAAAAGCGATAAAAAATAATTCCAGCTACGCCGAAGCCTATAATAATTTAGCGGTGATATATTTGAGAAAGAATAATTTTAAATTAGCTGGCGTCAATTATAAGAAAGCTAAAGAATTAGGGATAACTAATCCGGTGTTGGAGAAAGCGCTAAAAGATTATTAAAACGAAGCACGAGGGAAGAAGGATGAAGGACGAATGAAGAGAGTTTTATTTTTCGTCCATCGTCTTTCGTATCTCGTCCTTCGTTTAAGATGGAGGTGACAATGAGTAGTAGTGGATTTCGTATGGAAGTATCTATCCGTAAAGTTAAAGATAATCCGAATATGTTTGAGTTTGTGATTTCAACGCCAACATTGACTTCTCAATTTCGTTTGCCGAGAATGTTAGTTAATAAATTAAGAATTTTAATTGAAAAAGCTCTTGTTGATAAGCCGAAAGTATCTTGACAGATTGAAAAATTAGTGATAATTTACGGTATTGGGAATTATAAGATTTTCTATACCACTGAAAATCTAAATAATTCGCCTAAATGAATTTTCTTGTAAAAGATGGCAAATAATATAAAAAAAATACTAATAGTAGATGATGATCAAGCGATTCTTACGTTTATAGAAAAGATATTAAGCGGTGCTAATTATGAAGTGATTGCTACTACTAGCGGAAAAGAGGCTGTCGAGTTAGCGAAAAATTCTAAGCCGGATTTGATTATTCTAGATATTATTCTTCCTGATATGATGGGAGGAGAAATTTCTCAAATTCTTTCACAAGATTCTTTGACCTATGCTATTCCTATAATTTTCTTAACCGGCCTTAACACAAAAGAAGATGAACAGATGATAAAAAAAGCGGGCAATTATCACCTTTTAGCAAAACCTGTTTTCAGGGAAGATCTCCTCGATGCTATAAGTAGAGTTTTAGCGGAGAAATAATCATGATGGATAAAAGCGTTACGATGAAGTGTCGGATTTGCGGACGTGAAAAAGAAAAAGATAAGATAGTTATTCTATCTGAAAGGGCCTACGCTCAAATAGGGTCTTTATTAAAAGACGGTGAAGAATTTAAAAATAAAGTTGGGGTCGATGATAAGTCAGCCGTTTATGTGTGCAAGTTGTGTTTTTTATCCGCGTATAAACCGCAAAAAGCATTTGTTCCCGCGGTATAGTGGTCAACAGCATCATGATTAATCTTGTTGATTTTAAAATGAAGTTGACACTAAATTGGGATATGATAAACTTATTTTATGATTGAGCGGCGTAAGTTTGTTAGATTAAAAGATTCGTTGAAGATAACTTATAAAGGAATTGGTGCCGATTCTGTTGAGAAAGGATCCTTAATCGGAGATCTTGGCGGCGGGGGAGTAAGTATCCCTGTGGCTAATAGAATAAAACCTGGAACGATCTTAGAGTTAGAAATTTACCTGCCTAAACGAGAAAAACCTATAGTTGCAGTTGGTGAAGTGGTGTGGCTGACTGTCAGAGAAGATATCCAATTTCCATTTTTGGTAGGGGTGAAGTTTAGTTCCATGGACCCTTTTGATCGTGGGAATATCCTCAATTATATTGCCAAAAAAGTTCAAAGCGGAGAGCTATTTGAAATTGAATGGATTGATTAGCGAAAATAGGGGACGGAGTTAACTAATTAACTATTGACATTTTCTTTTTGCCAAATGCCAAATAAAATATAAAAAATAGGGGACGGAGTTAACTAATTAACTATTGACATTTTCTTTTTGCCAAATGCCAAATAAAATATATACATGCCAAGAGGGAAACGATTAAACGTTATCGGAGGAGTGTATCATTTATTTATCCGAGGAATAGAGCGTAAAGAAATATTTAAAGACGATAGAGACCGAGAAGAATTCTTAGTATTTCCAATTCCGTGGTATCCAAGAATATTACCAAAGGAGAAAAGATAGCAGAGGGGCGGGAGTATAAGTTAATAAGTTAACTCCGTCCCCTCTCTTTTACTATCGGCTTATTATTTTTATTGACAAATATATAGTTAAGAGTGATAATTTATGTTAATGAGTCAGCAGCAGAAAATATTATTAGTAGATGATGAAGAGCAGGTTGTGGAGCATTTAGCCAATATTTTACGCCGCGCTGATTATACAGTAATTTCTACTACTAAAGGTAAAGAAGCTCTCGATTTAGCTATGCGTCAAAAACCCAACCTTATTATTTTAGACATAGTTCTTCCTGACATGGATGGCAGTGATGTTGCTACCACTTTAGCTGATGATCCTATGACGGCTACAATTCCCGTGCTGTTTTTGACTGGCGTACTTAAGAAAGAAGAAGAATGTTTTGTGAAAAAGACAGGTAAGCATTACGTGATTGCTAAGCCTGTAACCGCGCCTGAATTATTAAAAATGGTAAATCGGATTTTACCCGCTTAATTAATTTTATTCTTTGGTCTTTCCGTGGATAGCTTTTTAAATATTTATTCGATAGTATGCTTAGTTCTTAAAAGATAATTAAGGTGGCACTATGAAAAAAAATCAAGATTACCTTAGAATATTATCTGAGTTTCATTAAACACTAAATCCTAAACTCTAAATAAACCCAAATGAGAAAAACACAAAATCTAAAACAAGATAATTTAAGAGAAAACACTGTATTTATTAATGTTTTTAGTTTAGGGTTTGATGTTTTTGATTTATTTAGAGTTTAGTGTTTAGGATTTAGAGTTTAAAAAAACAAGAAACTTTTGACAATACCTATGATAGGCGTAGGGGGTAGGAAATGAATAAGAAAAAAATTTTAACTATAGGCATAATTGTTTTGTTTATTTTATCAGGCTGTTCTCCAGCGTATAGATTTGTAAGAGGAAATGAAGTAAATAAGGGATATTTAGTTAAGAAGGGAAGAACAGAAATGCCTTACTTTACGGTAGATATATCGCGCCAATATCCTCAGAATTTAAAATTAGCAAGGGAGAGGTTTAAGAGAAGAAGAGAATTCATTGAAAAGTATTACCGAAACGAATATCCAGAGTTATTTGAAGGCCCTTTTAAATCCTGTATTAAATTTTTATCTTTTTATGTTTTTCTGCCAATAGCTATTCTTAGAGAGTATTTTGCTGATTCCGACGACTATGAAGAAGTAAGCGAAGAGGAAATAATACAGTTTATAGAGAGAGAAAGCTCTTTGTAGAAGCCAATATATTATGCTGCCGCGACAGTTATGAATGATTCAAAAATTATAAAACGGTGCCTAAAGAACGATAAAAAAGCATGGAATGTATTTATCCAAAAATACTCAAGATTAGTGTATTGGGCGATACGCAAACGGTTAGCTACAGGCGGTTTTAGGTATGACGAAACGGATATTGATGATATTTTTCAAGAAGTGTTTTTGACAATTTTTAAAGGTGAGAAGCTTAGGCAATTAAAAGACTTTAAATTCATGCCTGGTTGGCTGGCGATGGTAACTTCGAACAAAACAGTTGATTTCATGCGGAATAAAGTACGGTTGGAACAGAATCTAGTTTTTGATGTTCCGGTGTTTAGGGATTATACTTTTGAACAAAATCTTTTTAACAGAGATATGTTTTTTGTAACCCAGGAGGTTATCAAAGCTTTATCCGGTAAAGAAAGAATAATTATTTCTTTAAATCTGCTTCAAGAGAGGACGCATAAAGAAATTGCCGGCATAGTAGGGATATCTATTAATACTGTTTCAACTGTAATTTCCCGGGCTAAAGAGAAAATTAAAAAAGAATTAGAGAAAAGAGGTTTGGGCGATAGTTTTTAACGGTATAGGAAAGTATTAAAGACTTTTCTAACCACTGAAAATCTAAATAATTATTTTTAAAGGAGATTTTTTTGGTAAATTGAAAGAAAAGATGGAGTTATTTCGTCTATTATTTAGAGGGTATATATGGATAAGATAAACGAATTAATTAAGAAATATTTGAAAACGAATGTAGAGTTTAGTAAAGACGTTAGCTCTTCTGATTGTTATGATGATGAGGCTTTGCTAGAATATTTGGGTGGTAAATTAAGTAAGGAGAGGTGTCAGGATATTGAGTATCATATTGCTGGTTGTGTTTTTTGTTTACGACGGCTTAATATAGCTTCTTTAGCGCAGGTAATGCATAAGAAACGCCGGTTTGATCAGGTGCCGCGAAAATTAATTAATAGGACAAAATTAGCGTTGGGAATAGGGAAGGATAAAGAAGTTAATAAGGGTGGAATAATGAGAAAAAGAATTTTTTTTATTGGTATGATTATTTCGTTTCTTTTATCATTTTTTGCGCCTAAATATTTCATTCAGTTTTTAGTCGCTACGCTTATTTTGGGTATACGCTGGTCGTTTGAAAGTGAGGGTGGTCGTACCCTAATTATGGTGCTTGATTCTTGGCGTCGCCATTCTCATGATAAAAATAAAGATAAAGATAAAGATAAAGATAAAGATAAAGATAAAGATATCTCCCGCCATTTTAAAAGTCGATTGTAGATATTAGTAGGGTCAAGGGGCGGCAATTTTAAATTTACAATTAACATTTTAAAATTAGCATTTAAAAGAAATAATATTTAAAAATTTAAAATGATTCTGGGTCAAGGGTCAAGGAAGAATAGGGTAATTCGAGAAAAAACCTTCCGCAGTACATTTTTCAAAAAAATTTAAAAAAATTGAAAGAATTCTTTGAGATATTACGTCTATATAAGTGAGGGGTAAGAAAGTCGGTAAATTCTCCGCCGCAGGCGGATCATTAAAAGGAGGTGGTAGATATGAATTTAGATTTCAAGGTTAATAAGCTTTACAGGTTTAATGGTGACGGCGCGATCAAAGCTATATGTGATGTGGCTATTTCAGGAGAGTTTTTAGTAAAGGGGTTTCGTGTAATCAAGGGAAAGAATGGTTTATTTGTAGGAGGACCTCGTGAACAAGGTAAAGATGGGAAATGGTATAGTAACGCTTTTCCTTTGACGGCATCGTCTAAAGAGGCGCTTAATGAAGTGGTGTTGTTAGCGTATGAACGTAGTTCAAATCAATAATTTAAAATATCCTAAATTACTTAAACAAATTAATAAACCCCCGCAAAGATTTTATTATAAGGGAGTTTGGGATAGTAGCCTTTTTGACAATTGTTTAGCGGTTGTAGGTTCGCGGCAAATGACCGGTTACGGCAGGCGTGTTACGGATCAGTTAGTATCTAAAGTGGCTCGCGCGGGGATAACTATTGTTTCAGGGTTTATGTATGGAATTGACGCTCAGGCGCATAAAGCGGCTCTTTTGGCAGGAGGCAGAACTATCGCGGTTATGCCTTGTGGTATTGACCTTATTCATCCTGAATATCAAGAAGAGTTATACAAGCAGATATTAGCAAATGGAGGGCTTATTATTTCTGAATTTGAAGGTGATTTTCTTCCCGCGCGTTGGACATATCCTCGGCGAAATAGGATTGTAGCTGGATTATCTCAAGCAACTCTAGTTGTTGAAGCAGGGCAGAGGAGTGGTTCTTTGATTACCGCCGCGCTTACTAAAAAATATGGACGTAAACTTTTCGCTGTGCCCGGACCCATTACCAGCGCTGTGTCTCAAGGAACTCTGCAATTGATTAGAGAAGGTGCTGGTATAGTAACTGGAGCCAATGATATATTAGGAAGTTATGGGCTATATCCTCAAGAAAATGGGCGGGACAATATAGCAAGTTTAGGGTTGAGTCGGATGGAGCAGATAGTTTTAAAGAAGTTAGCTCAGGAGCCTTGTGAGATAGATGAATTATCTCGAGTAATAAAAGTTTCGGCGGCAGAGTTGGGAACAGTTCTTTCTCTTATGCATATTAGGGGAATAGTGAGTAAAGAAGAAGGCAAGTATTATGTTAGTTAAAGTGGCTTCGGCACTAAATTTGGGACTTAATACTATGGAAATGGAGGTTGAAGTTAACGTGGCTTCACGAGGGCTTCCTGCTTTTGATATAGTGGGATTGCCGACTAAAGCTGTGGCTGAGAGTAAGGAGCGGGTGAGAACAGCAATTATAAACTCAAACATTCAATTCCCCGAGAGACGAATTATGGTTAATTTAGCGCCGGGGGATGTGCCTAAAGAGGGATCGTTTTATGATTTGCCGATAGCAGTTGGGATATTAGCAACAGTTATGGGTTTTAAATTGCCTGAAAAAAGTGTATTTTTTGGGGAACTTTCTTTGGATGGTACCCTGAGGCATGTTAAAGGCGCGTTATTATTAGCGTTGTTTGCTAGAGAAAAAGGTATTAAAAACATATTTCTTCCTAAAGCTTCAGCTAATGAAGCCGCGGTTGTTAAAGGTGTTAATGTGTATCCCGTGGAAAGTCTTAGCCAGTTACTATTTTTTCTTTGCGGTCAGATAACTTTTGAACTGGCAGTATATAAAGTCAATCAAAGTGAACAGAGTGTTAGTGCAGCGGAATTTGATATGTCAGAAGTTTTAGGTCAGGAGCAGGCAAAAAGAGCAATGGAAATTGCCGCGGCAGGTAATCATAATCTTTTTATGGTAGGCAGTCCTGGTTCAGGAAAAACAATGTTGGCGCGGGCGTTTCCGGGAATTCTGCCGTTGTTAAATGAAAAAGAATCGCTTGATGTAACCAAGATTTATTCTGCTTCCGGGCGTATCCCGCCGCGAGGTTCACTAATGACAACGCGTCCTTTCAGGGCGCCGCACCATACAATTTCTCCCGCGGGACTTATCGGTGGAGGAAGTAGAATAAAACCCGGAGAGGTGAGTTTGGCTCATCGGGGAGTATTGTTTTTAGACGAGTTTAACGAATTTCCCCGAACAGCGTTGGAAGCGTTACGTCAGCCGTTGGAAGACGGGTGCATTAGCATTTGCCGAAGCAAAGAAAAAATAACTTTTCCGTCTCAATTTACGCTGATTGCTTCAGCGAATCCTTGTCCTTGTGGTTATCTATATCATCCTAAGAAAACTTGTATTTGTACTCGGCGTGAGATTGAAAAATATAAAAAAAGGATTTCCGGGCCGGTTTTAGATAGAATAGATTTATATGTTGAAGTTCCTGTGGTAGATATAAAAGTCCTTTCCTGTGATGAAAGGATAAAAAAGTCATTAGAATTATCGGAAAAAATTAGGCAGAGGGTAGTAAAAGCAAGAGACTTACAGCAAAGACGGTTTGATAAAGAAGGTATTTATACTAACGCTGAAATGCGTAATAAGCATATTAAAAAATACTGCCGGCTGTCTAAAGAAGTAAATCAAGTGCTTATTAATGCTGGAGCGAATTTTCAGCTTTCTGCGCGGGCGTATTTTAAAATGATAAAAATCGCCCGTACCGTTGCTGATTTAGAAAATGTTCAGGATATAGAGGTTTCTCATATAGCCGAGGCTTTGCAGTACCGTCCGCAGGATAAGGATGGCGGTTGAACAAAAATCTTGAAATCGGTTATAACGGAGAGCTGATTGCCGCGAAGTATTTACGAGAGAAAAAGTATGAAATTATTGAGCGGAATTATAGAAATAAATATGGCGAAATCGATTTGATTGCCTGGGATAAAAAGGCTCTTGTGTTTGTGGAAGTAAGAACTAAGGTTGGACAGCAGTTTGGTTCGCCGGAAGATTCGATAAACTGGAAAAAAATTAATAAACTAAAGAGAAATGCCGCGGCATATACCGCGCTAAAAAAGCATGCTGGTGTTTATCGAATAGACGCGGTATGTATTGTTTTAGGGGAGAACAGCAGTATAGAACGCGTTACGCATTATCAGAATATTACGTTTTGGCGGGTAGGTTGAGCTAAAAATCGCGACAAGAGCACGTAAAATATATATTCCTATTTTTAGGGATGTTTGGTATAATTATGACTATTATGAAAAGAAATAATCCTAGAGAAATTGTAGATAAAATAAATAAGAATTGGAGAAGCTGTAAAAAATATGAAATGATTTTTTTGACTTCAAAAAATCCTTGCCTAAAAACACTCCTATGCTATAATTCTTTTAATCTAGAATTTGCGTATTGTGTTCTAATGTGAATTCTAGATTAAAACTTCAAAAATATCTGTTGTTCGCTAGTCTTATTTGAATGCCGAGGTAGCTCAGGCGGTAGAGCGAGGGACTGAAAATCCCTGCGTCAGGGGTTCAACTCCCTTCCTCGGCACTTTTTATTGCCAAAACGTCATTATCTATCATTTTTCAAGAAAATTACCTTTGGGGATAATTATTTAGATTTTTAGGTGTGGGGAAGTTTATACTTTTATACTTGTAAAAAATTTAAATATTTTTTGAAAGAATTTAGTCAATTCAATCGTCTATTATATGAGAGGGTAAAATTTTCTATTTTTGAGCATTTGAACATTGGAGCATTAGACCGCATTGGGCATTTTTTTATTTTTTCTAATGTTTAAATGGTCTAATGCTCCAATGCTCTATTTTTTTGTGGAGCAAAAAAATAAGGAGGTGTTTATAATGAGATTTGCTATTTTTTTCTTGCTTTTGGTTTTTCCTTTCCATAACGGTTTTTCAATGTTTGCTAGGGTCGAGGGCGTGGAAGATGCTCGGATTAGGCGGGTAGTTGTTTCGCCTTTGAATCCAAAGCTTATGTATATTGCTTCGGATAATTCTCTTTTTAAGAGTCAGGACGGCGGCCAGACTTTTGAAAAGGTGTCTGTTTTTAAGGATGAAACGGTTCAACATCTTTTTTTTGATCCCTATTTAGCTAATATTTTGTATGTAGTGGCGAGTCGGCATATTTTTAAGGTAGGTAATAAGGTTGAGACGGTATTTACATCTAGTGATGAGGAATCAATTTTAACTGCAGTTAAGGTTAGGGACAAAATTTATGTAGGAACAACAGCCGGGATTTATTTTGCCAGTGATGATATTTTAAATTGGGAAAGGATCAGAAATTTAAGAAATGACGCGGCTGTGTATTCTATTGCCGCGACCCAAGAGGCGGTATATATTGCTTCCAGCAAAGGAGTTTATGTTTTAACAGAGCAGAATTCAGCGAGGAGAGTGTTTGTTGTTAGAAGTGCTGATGTTGAAGATAAAATTGGAATAATCGCGAATATTATAAAAGTAGATATTTTCGATGAAAGCAAAATTTGGCTGGGAACAAATCAAGGATTGTTTGTTTCTTTAGATAAGGGGCAAAGTTGGGTTAAACTGTATATTGAAGGGATAGATAATCTGGATATAAATTCTTTAGGGCAGAAAAAAAATGAGAAAAATTCTATCTATTTAGCTGCTTCCAAAGGATTTTTAAAGGTTGATTTAGACCAAAAAATATCTCAGAATATTTCCGCGGGAGTGTTGTCCGCAAAGATTAATTGGGTAGAAGTCAGTTTTAATGATAGGGTTTATTTAGCTACTTCAAACGGTGTTTTTGTAAGCGAAGATTCTTTTTTAAAGGGTTCAGCAAAGAATGGACTAGAAGAATTGTTAAAGAATGAGCCTGCCATAGAAGAAATTCAAACCGCGGCATTACTGTATAACGAGATACATCCTGATAAAATAAAGAGGTGGAGAAATGGCCTTAAATTTAGAGCGTTGTTCCCTAGTGTGGATTTAGATTTTAATAAGACTATTTATGGAACCGCGGGTACAAATAACTATGATGGGAGGGCTTTTGTTGGGCCGCGTGATTGGTCGGTGGGGTTTTCCTGGGATGTTGCTAATGTTATTTGGAATTCTTATGAAGATGATGTTGATACAAGAAGCAGGCTTAATACTCAGTTGCGCTTAGATTTGATTGATGAACTAAATAGGGTATATTTTGAGCGGTTGCGGTTAAAGAGAGAAATTAAAACTTCTTCATTATTTGGTGATGAGTTATTTCAAAAACAGTTGCGGTTAAAAGAATTAGATGCTATTATTGATGGGTATACTGGCGGACATTTTTCTAAAAGGGTAAAGGAATTAAATGAAATCAAATGAACCCATTGTTTTGATTCTTTGTGGGGGGCAGTCTTTAAGGTTATGGCCGCTTTCAGAGTATAGGAGCAAAAATTTCTTAGATGTTTTTGGGTTTTCGCCATTAGAGTTAACGATAAAGCGTTTTTTGAAGGTCACTTCCCGTGAAAATATTTTTCTAGCGGCTAATAAAGGAGAAGCCTTTGCGCTTTATAAATTAGGACAGATTAAAAAAGAAAATATTATTTTTGAACCGGAATCTAAAAATACCGCGCCGGCAGTTTTGCTTTCTCTTTTTTATTTGAAAAAGAGATTCCCCTTAGAAAGTAAAGTTGTTATTTCTCCCGTAGACCATCTTATTGATGAAGAAACCCATTTTTATTCGGTATTAAAAAAAGCTTTAGCTTTAGCGTGTAGAGGTGGGATATGTACTTTAGGTATTGTACCTACTCAGCCTACTTCTAATTTTGGCTATATTCAAGCGGGGAAAGAAATTAGTAAAGATGTTTTTTCTGTGAAGAAATTCTTGGAAAAACCTTCTCTTAGTTGTGCCAAGAATCTTATAAAAAAAGGCAGCGTTTATTATAATAGCGGTATATTTATATCTACCTTAGAAGTTTTAGATAATGAGTTTAGAAAATATTATGGATTTTATGACGCTTTTAGTAAGGTTTTAGATAAAGCTATCCCTTCAGGTAGAAAGTTAGATCAGCTGTATAAAAGAATAGATAAAATTCCTTTTGATAAAGCAATTATGGAAAAAACTAAACGCGCCAGGGTAGTTAAAGGAAGTTTTAAATGGAAAGATTTTGGAAATTGGAATGCTGTATATGAAGTTTTATCAAAAAGGAAAAATAATAATGTAAAGAAGGGGAAAGTTTTTGTTAAGGAAGGAAAAAATAATCTTATATATGTCAACGGTGCCGGTAAAGAAGTTTTAGTTATGGGGATAAATGATGTTGTTTTTATAGATACTCCCAAGTACGCGTTGCTTGCTGACCGCCAGTCTTTAGAACATCTCAAATCTGCCTTAAAAGAATTAAAAAAATTGTAAGGGAGATTTTTGTTTTCCTGTTAGTAGGTAAGGATGTCCCTGATAGGTCTAAAATAAACACATGAAATTAAGGTAATAATATTATATAATAACCTAATGAGTTACTTTTATGGTCCAGTTTTATCAAGACGCTTAGGGTTTTCTTTAGGGGTAGATTTAATCCCTAAAAAAGTGTGTTCTTTTGATTGTCTTTATTGTCAAGTAGGAGTTACTACGACTATGACCGCGCGTCGTTTTTTTAAGGTTGATTTAGTCGTGTTTAAGAAAGAACTTAAAGATATATTACGAAAACAGCCTAAAATTGATTATATAACCTTTTCTGGTTCAGGCGAACCAACGTTGCATAAAGATTTAGATAAATTAATACGGATTGTAAAAAAAATCACTAAAAATCGTTATCCTATATGCGTGATTACTAATTCTTCTCTTTTATACCGTAAAGATGTTAGAAAAGAATTAAAGGAAGCCGATTTAATAGTGCCGTCTTTAGACGCGGCTGGCGCTAAGACTTTTCATGAAATAAATCGTCCCGCTAAAGGAATTACTTTTAAAAAAATAGTTGAGGGGTTAATCGCGTTACGAAAAGAGTTTAAAGGCCAAATTTGGTTGGAAATTATGATTCTAGCCAATATAAATGATTCTATAAAAGAAGCTAAAGAGTTTAAAAGAATAGTCGATAAGGTAAATCCGGATAAAATACAGCTTAATCTTCCCGTAAGACCGGCGCCGATTAAGTTAAAACTATCGAGTAAAGAGAAGATAGATAAAATAAAGGAAATAATTGATTCTAATATTGAAGTCGCTGAGTCATCTCTTAACAAAGAACAAAAGAAATGCTTGGTTAACGCTCAAGATAAGATTATGGAATATTTAAGGCGGCGTCCAGCAACATTAGATGATTTAGTGGGCTCTTTAGGGTTAGACGTCAAAGAAGTGAATATATGCGTTAACAATTTTATTAAAGAAAATAAAATAAAAGAGAAAGTTGTTAATAAAAAATGTTACTACATTGGTAATAATTAATTCGTGCCAGAAATGATTAAAAATAATGTAAAAAATATTCTATCAGAATTGCCGCGAGATGTGGAATTAGAAGTTGCTACTAAAAAGAGAGATATTTCTCAAATTTTAGAAGTGATAGCGGCTGGCGTAAGAATAGTTGGAGAGAATTATGTCCAGGAAGCTCAATCTAAATTTGATGTTTTAGGGCGTAAAGTTAAATGGCATTTGATTGGCCATTTGCAGAAGAATAAGGCTAAGACGGCAGTTAAGATATTTGATATGATTGAGACGTTAGATTCGGTTGAGTTGGCGGCCGCGTTAGATAAAGAATGTAAAAAGATAAATAAAGTAATGCCGGTTTTAATTGAGGTTAATTCTGCTTGCGAATCTCAGAAAGCGGGTGTTTTGCCAGAAAATGTAAAAGACCTTGTGGCGGAAATTCTTGGGTTTAAGAATTTGAATTTTATGGGATTAATGACTATGGGTCCGTCTGTTGATAATCCCGAAGATATTAGGTCTTTTTTTAAGGTGACTAAAGATATTTTTGATAGAATAAAACAAACAAACGCCGATTGTAAATATTTATCTATGGGTATGAGTGATACCTATAAAGTCGCGTATCAGGAAGGCGCTAATATTGTACGGGTGGGAACAGCGATTTTTGGATCTAGATGATACTGTTGAAATTTATATGAAAATCACAAATTACAATAAACAATAGACAAAGGGATAAAATATACAATAAAACCCGAAGAATTTCTTTATTTGTAAATTGTATATTTGAATTTGTGTATTGTTTGTAATTTGGATTTTGTCTATTGTTTATTTTTTGCAGAAGCTGATAATTGATAGGGAGGATGGTATATGGAAATAATAAGTCATAGTTTCAATCATGGGTTGATGGTAACGTCGTTTGTGTTTGTGATGATGATGCTTATTGATTATATGAATGTTTTAACCGCGGGGAGGTTAACAGGGGTTATAAAGGGGGGCAGATTTCGTCAGTATGTTATTGCTTCTTTTCTGGGTGTGATTCCTGGATGTTTAGGCGCTTTTATGGTGGTCTCGTTTTATGTGAGAGGATTAGTTTCTTTTGGCGCGCTTGCCGCGGCAATGCTTGCTACTAGCGGAGATGCTTCCTTTGTTATGTTTGGGTTGTTTCCTAAGAAAGCGTTGATTATTCATGGTTTATTATTTGTCGTGGGCGTTTGCGGCGCTTTTATTGTCGATAAAATGATGAAAAAGTTTAAATGGCGGGATCCCTGTGATTGTGGGGCTTGCGCTATTCATGTAGAAGATCACCAATATTCTTTAGGAATAAAAGAAATATTTACAGTTTTGAAAAGATTATCATTTAGCCGATTTTTATTAATCGCGTTATTTGTTTTTTTTCTTTATACCTTTATTACCGGTGCTTTAGGGCCACAAGAGTGGGGATGGGAACGATGGAGTTTTGTGTCTTTAATGAGCATAGCATTGTTTATCGTGGGGACAGTTTCAGAACACTATCTTCATGAGCATATATGGGAACATATAGTTAAAAAACATCTTTGGCGAATATTGTTATGGAGTTTCTTCGCGTTTTTATTAATAGAAACAGGATCAACATTTTTTAATCTGGAGGTGTTTGTAAAGAATCATCTGGTTTATGTGTTGCTTATTGCCGCTTTGGTAGGAATTATACCGGATAGCGGGCCTCATTTGATTTTTGTTATAATGTTTTTTAAGGGTATAATCCCATTTTCGGTGTTATTTACTTCTTGTATAGTCCAAGATGGACATGGTATAATCCCCTTACTTTCGCACAGTGTAAAAGCTAGTATTTGGGTGAAATTATTTAATCTCGCGATAGGGTTGGTTATTGGGTATGGGCTTTATTTGATGGGATTATAAATATAAAAGGGTATGATTAGTTTAGATAAATTAGCAACAGGCAGTTCTGCTAAGGTGATTAGTGTGGAAGGTGGAACTAATTTAAAGGACCGCTTACATAATCTTGGGGTAAAAGAAGGTATGGTGGTAAAGAAAATAACTGGTTCTTCCTGGCGAGGCCCGGTAGTTGTGACGATGGGCCGTACGCAGGTTGCGTTAGGTGTTGGTATGGCTTCAAAAGTAATGGTAGAACCTGTGGAAAAGTCCATAGACCATAGTCGATAGTCCATAGAAAGAAACTAGAAAAAAGATTTTTGGTCTAATATTTATTATGAAGACACTTTTAATAGGAAATCCTAATGTAGGTAAAAGCGTGATTTTTTCCCGTCTTACTGGGGTTAAAGTTATCGCGTCTAATTATCCCGGTACAACTGTTGAATTTAAAAAAGGGTTTATGCGGTTTTTTAACATAAAGGCAGAAATCATTGATGTTCCCGGCACCTATAGCCTTAAAGCGACATCAAAAGCCGAAGAGGTGGCCGTAAAAATTGTTGAAGACGCGGATTTGATTATTAATGTTATCGACGCGACGAATTTAGAAAGAAATTTATATTTGACGTTAGAACTAATTCGAAAAGTAAATAAACCTATAATTGTTGTTTTGAATATGTGGGATGAGACAAAACATTTAGGTATAGAGATAGATGTAGTTAAATTACAAGAGTTATTGGGAATACCTGTTGTGGCTACTTGCGGATTGACGGGAGAGGGGATCAGCCAGTTGGTTTATAATATAAACGAAGCTAAACAGTCACCGCTAAAATATTCCAAGGAGCCTTTATGGAATGAAATTGGTGATATCGTTGAAACCACTCAGAAGCTTTATCATCGTCATCATACGTTTTTAGATGTTTTACAGGATTTGAGCATAAAACCGCCGTTTTCTTTTATTATCGGGTTAGGGGTGATTAGTGCTTCGTTTTTTATAATGAGAAGTATTGGAGAAGGCCTTATTAATTATATTTTTGACCCTTTTTTTCAAAATATCTATAATCCTTTAATATTACAATTAAGTGAATTTTTGCGACAAGGTTCTTTTTTTCATACTGTTTTTATTGGGAATCTGGTAGAGGGAGCGGTTGATTATAGCCAGTCATTTGGGTTGCTTACCACGGGATTGTATGTTCCTTTGGTTATGGTTTTGCCGTATGTGTTTAGTTTTTATTTTATCTTAAGTTTGCTTGAAGATTGGGGGTATTTACCGCGGTTAGCAGTATTGGCGGACAGGTTGTTTCATCGGTTAGGGCTGCATGGGTACGCGATTATTCCTATGATTTTAGGGTTAGGGTGTAATGTTCCTGGCGCGTTAGCGGTAAGATTGTTTGAGGAAAAACGTGAAAAGTTTATTGCCGCTACGCTGATGGCGATAGCTGTTCCCTGTATGGCGCAGACAGCGATGATTATTGGGGTGTTAGGTAGATTTGGAAGTCAGTACGTATTTGTTGTTTTCTTTGTGCTTTTTTGTATATTGCAAATTTTGGGAAATGTAATGAACAAATTTGTGAAAGGACAAAGCCCTGAAATTTTAATAGAGATTCCGCCTTACCGAATCCCGCATCTTAGAAGTATTTTTAAGAAGTTATGGATGCGAATAAGCTGGTTCCTAAAGGAAGCGATTCCTTTGGTCTTAGTGGGTATTTTGTTTATTAATGTCCTTTATTTCTTTAAGGTTATTGATTTTTTTGCTAATATATTCGCTCCCATAGTAACTAATTTATGGGGACTTCCTAAGGAAGTAATTGGGGCTTTGATTGTTGGGTTTTTAAGAAAAGATGTTGCTGTTGGGATGTTACGTCCGTTAAGTCTTTCATTAAAACAGTTGATCGTGGGCGCTACTATTTTATCAATATATTTTCCTTGCGCGGCAACGTTTGTTGTTTTAATGAAGGAATTAGGGATCAAGGATATGGCTAAATCAGTTCTTATTATGATTAGCACGACAGTTGTGGCAGGGTTTATTTTAAATATGATTCTTTCATTATTGGGGGTGTGATTATGAAGAAGGGGCAATGGAGGAAGTGTTTAGTGTTTAGTGTTTTGTGTTTTGTGGGCAGTGTGGGGTGTGTGAAAATGAGAGATTATACTTATAGAGAGAACGGTTCCTGTGGGTTGCGAGTTAAGCAGGAAATGGGCGAAGGATATCAGGAAGGAAGAGATTATTATAGTGCTAATGATGGCCTGTATTTTATTGTTCGTGATACCAAAGATGAAATTGTTAAAAAGATGGGTTTGCCGGATAAGCGAGAGAAAACCGTAGAAGGGTATGATTGCTGGGTTTATAAAAGTAGGAAGTTAATGCTGTTTTTTAAAGATGATTATTTAGAAAGTTGGGAAGAAATATAAATAGTAGCTAGTGAAAATATGTAGGGGAGGGTTTGTGACCGAAGGAAATCCCGAGTATGTTCGAGGGGTAACTCTCCCGTTATAAAGACCAATGATATCAGAATTAAACAAGAGAAAGAGAAACGAGCGTTTTTTTCAGCGTCCTCCCGAGTATGTCGCCCAGAATTTATTAGGAGATTTTTTAGTTGTAAAGGACAAAAAAAAGATATTAATTGGTAAAATAGTTGAAACCGAAAGTTATTTGGGACTAGATGATGATGCTTCTCATAGTTTCGGCGGAAAAATTACCGCGCGCAATAAAATTATGTATCATGCCGGCGGAATAATTTATGTGTATCTTATTTACGGTAAGTTCTATTGTTTTAATATTGTTGTTTCTAAAAAAGACGTACCTCAAGCTGTTTTTATAAGAGCGTTGGAGCCTATAGAGGGGATAGACGTCATGAAGCGAAACCGGGGAGGGGGCGAAGATTTGAAAAAGTTAACTGCTGGGCCTTGCCGGTGGACGCAAGCTTTTGGCATAAACAAGCAATTTTTAGGTAAAAGTATTTGTTCTCGGGATTTTTTTGTCGCCAGAGGACCTCTTAAGAAGTTTAATATTGTTAAGACAAAAAGGGTAGGCGTTGAATACGCCGCAAAATCAAAAGATTTACCTTTACGGTTTTATATTAAAGATAGCCGATTTGTGTCTAGAAAATATTATTGACTTCATCGAAATAGAATATAAAATAAAAGCCTATGGGAAAATATAAAAAAGTAATATTACAAATATTACATGGGACATCAGATGCTAATATTGGGTTTACTGATTTATGTCAATTATTAATCAAATTAGGCTTTGATTTGAGGAAAAAAGGCAGTCATTATATCTTTAGGAAAAAAGGAATTGAAGAAAAAATAAATCTTCAAAGAGATGGTAGTAAAGCTAAACCTTATCAAGTAAAACAAGTTAGAGTGGTAATATTAAAATATAAGCTTGGAGGTAGAATTATATGAAGAATAAATATGAAATTATTTTATATTGGAGCAATGAAGATAATGCCTATATCGCAGAAGTCCCTGAATTACCAGGCTGTATGGCTCATGGGCAAACTCAGCAGATAGCTCTGAAAAATATTAGCGATGCTATTGAGCTTTGGATAAAAACAGCAAAAGAATTTGGAGATGCTATACCCGAGCCAAAATGTCATAAGTTAATATTAGCTTAATTTATTTTTTAACAAAGTGCAGTGATATCTAATTATACCAAGGAGGGCATATGAGTTTAGCTACAAAAAAATTAATTAAAGTATGGGGAAAAGGAATAAGTGTAATAATTGGTTTAGTCATGGTGTTGGCGGTGGTTAGTCAGGTTTGGGCGTGGGATAGCATGAATTTTGAGCCCTTTGAACCTATGGTTATCGCGCAGGCAGAAATCCCGAAAGATATTTCTTTAATAGCTACAAAAGTCAGAGGCTATATAATTCAATTAGACGGCATTCAAGATCCTGGTACAGCGCATAGGCAGGATGCTTTTATGTATCTTGTAGGATTAGGAATAAAGGCAGTCCCTGAATTAGAAGAAGTGGTAGACGATTTAAGTGTAAATTCGGACGCGCGTAAGCATGCAGCATACGCTTTGGGAGAGATAGGGAGGAATAAAAAACTATCGTTAAAAGAAGTGTTGGGTATTAGAGATTTTCTTGAGAACGTTATTACTGAGTATAACGATAAAAAAAGCGGCAGTGGTTATGATTGGTGGCATGCAGTTGAATCATATAGGGGGCTTGTGAGGTTATATAAAAATAAGAACTTTAGAAATAATGAAGAGTTTAAAAAGAATATAAAGTCAATGCCAGAAAAAGTAAAAGGGTATGAGGATTATTGTGATAGGGACTTAGAAGAAGAAATAAAGAAAGCCGATTTAGTGAATTCGCTATCTGGTTGGGGCGGCGGCAGTACAAGCATAGGAGATCGGCTACATTTAGATTTTTTACATACCAGAACAGTTAACTGAAAACCGCCGCTGGTACTTAATATCTCTAAGCGGCTGAAGTATTACGATGATTGAATTCAGGCCTGTTAATTTTTGTAACAGGCCTGAATATTTTTATCGCCTACCTTGATTAATAAAATCTATTCTGATAAAGTGATTAGTGTGTTGCAGACACACTATGGGTTAGAGCCAAAGGAAAATAAAACGAGTTCGGATGGAAGCGTTATTCGGCTGGAGCGATGGCAGTAGCGTAACTTCATTAAATCGTTTATCTATTCCTCTTGATTTCTTGCGTACAGAAAAACTATCATAGATAAGTCATTTTCGGTTCTTTCTTAAATAGGTCGCGATAACATATATAACCCTTCGCATTGTAAAGAGATGACGGAAATTTCTTTTATGCTAGTCTGCATGT
>Ga0180007_10001138_pt1 | contig 38184 bp, 37 predicted proteins | sample MM_PC_MetaG_FD_121122 | JGI IMG/M metagenome (GOLD analysis project Ga0180007, IMG submission 121122) | Groundwater microbial communities from the Aspo Hard Rock Laboratory (HRL) deep subsurface site, Sweden - MM_PC_MetaG | ecosystem: Environmental > Aquatic > Deep subsurface > Groundwater... | reverse complement strand
TCCGTCATAAAAAACGTATGGTTTATTCTCTGGTCTTTCAGTAACTGAACGCTCGAAAATCTTGTTCTTCTTCCAGAACTTTAAAATTTCTTCTTCTTGCTTTGCATACTTATTTTTTTGCATCAGAATTCTCCATTCTTCCATAAAGCCTCACGTCGTTCATCCAATCCATCCTCAACCACTGTATCGTAGCCCATATTATGATTTAAATAAAAACAAATGTCATTCAAGGAGTATCCCAAGAAACAGCCGGTCTTATAAGCATCGGTTGCCCGTTCTCTTGGATGCCCTTTATATTTCCATTTAAGCTGATACTGACCCGACTCATCTTTATCATACGTAAACCCTACATACGTATCTAAAAATCCCTGTATGTCCTGACTCGGCCTACCTACAAAAGCAATAGTTGCAGCTGAATTGGGCCAAGTAAAAAGCAAATGGCTAGCAAGCCCTTTAGCTTCGACTTTTTTCAAGAAACGCATTGCGCGAGTTTCTGAGTTAGATGGAAAAGCAATTATAGCAATCGGCTTAGTTCCTTCGACAACTTCCCGCACATCCAAAGTTTCATCAGATCGCATTTGTCCGTGCTTTGCGTGTTCTAGAAATTCTTCCCGATTCATCTCCCAGGGCCTTTTCTCGCTCTGCCTCTGCTCATCCGAAAGCATTTCTTCGGGCGTTACTTTAAGATTACCTTCCGGCTTTTCATCCATCTTGCATTTGTTTATTTGGCAGGAGCTAGAGGAGTTGAACCCCTGTCGCCTCTTTTGGAGAGAGGAATTTTACCGTTAAACTAAGCTCCTATATCCACCTACCGGCGGAATTGTCAATTATTTACTCTCTTTGTGCTGCGTGTGTTCCTTGCACTTTTGGCAAAACTTTTTCATATCAAGTTTTTTAATCGGCTGAATGTTTGAGCGACTCGATACATAATTTCTTCTGCCGCACTTGCTACACTCTAAAGCCAAGTTGCTTAGTCTTGTTCCTTTTTTAGCCATATCAACGCTTTCCTTTTACTACTTTAAAAACGATAATTAAGAACCCACATATAAACAGAATTCCTCCGACGATCGAGAGAATTACCGAAGATGTGAGGATAGAGACATCTGCCGCATCGGCCGAGGCGAGAAAAGTCGGATTCAACGATTGAGCGAAAGACGCAATTGACCCAACGATCAATACTAAGCCGAATGTGAAATTGAAGAATATTTTTTTCATTATTTCCGAATTTAGTTTTTATCTGTCGCGTATATCCTCTCCCCGAGGCGGGATTATGTAACGCGACTATCGCGTTCCCTATCGCGAAGCGATAAGTATATACGCGATGGAGCCGATGAGCGGATTCGAACCGCTGACTTACTCCTTACCATGGAGTTACTCTACCAGCTGAGTTACATCGGCATTTTGCTCCGCTCAATGCATGCTTGTCCATAAAAAGTTTACACTGAACATAGTGAAGTGGTGCCGGGTGAAGGATTCGAACCTCCGAAGCCGTGAGGCGTCAGATTTACAGTCTGATGTAATTGACCACTCTACCAACCCGGCAAGACATCTGGAGCCGATAGTCAGATTCGAACTGACGACCTACTGTTTACAAAACAGTTGCTCTACCGCTGAGCTATATCGGCGCTCGGCAACTTGCGGGCAGACAAAAGTGCTGCTCTACCACTGAGCTACGCTGGCATTAGATGAGGGACTCTACCAACCCAAGGGGTCCCCTTAGGGACTGAGCCCTGCCTGCCGACAGGCAGGTATATCGGCAAACCTTAAAACTTCTGTCAAATGACTGAATATATATTAACAGAAAAACAGGCCTTACTCAAGATAGTACAACTTTTAAAACGGCTTTATCTTTAATTGCTCAAACCACTTCTTATATTTTTTATTTTTAGGATCTAGCTTAATAGCTTTTTTAACAGCTAAAACGGCTTCCTTAGAATCACCAATCGAGTTACAAGCGAAAGAAAGATTGAAATTATTTACGGCGCTACCGGGATTTAATTTTAGCGCTTCTTTGAGAGAATCTATCGCATCAGTAAAACTTTTTTGCTCCAAATAAATTACTGCTAATCTTGAAAAAATAATCGGATTTTTGGGATTCTTTTTTACCGCCTCTATATACCATCTCTCCGCTGAAATATATTGTTTCTTTTTAAACAGTTCTTCTGCTTTGATAAAATTTTCCTCTTGTTCTTCAAAGGGATTTATCTCGCTTTGGGAGATTTCTACTTTGCTTTGCTTTTCAACAGATTCAATCTGATCTTTGAGTTCTTCGTCATTTTCGACCAAATATGCCCTGCGATAAACAATTACAAATCCCGCAATCAGCAAAATCAAAATTATGGCTGGATAAATTATCATAACAATCTTTTACTTTTAAAATAAATAAACATTTCTTCCGCGACTAGCTTGTAGCTAACATTCGTATTTTCCACCTTCGAAATAGCTTCGGATATTTTCTTAAGCACATCAAAGCCAGTTTTATTTAACATTGTTTTCTTAACTTCTTCAATACCACTTAAAAGTAACTTCGTAAAGTCGCCTCTTTCAAGTTTACCAATTTCATCCAAATAATTCTTGAACGAACCATTGAACAGATCGACAAAACTATTTTCACGATCGTAAGGCAAGTTCGTCTTTGGCATTACGATAATTTTGGATCTCGATTTGATTGTATTAATTACCCGAGAGAGATTTTTACATATCAATACCGTTTTAAGATAAACGGGCGGTTCCTCGAGTAACTTAAGTAACGTATTTGCCTGTTCGCGATTTAAAAGTTCGGCGGATTCTATCATGAATAATTTATAAGTTGAGCTGATCGGTTTCATATAGAGATCTTTCAAAACCGCTCTTAAAATTTCAACGCCTTCAGAGGCTACAAATTGGTTGAGCGCTTCTTGTTTTATCTGTAAGCTTTCAGCCACCGAATTACTCCAGTCACAACCCGTTTCATCAACGATCAGAACAGGTTGGCTGGAGCGCTCAAGTTCTTTGATTAAGGCTTGTTTTTTTGATATCATAATACTAATTTAATATCACAATTTATGGAAGAAAATACAATAGAAGATAAAGTTTTAACCTGTCGCACCTGCCAAAAAGAATTTCCTTGGAGTAAACAAGAGCAGCGCTATTATGAAAAAAAGGGTTTCAAGAAACAACCTCAAAAGTGCTCTGATTGTCGTGATAAAGCAAACAAGCTTAGAAATGAGAATATGTTTTATATCCACTGCGGATTATGCAAAAAAGACGCAGCCATGATTGCTCCTCCGCCAAAAGACCGAGTAGCAATTTGCGAGGATTGCTACAAAAAATCTGTCCAGGAGTACCAAAAAAACAAACCTTCAGAAAAGCCAACCGAAGCAACTACTAAGGCTTAATTGATATATTCTTTTTCTTGAGAGTTCTAAAACAATTCTGACAAAAAGTAAGTCCGTTCTTTTTTTGCAAATTAGGTTTTACAACTCGTTTTGTTTTATGCAAAGAGCTCGGACGATTTAAACTCATCGTGTCGCCCTTGCCACACAAGTAACAAAATTTCGAGCTTTTATGTTTAGTCTGTACCTTTGACATTCGTGTTTTTTAAGATTAAAATTAACTCGATCAACATCATATCAATAAAAATAATTTTTATCAAGAGATTATATTCAATTTATGACAAATTTAATAATACTCATTCTAACATTCGTAGCTTTCTTTATCTGTCTCTCGGTACATGAAGCAGCGCATTCGCTGGTTGCCGATAAGCTTGGAGATCCCACTAGTAAGCATGAGGGACGGTTATCGCTCAACCCCTTAAGGCACATAGATTTTTTTGGAACAATCCTGCTTCCGCTTTTCCTTATTATTTCGGGTTTACCCGCTTTTGGTTGGGCCAAGCCGGTTATGATAAACATTTATAATTTCAAAAATCCCGCTCGCGATCATTTTTTAACCGCCCTCTCTGGACCAGCCTCCAATTTAATCTTTGCCGTAATTTTGGGTTTGATTGTGGGATTAATCCCTACTTTAAGTTTTTTAACAATCCTGGTCAGAATCAACGTAATTTTGGCTTTATTTAATCTCCTGCCGATTCCCCCGCTCGATGGAAGCAAGGTTTGGCATTTAGTCTTGAGCGAGGAGAGTTATTTCAATCTAGAGCGCTATGGTCCGTTTATTCTAATTGCATTTTTACTGCTTTTCGGATCAGGCGCAGACTTTCTATTTAACCTCGGTGAGTCACTATCAAATGCGATTATCCATCTGATTTAATAACTGATATAATCGAATTGCCCCTGTGATTGTGATTGATAATTGTTTCAACAATTTTATATAAGGGAGAACAAATTTGGCTACTTCGCGAAGCAGCCGTGAGTTCACCCACCTGTTATAACAGGAACAAATCATCACCGCTCGCAGGGGCAATAAGCCAGCTTCGCTGGAGTTTTTAATGTATAATTACTAATTTCTAAAACAATTGAATTCTTGATTGATTTATGAGAAGTAACAAATGGATCGTTTTATCACAGACAAAATCGAGGTGTAGCACAGCTCCCCGCCATTCGACGAGGTAAAGTCCGTGTGCAGCTTGCCTGCCGGCAGGCAGGTGAGGGCTGGGCATGTCTGCCACTGTCTTTGCCGGGCCATAGCACAGTTGGTAGTGCGCCGGGCTGGGGGTCCGGAGGTCGCCAGTTCGAGTCTGGCTGGTCCGACAGAGGCAATGACAGGCAGGGGTCCTGAAATCGCGCCTGCCGGCAGGCAGGAGTTCGAGTCTCGCCGCTCCGATCAATAATAAGAATTGTCTTAATAGATTGACTTTTAATCGGAATAATGTTCCTCTATAAATTTTCAAACAAAAACTAACAGTTGATTACTCCACTCCCGAGACATACTTCTTTATGATAAAACGCCGCAATTTGGCCCGCTACGAGGGTGCTATGCGGTTTAGCATAGGAGAGTTCAATGTAATCCCTATGTATTCTAATTTTTGCTTTAAAGAGTTTTGCACTAGATCTAGATTTAACTTTGACTTCAATTTCGTTTCTTCTAATTTGAGCAAGAAGATTAATCGGCTTCAGGACAACATTTCTTTTAAAAGACAAACCAATATCCTTTGAAACGATGAGGGTGGAGGGGGATTTTTTTTCGACTACATAATACGGCCCTCCGGCAAGTTTAATACCTTTTCGCTGTCCCAGTGTGTAATAATTAAGACCTTCATGATAACCCAAAGTCTTGCCGTTACCGTCTATGATTTTACCTGCGATAGGTTTTATTTCACGTTTTATAAATTCCCCATATTCATTGTTTGAGAGAAAACAAAAGTCCTGACTCTGCTTAACGCTGGCATATGTTTTTAAAATGTCGTGATCTTTGGCCAAAGAGTAAACTTCCTCTTTTGATAAATCCCCTAGAGGAAAGATGATCCTAGGAAGCAAATCCCGGCTTAAAAAAGACAAAGAATAGGTTTGATCCTTGTTTTTGTCTTTGCTCTTACATAGCAGAAATTGTTTTTTTCCCCCAAAGAAGTCTTCTTTTATTCTGGCATAATGCCCAGTTGAAACAAAATCAAACCCGATCTTCTGACAATATGAGAATAATGTTTTAAACTTAACTTTCGGATTACAAAAAATACAGGGACTAGGGGTACGGTTGAGTTTCAGTTCGTTTTTAAAATAATCAATTATTTCCTTTTGAAATTCATTTTCTACATTAAGAATTACATGCTTAACGCCAAAACTTCTGCAAATCCTGCGGACCAAATCCAGCGATTTCTTAGAGCAACACACATTTTCTTTAAGTTTCTTGCGATTATAAGTTTTATATTTTAGCGAAACTCCTATCACTTCATGTCCGGCTTTCTTAAGCAACATTAATGAAACTGAAGAGTCAACTCCCCCCGACATTCCTAGAACTACTTTTTTTGCAGCGGTACGTTTTTGCACCAATTTTCTAGATGGGAAATTATTTCTTTTCTGTTTTTGCAATAGCGAAAATGTAAATAATTTCAAGAATACCAAGAGTATTCAAGAGGAGTAAAATCACGTACCAGGCAACATCTCCCCTCCTAGCGGCTTTCCAGAGCGCAATCGCCTTCCACACGCTTGACCATAAAACGAGCAGCGAAAAGATTAATATTCCCGCCGAAGTGGCCAAAAAAGCCGCTAACATCCCCTGGTTTGTTAATTCCTGTTCCATACTTCCTCCGATTAATTTGTTTCAAAAACCTTATCAATTTTTCTTCTCATTTTCAATACCACCGACTTAACTTTTAGCTTTATACTTTTTGGTAGCAAACCAACGAGAAATCCACTAATTTTTCCGTTAACATCAAAAAATAAAATTCCAATCGCAATTAGTATCCAGTCTGGTGCAACAGGGAAAACCAATCCTATTAAGCCAACTACCACGAGAACAAACCCGATTAATAATCGAACTACATAAAGTACATCTCGCCCTAAAAATTTTATTTCTTCCTCTACGTTCACAAAACTATTATAGCCTGCTAGAGATTAATCTCAATTATTACGGGGCAATGGTCCGAACCAAAAACTTCATTTTCGATAGATATTTTTTTAATTTTTTTTAAAAGCGACTTATTGGACAAAAAATAATCTATGCGCCAACCGACGTTTCTTGCTCTGGCATTGTAGAAATTACTCCACCAAGTATATTTTCTTGCTTTGGGATAAAAGTGTCTAAAAATATCAACAAGCCCAATAGATAAAAACTTATCCATAAAATCTCGTTCCTCTTTAGTAAAGCCGGCATTTTTGATGTTATCGCGCGGCCTAGCTAAGTCAAGTTCATTATGGGCCACATTCAGATCACCGCAAAATATTGAGTTATTTGATAATTTCTTTTTAAAGAAATTATAAGCGCTTTGATTAAAAAACATTTTATAACCAAGTCTACTTAAATTTCTAGAAGAGTGGGGAAAATATAGATCGTATATCCATAAGCCATTTATTTTGGCCCCTTGGACCCTTCCTTCATGGTCTATTTTACTAACTCCGATCCCTTTCTCGAACTTTTCTGGTTTTATTTTAGTATAAATAGCCGTACCGGAATAACCCCGTTTTTCGGCAGAGTTGAAATAGGCATGATATCCGTCAATCTTTTTCAAATTCTCCGGAATGTCATCAAGACCAACTTTGACTTCCTGCAAACAGAGAACATCGATATTAAAACTCTTAAGAAATTTTTTCAGTTGGTCGTGTGCGGATCGAATTCCGTTAATATTCCAAGTGGCAATTCTCATTTATAAAACCCATTTATTCTCGTTTAGAAATTTTCGTGCTCTCTTGTAATCGGGAAAATGATTATTTACACATTGCCAAAAACTCTTAGAGTGATTCTTGTGCAGGATATGGCAAAGCTCGTGGACAACAATATATTCAATTACCTGCTTGTGGCACATGGCAAGTTTTATGTTAAATGCTAAATCACCCATGGGCGAACAACTTCCCCATTTTGATCTGTAAAACTTAAATTTTAACGAACGATATTTTGTAAAATTATGTTTTTTTAAATATTTTGTAGTGAAGAATCGCGCCTGCACCTTTAAAAAATTCTCAAGGCGCTTTTTTTTCTCAAGTCTACTTTCCCCAGAAACCTTAATACCGATTTCTTGATTCGTGATAAAATCACGATCACCAAATACAATCTTTCTTTTATTTCCCAAATATATAATCTCGCCTTGAAGTTTTTGTTTCTTCGCTCTCTTCATAGAGTCTATTTTACTTCTTATCCAACTATTTTTTTCGACCAAAAATTTCTCAATTACAAATTTTGGAAGCATATAAGGACTTCTAACTACAACAGTGGAAGGTCTGACTTCAACAGAAAGAGTTCTTCTGCTTGAGCGGATGATTTGATAAGGGATTATCTTACGAGGAGCAACAGTCGCACTCATCGCAATTTCCCTCACACTCCTCTTCGTCTCCATCTCCTTTGGTTTTTCCCTCGGCTTGCTTGCGATTTTCAACTTTTTCTTCGTCCATTTTAATTTTATTAGTTTTTACCCCGTTAGAAACGACCGTCGTCTCCCGCCTGTGCCGAAGCTTCTGTGGGCAGACCCATCAGCGATCAAAAACTTTTTTTGATCCTGGTAATTCAATGCCGCTCAACATCAACCGCGAAGCGATCGGTATCTCTAACGGGGTTTACTTGTTAGATTATATCAAACTATTGCTTTTTTCCTTTATTTTTTATCCTACCTTCAATGCCTCGATCGGTTGGAAAATAATATTTATTGTTTTTGATTTTTTCAGGAAGATTATCAGTTGTTTTTTTCGAGCTATAACCAAGCTCCTTCATTAATTTGGTCGGAGCGTTGCGAACATTAAACGGGACATCTAAATTGCCATAGCATTTAATGTCGGATCGAGCATTTTTGATGGCCTCGTCGGTAGATCGACTTTTAGGAGAAAGCGAAAGATAAATAACAGCCTCAGCTAAGATAACATCACATTCCGGCAGACCGATAAAATGGCAGGCGTGATAAGCGGAAGTTGCTACAAAAAGCGCATGGGGATCGGCAATTCCAATATCTTCACTGGAAAATCTGATTAGCCGGCGGGCAATATAAAGCGGATCCTCACCAGCGTCGAGCATCCTAGCCATCCAGTAAACGGCCGCGTCAGGATCGGACGAACGCATCGATTTATGAAGTGCCGAAACAATATTATAATGCTCTTCACCAGCACGATCATATTTTAAGATCTTGATAAACTTTGTTTTTTCAATTAAATTCTTGTCGATCTTTTTTGCCAAGCCCGACAGGTCTTCTAAGAAATTTATAAGGATCCTAGCATCCCCATTTGCAGCATTAATAAGCATTTCGCGAGCTTCTTTGGTAACTTTAAGTTTCACTTTCTTTATGGCACGATCTAAAATAATATTTAGGCCTTTCTCATCCAGCCGATTGAGCATTAAAACTTTTGAGCGAGAAATGAGCGGGGAAATTACCGTAAATGAGGGATTCTCGGTCGTGGCACCGATTAAGACAATGTCTCCTTTTTCCACGTATGGCAGAAGCACGTCTTGCTGAGCCTTGTTGAATCTATGTATTTCGTCAATAAAAATGATTGTCTTTTTGCCATTTTCTTTTTCTTTTTGGGCAATCTCCAAATAACCCTTGAGTTGTTTGATTGTGCCAAGTACGGCATTCACTACAATAAACTTACTCCTGGTGTGATTGGCAACAATGTGAGCAAGTGTTGTTTTGCCGCTTCCCGGGGGACCAAACAAAATAAGCGAAGAAAGCTGATCGCTCTTGATCGCTTGTTTGAGCCAACTTCCCCCTCCGACCAATTGATCTTGACCGACTAAATCATCAAGTGAGCTGGGACGTAATTGTTCTGCTAGTGGCATACTCTTGTTTATTGCTCCTTTTATTGGTAGATATTAAGAATGAGATAATCTACATCTTTATTTTATAGTCTATATGGTAAAATAAAACAGGTATGAACGAAATAATCAACTACACCAGGTTAACTACATCGGATAAGCTCCCCGATAAGTTTGTAACGTGTCAGGCTTATATTCCTCAGGATAAAGACCAGGCTGAAAACGGAATGATTTTTTCCCAAATAGAAATCTCTTCGGCTTGGTTCCCCACATCGCAGGTAGGCCAAACCGTTATCAATACTTTAATCAAAGAATATTATCGGGCAACTAACTCTTCTGAGCTGGTAAACTTCGAGGAATCCGTCAAGAAAGTTAATGAATCTCTTGCTTTTGCCGCTCAAAATGGTGAAACGGACTGGATAGGTAAACTATCCGGAGTTTTGGTGCTTCTAAACGGAACCGAAATTCATTTTGCTCAAACGGGCACTTCACATGCTTATCTTTATAGGGGTGGAAAAATCAATCATATAACCGAAGGATTGGAATCACCCGACGCTCCACATCCGCTTAAAACGTTCTCGAATTTAACCAGCGGATCGCTACTTGAATCAGATAAAGTTATTGTCGCAAACGACGCATTTTTTGAGGTGATTAATCCCAATGAATTAAAGATGATTATAGCTTCGTTTTCACCATCGCTTGCTGCATTAGAATGCGCGAAAATTTTCCAAAACCAAGGCGCTCAAGACGCAAACGCAATCTTCCTTGAACTTACGACGAAAGACGAACTTGCTAACTTGCCTCCGGATCAAAAGGTTGAAGCAGTATACTTAGATCAACAGATACAAACAATTTCGACTTTGGGTAAAAATGCATTCCGCAGAGTATTCGGCGCAATGGGATCGTCACTAAAAAATTCTTACAGGAAAGCCCAAGAATTTTCACGCTCAACGGTAAAACCAATTGCGAAAAGGGGATATGAAATTTCCAGAGAAAGAACCGCGGGGGCGATCAGCAAAACGAAAGAGATCGCAAAAAACCAAGGAGAGAGGTTTGATGCAAAACTTGAAAAAATGTCCGAAGAGAGAGGTCATGAGAAGAAAAATGCCCCCCTCTTGATCTCATTAGCAATCACAACTTATTTTACAAAGACGAAGAACAAAATAAAACGATTCTTAATCAGAAAAGGAATTTATAGCGAAAACAGATCCAAAATGTATTTGGTGCTACTTTCAATAGTAATTATAATTCTTGCTGGCACCGTTTTTTTAACGATTAATCATCGCAACAACGTTACCACAACAAAAGCAGCTGAAGAGGCATATAATCAGATGGTCTCGCTTTCCGGCGAGGCTGATATTTTAGCATCAAAAGGATTAGATGAAGAAGCGTTAACACGTTATGTATCTGTAATAGAACTTCAGACTAAGGTTAGTTTGGGACGTGTAAAGCAAGATGCTGACCGGATTGCTACAAAAGCTAAAGAAAAGATTAAACAATTAGCTCATCTAAAAGACTTAGAGTCGAATCGAAATGTTACATTAGATAATGTTTCGGCAATATCATATTTAAATGACGATTTATTCGCGGCTGTAGGCGGAGATTTATACAAAGTCAACAGTACTGATTCCAACAAAATTGCGTCAATCGGTTCATCGCTTGATTTCCTCGTAGCAATAAACGAATTAGACCTTTTTGCAGGATTAACACGCAATCAGGTTGTTACATTTGATAAATCCGGCAACGATTTTAAGAATCAAAATCTTGATATTTCATCTCCGTCAGCAATTTATGTATTTTCTTCAAATATCTATGTAGCCGATAAATCAAAAAATACCCTTTGGAAGTCGATATACAATCATGGTTTTGAAGAAATTTCCCCATATTTCGAAGACGATATTAAATTTAAAGAAATAATTTCTCTGGCAATTGACGGCAGCGTATACACACTCTCAAACAATGCCGAAGTAACAAGATACTCAAGAGGACGAGAGATAGAAAATTTTCCCCTTAAGCTTCCAGGAAACCAGAGGTTTTCGAAACTCTACGGTATTTTTTCAGAAGTAGACTCTAATTACCTTTTCATATTAGGCGAAGTTGATCATGAAGTAAGATTGGTAAAATCTCTAAAAACTGGAGAATTTGAGAGCCAATTTAATCTAATAAACGCAGGTAACATTGAGAAACCGACCATGAATGAATCGCTTGATGAGGTCGCTATTGTTTCGGGAGATAAAATAATTTCCTTTAAAGTAAATTAGATACGATCAAACTTATCTATACCTAGACAATCCAATACAAGATCAAGAACAACTATAAAAAAACTCACTAATTTAATTCTCCTCGAGGATTCACTTGCAGAATCGGAAACGATTCGATTTTTTTCGTAGTAACTATTAAAGCGGTTTGCAAAGGAGAAAGCAAAGTCACACAATATGTTAGGCTCGGATTTTAATGCTGACCTTAGAAAGATTTCTCTTACTTTAATCCCCTCTTTTATAAACTCAATCTCTTCGTTTTTGAAGTCGTCGGGGTCTAAAATATCCTTGTATTTTTTATTAAATTCTCGTATCAAGCTTTTGGCTCTTGCGTATGAATACTCTAGATAAATTGCACTGTTGCCCCTTAGATCGATTAATCGCTCGAATGAAAAAATAACATCCGATTTTCTATTTGACGAAAGATCGGCATATTTAATTGCTGAAATCGCAAGCGATTCTTTTTTGTCCTCTATATCGGCTGTTTTTTCTTCGGCTAATTTAGATATTCTTCTTGATGCTTCTTCTATCAATTCTTGAAGTAAAACCACCTGGCCTTTCCGCGTCGACATCTTGCCATCCTTAAAACGGATGAGTCCGTGACCGGCAAAAACAAGTTCGCATCCCTCTAAATAGCCTAAGTCCTTGGCAATCTTAGAAAGCTGGCGGAAATGAAGCTGTTGATCCATGCCTACATGATAAATTAACTTTGACGGTTTAAATTGATTAACCCTATATTTTATCGCTGCTATGTCGCGGGTCATGTATAATGCCGCGCCATCCGCTTTAGTAATTAATGCAGGTATCATGTCGTCAAACTCAACGATTTTGGCGCCCTCCGACTCACAAATCATATTTTTATCTTCAAGATCGGAAATTACTTCATCTATTTTGTCGTTGTAGAAACTCTCGCTAATAGCATTATCAATTTCAACGCCTAGTAAATTATAGATTCTTTTAAGCTCTGCCATTGAGTAATTTACACACTCTTGCCAAAGCTTCTTGGCCTCAATATCGCCTGTTTCGAGCTTTCTAAACCACTGCCTCGCTTCTTCCTCGAGCGAGCTGTCCTTCTCAGCTTCATTATGAAATTTTACATAAAGTGCATTAAGTTCATTGATCGGATCGCTTTTTATTTTTTCATTATCTCCCCATTTTTTTATCGCCACTATCAGTTTGCCAAATTGCGTTCCCCAATCGCCAAGATGATTGATACCGACCGTATTAAAACCGAGCGCCTTGTGGATATTCAAATTGGCCTGACCGATAATCGTTGAACGCAAATGCCCTACCGAAAATGGCTTAGCAATATTTGGAGAAGAATAATCTATTACAACCGTATCGCCGGAATTAGTCTCAATATATTTTTTGATATCATCAACAATCTCCTCCATTTGCTTAATAACTGCTTTTGGAGAAAGTTTGATATTTATAAAACCTGACTTTTCAGATATATCGCTAACCAAAGAATTTTCCAATCCTTTCGCAAGCTGGTCTGTAATCTCACGTACTCCTTCACCCGAACCTTCTGAAATTATTTTAACTTGATCGGGGGTAATTGAAAAATCACAAAACTTGCCTCCATCTCGAAGATCAAGTTTCTCTATCTTCAGAAGTTCTTTAATCCTATTCTCTAACTGCTCTTTAAGCATTGAGTTTAACTTTAACGAAATTTCTTTTTCCAGCACTTAAAACAAATTCCCGCTCATCTAGTATTTTATCTTCCCTTATAGTTACTGAGTCTATCTTAACCGCTCCTTGCTCCATGAGACGTTTGGCAGCCGAATTACTGGATGCAAAATCAGCTTCAACCAAAAGACCTACTAAACTAATACCCGATTTAGCATCGATTTCCCTCATCGACAGAGGAGCTTCTTTTAAACGAAATACTTTATCGAAATGATCTTGAGCTTTTTGTGCTTGATCTTTAGAACAAAGTTCGCTAGTTACTTCAAAAGCAAGTTCGGCTTTAGCGTCTCTTGGATTCACTGATGAGTCGAGAGCCTTTTCAAGCTGATTAATTTCCTCCATGCTTTTGTCCGTCAGAAGTTCAAAAGCGATCGAAATAAGTTCATCAGGAAATGACATGATTTTGCCATAGATGTCGTCCGGAGAATCATCTAGGTTGATAACATTTCCCTCCGTCTTACCCATTTTCTTTCCTTGAGGATCTGTCAGTAATTTCATCGCCAAAACGAATTTATCTTTATTCTTAAGCTTTCTCATCAAGCTGCGGCCAGCCATCATATTAAAGATCTGGTCATTACCCCCCACCTGCAAATCAACTCCCATTGTGACCGCGTCATAGGCTTGAAATATCGGATACAGAAATTCGTGCAAATATATCTCTTTGCCAGCTTTTAAGCGTTCTTGAAACATATCCCTTTCAATTAATTGCTGAACAGTAAAGTTAGAGGCAAGTTCAAGCATATCGACAGGCTTTAACTTGTTTGACCACTCCTCATTATGCAGAAACTTAAAATCAGTTTTGGACGTGTCGAGTATTTTGCCGATTAATTCTTTATAATTTTTAGAGTTTTCATCAACTTCAGCCTTGGTCAATTTTTTACGTGTAGCATTTTTGTCAGTAGGGTCGCCTATTTGAGCTGTGAAATCTCCAATTAAAACGACAACCTCATGTCCCAAATCTTGAAAAGCACGCAGTTTTTTTAAAACTACCATGTGGCCTATATGCAGCTTTCCGGTTGGATCAATGCCATTATATATTTTTAATTTTTTTCCAGATTTAAGATCCGAAATAAGAGCTTCTTTGCCTGGCAAGACAGCAGATACTCCCCTAGTTGCAACTTCCTCTATTTTATCTAGATCTTGGCTCATTATTGACCCTGCTTACTTGACTTAACTTTTACATTTTTCTATAATTTTCAAAGCAAATCACTTTACCCAAGTATTCTACCTAAAATTATGGTATAATTCAAATAAGATGAAACTTGCAGGAATACTCAATCTGAGGAGTGCAAAGAAGTTTCGGCTCCCCAACACCAAGGAGGAGAAAAAACTCTTTAAGAAAAAATTGCTAAAGTTGGCATTGGGTTTTGTGGGTTTTGTTGTACTTCTATTTCTTTGGTACGCAAAAGATTTACCGACACCCAATAGGTTAGCCAAACTTCACGCCTCTGAGAGTACTAAAATCCTAGCAAAAAATGGGGATATTTTGTATGAAACAGGAGATGAAAGACGAACGGTGATCGGGAATGATCAGATTCCGCAATTCATGAAAGATGCAACTATCGCGATAGAGGATGCGAATTTCTACAAACACGGCGGATTGGATTTTAAAGGAATCGCCAGAGCAATCGGTGCAGATATATTAAATTTTAAAAAGTCTCAAGGCGGGTCGACCATCACTCAGCAATTTGTTAAAAATGCTGTTTTAACAAACCAAAAATCGATCTCTCGCAAAGTTAAGGAAGTTATTTTGTCGATAGAAATCGAGCAGATATATTCTAAAGACGAAATATTAAATATGTATCTAAACGAAATTCCTTACGGAGGAAATGTCTACGGAGTGGAAGAAGCAAGTAAAACTTATTTTGGAAAATCATCTCAGGATTTAACACTTTCGGAGGCTGCGACTCTGGCAGCAATCCCTCAGGCGCCTACTTACTACTCCCCATACGGCTCTCATACAGATCAACTTTTCGGACGAAAGGACTATGTGCTAGATAGAATGGAAAAACTCGGATACATAACACAAGATGAAGCCGCGAAAGCAAAGAAAGATACTCCGACTGCCGAAAGTCCCGAATTTAAACCCCGACGAGAATCCATAAAAGCTCCCCACTTTGTTATGTATATTCGGGAAAAGTTAGTTGAACAATATGGGGAAAAGATGGTTAACAGTGGCGGATTAACAGTTACAACCACATTAGATCCAGATCTTCAGAAAAACGCCGAGGATGCAATCGCCTCCGGGGAAGCGAAGATCACAAGATACGGCGCTACCAACGCCGCGCTTGTCTCTGTTGATGTTAAGACTGGAGAGATCGTTGCAATGGTGGGAGGTAAAGATTTTTTTGACCTAGAGCACGGCGGAAATGTTAACGTGACCGATTCAGCCCGCCAGCCCGGTTCTTCATTTAAACCAATCGTTTATGCTACCGCCTTCAAACAATCGCGATTTTCGCCAGCGTTTAATCTTTTTGACCTAACTACGGATTTTGGAAATTATACACCGAGTAACTACGACGGCTCAAGTCGCGGAGCACTAACAATGAGAACAGCTCTTGCAAATTCACTTAACGTTCCAGCTGTTAAAACACTGGCGCTAGCTGGGGTAAAAGAGGCAATCAAAACCGCCAAAGACCTCGGGATCACAACCCTCACCGATCCAGACCGTTATGGCTTAGCTTTGGTTCTGGGCGGAGGAGAAGTCAAACCAATTGAGATGGCTGGGGCTTTTTCGGCATTTGGTAATAACGGTGAATTTCATAAGCCAGTAGGAATTTTAAAAATCGAGGACCACAAAAAAAAGGTTTTGTACGAATACAAAAACGAAACCAATAAGTTTCAAGCTATCGATCCGCAGATTGCTTATCAGATTTCAGATATCCTAGATGATGACAACGCGAGATGCATGGTTTTTGGTTGTCAAAATGCACTTAATTTCGGCGAATACCATGTTGCCGCTAAAACTGGAACTACGCAAGAATTTCACGACGCTTGGACGGTTGGTTACACTCCGAAATATGCCGCGGCGGTTTGGGTTGGCAATAATGACAATACTAAAATGAGTTCTGGTGCAGATGGATCGGTAGTAGCCGCTCCAATCTTCCATGATTATATGGCAAAATTAGTTGACAACACCGAGTTTACTCGTCCAAACGGAATTCAAGAAGTCACTGTCGAAAAGTTTTCGAGCAAACTTCCAACGCAATATTCCAAAGAAACCGTCAAAGATATATTTGCATCCTGGCAGGTTCCGACCGAAAAAGACAATATAAACGCTATTTTTAAGGTTAATAAAGTTAACAATAGGATCGCCACAGATTCAACGCCGGTTGAACTCATAGAAGATAAAATATTTACAAACCTTCACAACGAATGGGGTGACGCATGGCAAAAATACCCAAACTGGGAAGGTCCGGTTAGAGCATGGGCAGAACAAAACGGATACTTGCTCCCCCCGACAGAAAAAGATGATAGCTATTCTAGCCTTCCTTCAATTTCAATTTCCTCTCCTTCAAATAGTGCTACACTGTCGGGACAAGTTACCGTGTCTGTTAACACCTCTTCCTCCCACGGCATATCGAGAGTAACTTATTATCTTAATAATACCGAAATAGGATCTTCTGGTCAGTCACCTTATTCGCTGACATTCAACACCCAAAAATATTCCAATGGCTCCTACACCCTTTTGGCACGCTCGCAGGACGATAATGGCGTATCAGCCCAAACCAGCATCAATGTTAAATTATCAAATTCTCTAGCTCCTTCGATCTCCGGATTTACAGTCTCGTCTATCACTAACTCATCGGCTAAAATTTCTTTTACAACAAATATCAATTCAAATTCAACTATTCACTATGGAATTAATCCTTCGAATTTAAACGGGAGCAAATCATCGGGATCGAGTACAAAGTCTCATATCGCAACTCTTAGCGGCTTAAACGGTACAACTAAGTATTACTACCGCGTTGAAGTAACCGCTTCGGGACAAACGTCACAGAAAACAGGATCCTTTACTACTAATTAAAGCACTAAGTCTTGCAAGGAGTGATATTTATACTGCGGCAAAAAGCCGCCTTTTTGTGCAACCTTAATGATCTTTTTTGCCTGTTCGGATAAATGAACCCCACCGGATAAGTCAAGTTCACCAATGTATAATTTGTTTCCAGATAGAGATTTCGATTTAACCGAGCTAATAATTGCCATCGCTATCGCAACATCTGCCATCGTTGATTTAAGACGATAACCCTCTGAAATATTTACAAAAATATCACTACCCGATAAATCAATTTTTAGGTGCTTTGAAATAATAGCAGCGATCATGTGAACCCTGTTTATGTCCAGTCCAACTGAATTGCGTCTGGGAATCATCGAGGGAGATTTCTGAACTAAAGCTTGAATTTCGAGAAATATAATTCGACTCCCCTCGATAACCGCACTTCTTGAAACCCCGTCTGGTAAAATTACATCCGGCTTTAACCTTCCAAAGTTCGGCTCTGGCTTTAAACCGGAAGAAGTCATTTCAAAAATCCCTATTTCATCCGTTGTACCAAACCGGTTTTTGGCCGCTCGCAGAAATCGTTCTGCACCGGTTCCAGAACCCTCGAGATAAAATACGCCATCGACCAAGTGTTCCAAGGTTTTTGGTCCGGCGACCTCTCCTTCTTTCGTTACATGCCCAATGATGATAACTGCAACAGAGTTCTTTTTGGCATAATCGATTAATTTCAATGTACACGATCTTACTTGCACTACATTCCCAGCCGTTCCCGAAATGTTCGGGTCAAGCACGGTTTGTATCGAGTCGACAACCACAAGTTCCGGCTTAATTTCACTCAAAGATGCTATAACAGAATCAATGTTTCTCTCGTCAAAAATAAAAATATTTTTATTGTCTTTGCCGATTCGCTCCGATCTAATTTTAATTTGTTCCGGAGATTCCTCGCCAGCAACATAGCAAACCCGTCCTTTAATTTTTGTTGCTAGCTGCCAAATTAAAGTTGATTTTCCAATCCCTGGATTTCCCCCAAAAAGAAGGACTGAACCACCAACTATTCCTCCGCCTAAAACGAGATCTAACTCATCAATCGAAGTTTTAATTCTCTTGCCACTTGTCGACTTCACATCCGATAACGAAATTGGTTTTATTTTTTTGACTCCATCGCTAGCTGGCGACAGATTATCCTTCATTTCCGAGAGAGAATTCCAAGAGCCACAGTAATTGCATTTTCCGCTCCAGCTCAAATGCTCTCCGCCACAGTCTTTGCATACCCAGATTGTCCTATCGGCTTTTTTTGACATCTTCGATAATTAAATCAACACTTTTCTTGCCATTGAAACTATTTATACTAGCGCTGAATGCGATGTCAACTTTATCCCCGGAATTAAAATCCATTTCCTTTTGCTCGAAATTGAATATCAGACAATTGGAATCAATGCGATCGCTTTTGAAATAAACTTTTTTATGATCAGCGTTTTTGCCGATTGTATCTATTCTGGTTATACCGCATTTTAATATAGCAAAAATCGGTCGAGAATTTCCCATACCAAACGGAGCAAGTTTCTCTAGTTGTTCAACAGATTCGATACTTAAGTCAGACATTTTCACTATCGCATCAACCTTCAAAATTCGATCAAAATAATGCTTTGGAAACTCTCGACTAAGTTTCTCAATTTCCTTTTTGAAGCTTCCATATTTATTTTTGCTTAAAGTAAGGCCGGCTGCCATAGCATGACCCCCGCTGGATAGAAGGTATTTTTCACATTTCCCTATCAGATTGGTAATATTAATTTTTTCTATCGATCTGGCACTGCCCTTCAATTTAATCTCTTTTGTACTCAAAGTAATAGCAGGACGATAATATTTGTCACAAATTCTGGAAGCAATGAGCCCAACAATCCCCTCTTCAAAATCACCTTTTATTACAATGATATTTTGTTTACTAAGCTTCAACCTTTCAACCATTTTTATAGCTCCCTCAACACTTTTCAAAAGAAGCTCTTGCCTTATATTGTTTAAGTCATTAAGTTTGTTGGCCTTGTTTTTATTCTCTGAATAACTTTCACCAACTAATAGCTCAAAGCTGTCGCGCGGATGCGCGATCCTGCCGGCGGCATTGAGTCTTGGCGCAATCACGAAGCCCAAATCATAAACTGTTAATTTTTTATCGCTGATTTGTGCACTTTTGAGCAACTCAAGGAGGCCTTTATTTTTTGTTTTTTCGAGCACCAAAAGACCATATTTAACTAGAATTCGATTATCACCTCTTAATGGAACTACATCCGCAACAGATGAAATCGCGGCTAAATCGATAAGCCATTTTTCTTGGCCCGATTCCCCGAGAAGCTCTCTCGCCAACATATAAGCAGTCCCTCCTCCGGAAAGCTCTAGATTGGTTTTATTGTTTGTAAGCGAGGGATGAACAATTGCATCAGCTTCTGGCAACTTGGGCGGCAACTGGTGATGATCGACAACAATGCTTTTGATTGATGCACTTTTAAGCATTAAAATTTCTTCATGGTTTTTTATTCCACAGTCAAGCATAATCACAAGTTTGACTTTCTGCTTGATGAAAAAATCCGCAGTTTTATTATTGAAACCATACCCCTCTTTTCTTTCCGGCACATAATATGCGATCTCGCCTTTGAGATTTGCTATTGCCTTATATATTATCGCTCCTGCACAAACCCCGTCTGCATCGTAATCACAGAAAATACCGATTTTCCCGCCATTTTTTATCGTTTCTTTTATTATTAAAGCTGCTTTCGATAACCCTTTAAGTACTCTACTCGAACACAGGCTATTGTATTCTGGATTTAAAAAAGTTTCGCGATCTTTTATACCGCGAGCTTTTATTATTTCATTTAATAAATTCTTTGGATAACTAAGCTTAGCTACCCAGCGAGTAAATTTCATTTGATGTAAGCTACGCCTTCCACTCTAACATCGATATAGTCGTGAATATCGCTTTTGTTTTTTTCGATTACCTGAGTTAAGGCACTGATTTGATTTTTTAACGAATAAGAACTATCAGTTATTATTTTAAAGCCATCCTTGGTAACAAATGTTATTTTAAAGGTTGTTTCTTCCATTTCAGCACTCTTGATTTGCAAACCGAGACGATTCATTTCGTCTAGAGCGTCAAGAAAAAACGCAATAAATGATTCCGAAACAACCTTTTTCCCTTCATTTATTTTGATATTTTTTTCATCATTCAGCACAACCTTATCCTTAGATTTGACAATCTTTTGATATGCGTAGCCATAATTATCAACTTGAAAACAGTTCTCCAGGTTGCAAATAATCATCACTTGGTTTCTCTCTTTTGCAATTAGCTTAACTGTCTCCGGCAGACCCCTTACTAATTCAACTTCGGTTAAAGACGGAAATTTCTTCTGACTATCGTACAATAATTTACCTGTTCTAAGCAAGAGAATATTGCGACCAATGAGCCGCTGCTTCATATAATCTGAAATTTCCATAGATTTTATCCCGGAAATTTCAATTTTTTTTATCGAAAACACTCCTGAAAAAAACAAAAAATAACAGGCAACGGCCCCAATTACAATATAAATAACGTTCACTAGCGGTTTTAGACTAAACCTTGCGGAGCGCCTTCCTTTTTCCGTTTGCCTAATTATTTCTGGTCTTTTAAAATTGAACCTCTCCTTTTGCATGTCTATTTCCAGTCACCAAAATATTCTATTTCTTCCTCAAGGTTAACGCTATAATTTTCCTGAACGAGATTTCTCATCTTCTCAATAAGACGCCTTGCATCGCGAGCAGTTCCCTCTCCCTCGTTGATAATCCAGTTAGCATGGAGATGAGACACTTTAACATTTCCAACCTTAAGTTTCTTAGCTCCAGATTTATCCAGAAGATATCCGGCGGTTCTTTCGGCGGAATCATCGCTTTTGTCTGAAGAGCTAAGATTTTTAAAAACACTCCCAGTAGTTTTCTTGCCTAAGGGTTGATGAGATTCTCGCCAAATCTTATACTGCGCGATTATTTTAGAAATATCCTCGGGTTTCTTTTTCTGAAATTGAAACGTCGCACTCAAAATCACCGGTGGAAAACTATCCTTCTTATATTTTAGACGACTGGAGCGATATTTAAAATCGAACCATTCACTCTTTGCATTTATCATTTTTTCGCTCGACAGCATCACTGTCGCTGACTTTAAGAACGAACCAATACTTACATTATGCGCACCGGCGTTAACACAAATTGCCCCTCCCACCGTTCCCGGTATTCCAAATAAGCTTTCAAGTCCGGACAAGCCACTTGCTGCAGAGGCTAAAATCATTCGGCTAAGGGAAACTCCGCTCCCGGCGACAATGTGAGATTTTTGCTTATCTACTGTTACCGAATCAGCCTTATTGACAATAACCAATCCGTCAAAAAACTTATCAGAAATAAGTACATTCGAACCATTGCCCAACACCTTGTACGGTATCCCCAGAGATCTAGCGGTTTCTACCGCCTTTATAAGCTCATCAATATTTTTGACTATCTTAAAATACCTTGCCGCTCCGCCAAGACCAATGGTCGTATATTTATTAAGTGCAACTGATCGATCAAATATATTCTCTAGCTTTTCGCTGTCCATTGTTTTATTTATCTAATATTTTGCCTATTACTTCAATCGCTCAAATATGCTTCTGCTACTTTATTTACATCGGTCGCTCCCATTGTCATTATGACATCTTTCCCGGAAGCGTTTTTTCTAATAAAGTCTTCCGCAGCCTTATAATTCTCAAGATAAAAAAATCTATTATTATCCTTAATATAAGCGACCAGATTCTCTGAGGTTTTTTGGGGCTTTTTGTCCCTGCCGGAAACTTGAAAGACAGGCAAAAGACCGATGATGTCGATTTTACTATCTTTAAATGCATTAGCAAATTTTTCAAAAAAATCATCGAACCTTTTTTGCTGATGGGGTTGATAAATTAAGATCTTCCTTTCCTTGGGATGAGCCTCAGATAACGCTTGGAGCGTAACTTCAATTTCACTTGGATGATGGCCGTAGTCATCATAAACCAAAACACCGCCTTTTTGTCCTAAAAATTCAAATCTTCTTGATGCACCCTCATAATTTAAAACTGATTGGAAGATATCGTTTTGGCCAACGCCTAAGAACCTCGCGACACAATATGAAGCCGCACAATTAAGAGCGACGTGCTTGCCCATTTTTGAAATGGAGAATTCATCTTGGTCAATTTTAAAACTACACCTTTCGTTTTCCACCCGATAAGAGCTTATTCTTGCATCAGCGCTAGCATTAAATCCATAAGACAAGATCTTTATTTTTTTATTAACTAGTATTTTTCTGTTATTTTCAACCAAGGCGGCAGTATTTTTATCATCGATACAATAGACTAAAAGCCCTCCGGGATGAATACTGTTTATAAAAAGTTCGAAAGCTCTTAATATCTGTTTTAAACCACCTTTGAAATAGTCTAAATGCTCCTCTTCGATGTTTGTTATAACCGCAAGCTTGGTTTTAAAGTCTAGAAAAGATCCGTCGTATTCACAGGCTTCACTAACAAAATCAATTCCTCCTCCCAAGTGATGAGAAGGATTATCTTTTTTTGATGGTACGCCAATTAGAAACGATGGGTCGAGTTTAGCGCGAATTAGGATTTGAGACAAAATGCTGCTAACTGTTGTCTTACCATGCATGCCAGCAATTGAAATACCGCGATACCCTCCCATTAAGCGGCCTATCATTTGTGACCTCTTGAGGAGATTTATCTTGAGTCTTTTAGCCATATTGTGCTCTATGCGAGCTCTTGAGTGAGCATTTGCAGCAGACGAATAAACAACCTCATCATAGGACAAATTAATATTGCTACTTTTATGTCCTCCTGTTTTTAAATCACTTCCCCTAACCTGGATACCCATTGATGTCAAAATTTCGGCAAGGCCCTTCATAGAAACCCCGCCAACACCTATCATGAAAATCTTCTTAAGTTTGTTTATTTTAAAGTATTCCAAGAAATCTATTACCAAATTAGCAATATATTTGTCGGAATCCGGGAAGTATATAGCCGAAATTTTTCGATCTTCTTTTTTTTCGATTATTTGGTTGATAGCTTTTAACAAATCCGAAGGAGTATTTGTTTCGCTTATTGTTTTTGCTAAATTCAAATTTTTTAAAAGCTCAGCATTATCTTTCTGGTGCGGGGCAATCGATTGTGCAATGGGAACAAAAATCGCTTTTTTCGAAAGAGCAGCAATCTCAAAGATACTTGTAGCTCCAGAACGTGATATAACCAGCTTCGCGTCTTTTAGCAGATCAGCCATATCCGCGCGATACTCATAATATTCGTAATTATCAGCGATCTTTTTATCGAGTTTATTTTTAAACTCTTTAGCCCTCGTTTCATTTTTTCCGGTCAGATGTATTACCCTGTGCTTATTAACCAATTTTTCCAGGATCTCAAAAACTTGGCTATTAAGAGACAGTGCTCCCGAGCTGCCACCCACTATTAAGATGTAGTCTTCTGACAATTGTTTGACTTTTTTAAAATCTTCTCTGATTGGCAATCCTGCATAAATTGCTTTTTTCCTAACCCATAGTGGATAAATACCAATCGGAAAAGCAGTCAAAATAGCATGGGAAAATCTAGAACAAATTCGCGTGGTTAGAGAAGGAGTTACGTCGGATTCATGCAAGATAAAATCAATTTTCAAAATCCTCGCAGCCAGACAGACCGGAACAGAGATATATCCACTACGAGAAATTATAATGTCCGGCCTATAAGATCGAAGGATAAAGAATGATTGGACAAGACCGAACAGCGACAGAAAAAGACCAAAAAAATTTCTTAAGATTGAACCTACCGATCCATCACGACGTAGCTTTCCACTGAAAATTCTCTTACTTGTGATTCCTTCGTCATTTAGGATTGTTTTTTCAACCTTTCCTCCGGCGCCCAAAAAAAGGAATTTACATTTTACCTTTTCCGATAACGCCTTAGAAATTGAAATTAGCGGGTAGATGTGTCCACCCGTTCCTCCCCCGACTAAAATAATCCTCTTAATCTTCTTGGGCATATTTGGAAATATTTAACAGTATTCCTATTTGAATAAATGAAATAACAAGCGATGTTCCGCCGTAGGATATAAAAGGTAGGGTAACTCCGGTCAACGGTAGAAGCCCGAGCATAGCAGAAATATTAATAAATGCCTGTATGAGAAGCGAGGAAACGATCCCGATTGCCAAAAGCTTGCCAAAATTATCATGCACTCGGGAGGCAATTTTTATTCCCTGATAGAACAAATACAAGTAGCCGAAGATTACTATTCCAGCGCGAAAGAAACCCAGCTCCTCACAAATGATCGCAAAAATAGAGTCGGTATGCGGCTCGGGAAGATAGCGCATTTTTTGCAAACTTTGACCAAAGCCCTTTCCCCACAGCCCCCCTTGAGAAACAGCAATAAAAGCTTGGTTAATATGATAGCTTCTGTCAAGAGTTTCTGCAGAAGGGTTCAAAAAGGTTACGAACCTCTCCCAGCGATAGCTGGCACTTTTTACAAAACCCAAAAAAGTCAGCACCATAAAGGCAAATAAAGAGCCAAGATGCCAAATTGGAGCGCCGGCAGAAAAAAACATTACTGTCGAAGTCAGGATAATAATCGTCAGCGTACCGAGGTCAGGCTCCAGAATAATCAAAAACGAAATTACAGCCAGCATCAGGGTGAAAGGTACTAGTGCCTTGGAAAGCCGGTTTAGTTCATACTTTTTAGAATCGAGCCAGGCGGCCAAATAAATCACAAATGTAATTTTGGCTAATTCAGACGGCTGGAATGAAAAACCGATATTTATCCATCTAGACGCGCCTTTGGCCGTATCACCGATTCCCGGAATAAAAACTGCAACAAGCAAAAGCAGAGTAACTATCATTAGTGCAAGGGAAGTCTTTCGCAAGACGCGGTAATCAAAATTCGAAAATAAGCTCATTGCAACGAAGCCTATAACTAGAGCGATCAGCTGCTTCCAAACATAGTAATAGTTATTTTGGTCATTAAACTTTTCAAATGCAACCACGGTAGATGCAGAAGCGATCATTATCAGTCCAAACACCGCGAGCGCAAAAGCGATAATCGCGATTTTGTAATTCGGTTTTTTTCTCTCTTTCTGATATCTTTCCATTACAAATTTTTAACTAGTTCGTTAAATTCATTTGCCCGTTCGGTATAGTTTTCATATTGGTCAAAACTAGCAAAAGCAGGAGAAAATAAAACGTTTTCAACTTTACCCAAATCTAGATTTTCAATTACTTGCCTTAGACTTGCAAACGATTTTATCGTGCCCTGATATTTTTTCGCTCTAAGCGACTCCTCAATGTGAGCGCGAGACTCGCCAAATAAATATACACTTGAAATAATTCTTTTCTTAATAATTTCGTCAGTTAAATTTTCGAAATTTAATCCTTTCGATGACCCACCTAGTAACAGAGCCGTTGGTCTCCTCATCTGATCGATGGCGACAATAGTGGAAACGGGATTGGTCGATGCTGAATCGTTGAAGAATTTTACACCGCTTTTTTGTTGAACCAGCTCGATTCTAAAAGGCAGCTTTTTAAAATTTTTCTTCAGTTCTTCGATGTTTATTTTTAAACCTTCTGCAAAAGCAAAAGCGGTGGCAGCGACAAAGTCAATAATAGGGATTTTATGAAACTCGCAAAAATCACTAGCTTTTTCTGCAATCACTTTATCGTCACAGATGATTGAATCCCTATCTTCATAACATAAAGCGTCTGATTTATTGGAAGAAAAAATAATTATTTTGTTTGCAAATTTTTCCAAATCCAATACCGTCATATTTTCTTCACTTATAATCACAATCGTTTGATCAGAATTACTAAAAGCTTTACTTTTCGATTTGTAGTAACCATCAACGTTATTGTGATAATCCAAATGGTCGGGAAAAAGCGGTAGAATCACCGCATAATCGGAAACACCTTTAAAATCTTGAAGCTGAAAACTTGACATTTCCAGTACAGAGTAAGATTCGCGGTCAAGTTGGCCAATAAAATTTAAAGGATTAAGTTTTATATTACCGCCAACGAAAACTTTTTTGCCATTTTGTTTTAAAATTTGCTCTATCAAGAGAACTGTCGTACTTTTTCCTTTTGTCCCAGTTACAATAATTGACTTTCCCTTTTTGTACTCAAAGAAAAGGTTAACAAGTGAAGTGATTTTATCTTGAGCACAATTGACTTTTTCAATTTTGACACCGGGACTTCTAAAAACAAAATCGAAATCGCTAAGATCAAGATCAATAAACGATCCGCGTTTTATCGTTACCTCTTTCTCTTGATGTTCTTGTTCTAAATTTTCATTTTTTTCATCAAAAATAACAAGTTTTGAGGGTGATAGTTTTAACAAAAAGTCCGTTAAACTTTTACCTTCAAAACCATACCCCAAGATTGCAATTTTCTTGTTTTTATACTTATCCATTTATAATTACCAGTGCCAGTCCAAGCACGGTCGTGATTGTAGTTATAATCCAGAACCTCATTGTAACCTTTGTTTCAGGCCAACCCATTGCTTCAAAGTGATGATGTATGGGAGCAACCAAGAAAACTTTACGACGGAAAAACTTCTTTGAGGTGATTTGGATAACAGTCGACAATGCCTCAACAAGCATTACAAAACCAATAAACGGCAAAACGTAGACCGTGTTGGTAAGAAATGCAATCACGCCAAGTGTCATACCAAGACTCATCGCTCCCGTATCCCCCATAAAAAATCGAGCAGGATAAATATTAAACCACAAAAACGCTAGAATAGCTCCAGTTAAGGTCGCGCAAAAAATCGCCAAGGAGTAATTACCTTTCAGCATGCAAATAAACGTATATGCTCCAAAGGCTAAACCAAAAATTCCAGCGGCCAAGCCATCCAGTCCATCTGTTTGATTAGCCGAAAAGGCAACCAAAACCAGTATAAAAATAAATATAGGTATATACCAATATCCCAAGACAACTTCGCCCAGAAGCGGGATGAAAAAGCCCCTATTCAACCAGTCTAATTTGAAGGCAAACCAAATTGATCCGGTAGCAGCAACCAGAGCATAAAAAAACAGCTTTGTTCTAAATCTCATGCCGCCACGGTCAAACCCCATGCCAATGACATTCATTAAATCGTCAATTCCCCCAACGATTCCAGAACCTATCAAGGTGAAAAGAGGCAAAAGCGTTCCGCTTCTCGAGAAGTTGCCGATCAGAGTGACCAATGCTGCCGACCCCCAAATCAAAAGACCGCCCATCGTTGGAGTATCTTCTTTTCTTTTGTGAAGACGTGAGAATATTGGAGTTCTCTTTCCTTCATAATCAGATGCACGGATTTTTTTGCCTATCTTGTTTTTATACAGAAAGTCGGTAAACAATGGGGTGGCTAAAAAAGCAATTAAAAAAGTAAATGCTACAAAGGAAAATACTTCTAAAAACCTAAACGATTCAAGCGAAAACTGTGTCATTTATCCTCCAAGTAATCAATCAACTTATCAAGATTATTGCTTCTTGACCCTTTGACTAAAACAACATCGCCTTTCTTTAAAAGCGAACCTATTTCACTGTTTAATTCTGACACATCTGGGTACCACTGATCAAGTCCAAGATCCTTCATGTCCTCCCCCACGCCAATTGTATAATCTGCAACTTTTTTTGCATATTTACTAATTTCTGCGTGGGCCTCTTTTGAAATCGGCCCTATTTCTGCCATCTGACCGAGCACAGCCACCTTGCGAGCGTACTTTACGTTCTGAAGATTATCTAGAGCCGCTTTCATCGAAGTAGGATTGGCGTTGTACGACTCGTCAATAACCAAAATTTCATCCTTAGTCAAAAACCTCCTTCCTCTCCCGGGAAGGGGTGATAATTTTTGAATCGAATTAAGAATCTTTTCAGTTTCTCCAGTTGATAAAAAAGCAACGAAGGTTGCCATCTCAAGATTTCGAGTATTGTGCGGACCAAAAAATTTAAAATCAACCTCGCGGCGGACATTGTTGAGGTAAAAATCAAAATGCACTTTGTTTGTATGAACCTCTATATTTTCGGCTTTGGCCGATTTGATGCTCGGAATAATATATACATCCTTTTCAATCTTATTAAAATCTTTTGCCGTTTGGAGCGATTCCCTATCTAGCACTACAGCTTCTCGGGCGCTTAGAGCTAATTTCCATTTTTCTCGCGCGATACTTTCACGGGTTTTAAAAATTTCTATATGAGCAGAGGAAATATTGGTTATTATTACAATATCGGGTCTGGCGATTGAAATTAATTTGTCCATATCTCCAGGCAGGTCCAGAGCATATTCTAAGACTAAAAATTTTGGGTAACTAAAAGTGAATAATGCCCTGATCGGTGCAGAAATCGCTACGAAAAACCAATTTAAATAATTTTGCGGAGCTTTTTTATAACCCAATACGGATAATGGCAAACCGGTTTTGGTGTTCAAATTGCCACTTGAAGAAGCAACTGATGGCGTAACGGCTTGTAGTAATTGAGCGGTCAAATACTTGGTGGTCGTTTTGCCCGAACTACCGGTTATTCCGATAACAAAAGGATGAAATCTTCTTAAAATCCATCTGGCCAGAAAGGCTAATTCTAATTCTATTATCTTACTCATTTTTAGGAACCTTTAAATAACTATTCAAAAGCCAATCGGCGATCTCTCCAAAAATCGGTGCGGCGGAAGACTCGGCCCACTCAACACTTTTTGGCTTATCAAGTTTAACCAACATAACGAATTTGGGATCTTTGGCCGGTGCAAATCCTGCAAATGAACCAATGTGGTCGCTTTCCTCATAACCGCCTTCCGATTTTGGAATCTGGGCTGTACCAGTTTTACCCGCTACGTCGTATCCTTCAACTGCTGCTTTTTTTCCATGACCATTAACTACAACCGAGACTAGCATGTCGGTTATTTTACCAGCCGTATCTCCACTCATCACTTGTTCGCCCTCACCATAATCGTATGGTTTTTCTTCACCATTTTTATAGACAACCTTATCCAGAAGGTGAGGTTTAATAAGTTTACCCCCGTTGGCAATTGCAGCATAGGATTGAATAATTTGAATCGGGGTCGCTGAAATTCCTTGTCCGAAAGATATCGTGGCCCGATTTACATCGCGCCAAGATTTCGATGAGCGAAGCTGTCCGGAAGCTTCAGCTGAAAGATCAATGCCTGTTTTTGAGCCAAACCCAATTTTATTTAAAAAATTTCCCATTATTTCGTTACCAGCTTTATTCGCAACCCAGACCATACCAATATTGTCCGAGTTTTCAAGAATCTGCGTTACAGTCTCAAAGCCATGAGCAGTATCGGTAGAGTTGTGAATTTCATAACCATCAACTACTACCATATTAGTGAATCCTCCCTCCTCTGGAGATGGTTTCGAATCAGGCTCGAGCAGATTTGCATCAACCACAGATGCTACAATGATTGGCTTTAAAATTGAACCTGGCTCCCAGTTCTCGCTTGTTGCGGGATTTAAAAAAACAGATTGCTCTTCGGATTTGATTTCATTGAACCTGTTAGGATCAAAATCAGGTAAAGAAGCCATTGCCATAATGCCGCCGTTAGTCGGATTCATGATTATTATCGTTCCACCTTCGGCACCATATTTTTTAATTCCTTCTTTTAATTTTTTTTCAGCAATATATTGAATACTCCGATCGATAGAAAGAACAATATTCGCCCCGCTCTTACCCGGTTCACTTTCTTCAACCTTAATAATTCTTCCTAAATTATCCTTAACCCCTTTTAAAAGTCCGCTTTCACCCTTCAAGAGACCGTCATAATATTCTTCAATTCCATATTTTCCATTACCATCATAATCAACAAAACCAAGAACTTGAGATAGAAACTCTTGCTCTGGGTAAAACCTCGAGTATTGCCCCTCCAAATAAATACCTTTTATGTTTAAATCTGCGATCTTGTCAGCCTCTCCTTTGGTCAACCTTTTCTTAAGAGGGGGAATATACCATTTGTCGCAGTTGATTTTATTGAAAATATCCTCCTCTTTTTCACCGATAAGAGACGAGAGTTTCTTGGCAGCATTTCTTTTATCGGCAATGTGTCTTGGTACTACAGTTACATTGAAAAGCTCAATATCGGATGCTACCGGAAAAATCCCGCTCTTTTTTTGGTCGACGAGATTTAGACTGTCGTTCTCTTTAATATATATGTCTCCCCGCTTGGCCGGCTGATCGATTTTAGTATAGTACTGTTTCTCCGCTATCTCTCTGTACTGACCCAAGGCAATAACCTGCTGTTGGAATAGGCGAATTATTAGAAAAATTGAGACAACCAAAACAAAAAAGGACAAATATTTAAGCCTTTTTCCTCTCGATATGTCTAATTTATCACTGTCTGTCATTCGGATGCTGATTCCATGCCTTGATCTTCGGCTTTGTCCTGTATAATCGAAAGAGCTTTAAGACGGTTGGCCTCAACTTCCAGCCTTTCCTTTTCGGCAGTTAGTTTGCCACTTTCATCTTCAAGGCCTGAAACAATATAGTTCTTAGCAGCGCTCTGGCTAGATTGTGACAGATAAAAAAGCGAAAAAGCCGCGAATACCACTATGGCTAATATTTTGACAGCGTTAGGTCCCAATACAACCCTTCGCTCCAGCGATCTCTTTCTCTGCCCCAAGTCACTTGTTCGTTTTCCTACAATAAACATCTTTTCCCTCTTTAGTTAATTATCTCGGCTGCCCTTAATTTTGCGCTACGACTTCTCGGATTTTGTCTTATTTCCTCGTAGGGTGCAACTATGGGCTTCTTTGTTAAAAGTTGGATTTTGCCATCTCCTGCAAATTTTTTAAAAGTTTCTTTGACGATTTTGTCTTCCTTGCTGTGGAAACTGATTACTGCGATCCTGCCCCCTTTGTTTATATGATTAATTGCAACCGGTAGAGTTTGTTCTAAAACACCAAGTTCGTTATTTACCTCAATCCTAAGCGCTTGGAATGTTTTTGTTGCGCTATGCGTCCTTCCCTTTTTTCTAACAGCGCTTGATATTATCAACGCAAGCTCTTTGGCAGAAGTAATTTTTCTTATTTTTCTCTTTTCAACAATTGCTTTAGCAATTCTCCTCGAGTGGTATTCATCAGCATTTTGATAAAGCAGGTCGGCCAAATCCTTCTCGCTTAGAGAATTAACTAAATCGCTGGCAAGAGTCGCGCTCTTTTTATCAAGACGCATATCCAGGATTGGATCGTTAAAACTAAATCCTGATTTCTTCGAATCGAAGTGATACGACGAGAGACCAAGATCAAATAAGATCTTGTCGATTTTCTTAATTTTTCTATTTTTCAAGATGCTTGAAAGGCGCAGGAAGTTTTCGTTAACAAGCGATACTCTTTTGTCTGTAAATTCATTTTTCACAAGTTCGATAACATCCTCGTCCTGTTCGATACCGATTAAGCGTCCCCTGCTTCCGATATGTTTTAATATCTCCTTGGAATGTCCGCCAAAACCAAACGTCGCATCTACTATCACGTCCCCCTGACGCGGATCAAGATACTCAAGAACCTCCTTCATTAATATGCTTTTATGATATTCTTCCATGTTTTTAAACGACACGGGCGGAAAGGTTCCTCAATAACTTCCGGGTATTGGTTGAACCAAGAACCCAGAAAGTTAATTCCCCGTAAAACGAGGAGAGCAACCCCCCTCCTTGCCCCGAAGGGTTGTTCGGGTAAACCGCCCATGTCAAAACACTCGTGAGCAGCTGACCTAAAGTCAACACTTCACGTCGCTGCTCATTTTTAAACCCCAAGTTCCGACAATTCCTCAACTATCTCTTCGGCTTTTTTATCGGCCTTGGCTGATACCTTCTCCCAGTTCGGCTTCGACCAAATTTCGATTCTGTCGTAAAGTCCCGTAATAATCGCGCTTTTTGTCAGTGAGCTAAATCGCCTTAGGCTTGCCGGAATCAAGATTCTACCCTGATTGTCAAATTCAGCCTCGATAGCACTTGCTAACATTAAGCGTGAGTAAAGCCGAGCCGATGATTTACTGATTGGTAACGAGGAGATACTTTGCGCCATCGTGGTGAATTTTGTTTTACTAAAGAGGAAGAGACACCCGTCCAAACCTTTCGAGACGATCGCCCCTTCTTTGAGCTCACGCCTAAACTTTGCCGGGATTGCAACTCTTCCTTTTTCATCGAGCGAGTGCTCAAACTGTCCAATAAACATTTTTTCACCACTTTTCCCCACCTTTTTCCACTGCCACCATATTACCCCTCATCTAAACCTTGTCAATCCAGAACAAACCCCGAACACTTAGGGCTGTATATTTATGGTGCTTGCCCCATAGAACTCCGTATAAACCCTTTCTGGCTTATTTGTTTACAACCAATCACGCCAAAATCGGGTTATACGAGGCAAGCAAACTCCGAACACCTAAACCTATCGAAACGCTAATTTCCCGCGAGTAGCAGTTTTTGGTTTCTTGATTATTAGTTCCTGATTTTGAGTTCTTAGCTCTTATTTACTTAAAATGGTATTCTCTTGGAATTCCCGATGATAAACGCGATAAAATTTCTCGAGGTATAGTTTCACCTAGTTTCGCAAGTTCTAAAGCGCTGATAAATTCTTCTTTTTGGCCTCCGATTAACACTACCTCGTCGCCGACGGTGCACTTAACACCCGTTACGTCAATCATCAGCGCATTCATGCAAATCTTACCGACCACCTTCACTCTCGAACCAGCGACAAGCGCTTCTGATTTATTAGATAAGCTCCTGGGATAACCATCCGCATAACCAACCGGAACAATCGCTATTTTCTTGGAAGAAGGCGCTTTATAAATACGATCGTATGAGACCGATTCTCCTTTGGCAACACGCTTAATAGAAACAACTTGCGATTTTAAAGTCAAAACCGGCTGAAGCTTCTCTTGAAACTTTTCAATATCGCTATAGCCGTAAAGTCCCTGCCCGATCCTGACAGCATCAAACTGGCTTTCATTGTAAAGAAAAGTCGTATCGGTTGCAGCCATATGCACTAGCGGTATTTGAATTTTTTGCTGCTGCAGATAAAAAAGGACGTTTTGAAATTCTTTTAGCTGCTGAAAACAAAACTCTTTGTCTTTGGGAGCAGCAAAATGAGAATGTATTCCCTCGATCCTAATATGTTCGAATTTCAAAACTTCTTGATATTTTTCCGCCGCTTCGTATGATTTGAACCCAAGCCGGTTCATACCAGTATCAACCTTGAAATCTACTCTAACCCAGCGGTTGTGTTTTTTCGCCTCAAGATGAAGCAAGTACAAAATATCTAAATCATAAGCTGTCAGAGTAATGTCAAATTCAATCGCTTTATAAAAATCCTGCTGATCAACATAACCCAAAATCAATATCGGCGAGCGAATTTTGTTAACTCTTAACTCAACCGCTTCCTCGATCGATTGAACCGCTAAAATATCGGCGCCGCTTGTCCAAACCGCCCGCGCCGTTTCCACCAGGCCATGTCCGTACGCATTTGATTTCACCACACCGATAATCTTCGTCTCCGGGTAAATAATTTTCTTCACCTCGGACAAATTGTGAACAATGGCGTTTAAATTAACATCTATAGTTGCATTCATAATTGTGTTTGAAATATTATCATCCCGCCTTGGCAGGATACCAAAATTTTGATTTTGGATTTTTGATTTTTGAATTGACCCTATAATATCTCATCAGGCAACATCTTACCAAATTCAAACGAAAAATACTGTCTTATAAGAATGTAAGTTTTCTCGAAAACTATTTTATTCGCCTTGTAATTTACAATATCATCTGCTTTTGAGTCAGAAAGAAATTTAAGAAGCTTGACCTCGTCTTTTCCGATATCGAGAAAATGCTCTTTGCAGCAATCAGTGTGCGACAGGCCGCCTTTAAGGTTGAAAACGAAATCATCTTTGGCAGAAATTTGCCGATGGCAATTCGAACAACCGATAAAATTCGGTAGGTAGCCAAGATCGTTTAAAACCTCGATTAAGAATTTTAAGAAAATCAGTTGCTTTTCGTGATCTGAGACCGACCTGATTAATTTCGAAAGTACCTCGTATGTGCGCTCATGCGGCTCGCCCAGTTCAAAAAGCTTATCGATAATTTTTAATCCGAAACTGATTTTTTGGGTTTTATCAAATTTTCCCCGCGCGCCGAATGGATGAAAGATCGGTTCGATTTCAGAAATTATGTCGATCGATTTGGTTTTATGGATGTGAAATTTGGCAATTGTGGCCAAATCGGAGTTGGGGCTTAAACGGTTTCCTGGACGTCTGGCGCCTTTGGCCAGCGCCTCGATCTTACCAAATTCCTTAGAAAATAAAGTTAGGATCCGGTCTTTCTCCAAAAAATTGCGTCGCTTGATAATGATTGCGTCTGATCGATAAGTTCGCATAAGTAAACATTATTGATTTTTGTTCTAAAAAGCAAAAGGCGCTCTCGGAATATCCTCGAGCGCCCGTGAACGGCAACCGGAAATCGGTCACCTGTAGTTTTTGGCGGAGCCGGTGACAGAGTTAGCACCTGTCCACTTTCCAATCTTCCGATCAGAAAGTGCCTTGTGCAAGCTACCCTCCAAGTAACTTGCTGGACCGGTACAGCTTGTTTCAGCTGTCAATAGAGAAACCTGGACCAGCCCCAAAGAAAAGCATCTCTCCGAGACTCCAGGCTCTCATTTCGCTGCCTCTTAAGCAGCGAAACCAAAAACAGCGCCCTGGGGCGCGGTTCTGGGGGAAAATCATATTGATGATCTTTTCCTCAGAACCGCCCTCCCATTTTTTTAACACATACAAAGCGGAGGATATTGCCATCGATAATCGACCTTGTTGGTGTGTAATTAATTTTCATGTGATCTTAATACTAAACTTTCTTCGAGTGTTTGTCAAGTCCCTCACTCTTTTAGAGCTAATTAGAGCGACGGTCCAATAGAACTTTCTCAACTCTTTCTTGATCTTCCTCGGTATTGATCCCCTGAGCTTCGTCTATATTTTCAATTAGAACAGTTTCGACTTTTCTGCCTTCCTTGATGGCCATCTCTACAATCGTATTAACATAGTATTCTTTTTTGACGGGACTCATTGGAATCTTTGACAAATGTTTAAACAGCCAGATATTGTCAACCACAAAAATACTCGGGCTTCTTTCTTCTATTTTGATCTGTTCTTTGGTTGCTTCAGAAACTTCGATTACAGATATAACCCTGCCATTGCCATCTCTAAGAACCCTACCATAATTTAAGAATCTGTCCCTACTCACCACCGTAGCAAATGTTAAGGTCGCACCAGAGGTTTTTGCTTTTTCAATTAATTTTTCAAAAGTTTTGGCGCTGTAGAGCGCATGATCACCGTTAGTGATGAGAGTCAGGCCCTCTTCGCCGGCAATCATTGCTTCGGCCTGCATAACTGCATGAGCTGTACCAAGCTGGGTCTTTTGCCAGACGAATTCACTTTTATCGTCAAGATAATCAACAATCTGATTGCCTAAATAACCGATAACCGTGATAACCCTATCCACCAATCCTTTTTCCTTTAACTCGACAAATGGTTCAATCGCCCAACCGATAATGGGCTTTCCGGCAACTTCAAACATCACTTTCGGTTTGTCGGTCGCGCCAATTCTCGTCCCTTTTCCCGCGGCCATAATAACTGCAAATACTTTTTTATTATCTGTCATATTTTTTCTTAGAGTTATTTTTCTTTAATCAATATACCTTGAGGAGAGTAAAAATGCAAAGGGGGAAGGTTGGATAAAGGCTCACAGCCCTTCCAACCTTCCCCCAGACGAACGGGGGCGGCCTTCTCCGGGTAGCCCCCAAACTGTGTTCGTCGGCTTACGACTTAAATATGCCGACGAACGGCCCACTGCAGCCCTCCGGCTACAACAGAGCTCTCCCGCTCCGGGGACAACAACGGTTCATGAGCTGGTCTGAACGAACTGTGCTCGCTCCGCTTCAGAGATGGTCCTGAAATAGACTACTCTCCCTGAAGAGTTGACAACGTTCTGTCCATGGCAGTTCAGATACACGCTGCCCGACACTCCTCCGAGAAAACGCCGGCAATCCTGACAAACGGTCACTGACCCCTTGAGGCAGTGAAGACCATTCTCGGTGGAGTCTCCAGCAACCAGCACAACTGCATTATGCCGATCATAGGTGCATTCATTCATCTTTCCCTCCTACCATCCTGTCTGAAACGGCAGAATGTATCCGCATGCCGCCGCGCACTGAAGTACGCGCAGCACCATTGGGTGCAAGGGGCCGCCCACCCGCTTCTTACCCTCAATCATGCTGTTGTTACAACATGGGCATACACGATGGCACAAAGGTTTCTTGCTAGCGTCCTCCGCTACGTGGTTCAATTCCCAACCTCCAATCGTGAGTTCCAAAAGAACGTGACGCTTTCCATAGATCCTCTCCGGTCATTCCAGACCACTCGGCTATAGCAAGACTCGACGGGAGTCCCATATACTCCCAGCGACACCGGGGACACCAAAGATGTTCTGTATCCTCCTTGACCGCAAGAAGGCCGCGGCAACTCTTAACTGTGCACTGCACCTAATCCTCCCTTCAATCAATCTGTCAATCTTGTCAGCTCTCGACTTTTGTCCAGAACTAGCAGATTAACAACCAAAAAAGTCCGGTGAGACCGGACTTTTGATTTTTCTTTTCTTATAAACTTAAACCGTCCGGCCTCCTAAGTCGGCAAAGAAAAACCAAAAATAAGAATTTTTTGTATACATCACTTTGTTAATTTAACAGATATCAATTTATTTGTCAACAACCAAACGGCTCACCTATTGAGCCGTTCAAGAAAAACGGGCCGGATCCCTTGCGGGTGCCCGGCCCTGATACATCCCTTGAGTATGGGGCTCCTCACCCTGATTCTCTTTTCATCTGCTTTGCTCTCCTGGGAAAACATCTCTCGAGTTCACCCTCGAATTGCTTGAGAGTCAAAGCATTATGGCACGATAGAGTAGTTCGATTACCTACTGCCAATCGTCCCACTCCACCGTGCGTATCCCAGAAAACCCGCCTACCCGGAAACCACTGACGGGCCAGATCAAGAAGCGCATCGCTCGCCATTCCTGAAACCTCCTTCAAATATGCTATCACGTCCGTTAAGAATCGAAATCCTTAACCGACGAATAACTCAAATCAACAAAACGCCACCCTGTGGTGGCTTGTTTGTTCTTGTTTTTGTTCTTATACCGTTAAACCGCCACCGTCTATGCGCCGTTTATAATAATGTCTACAAAGACGGTATTAAATTTCATACAAAGGTAATCTAACAAAAATTTTGTAAAAAGAAAAGGGGCTGGCGGACTTGTCCGCCAGCCCCGTAACTCATACGACACCTTCGCCAGTGAATTCAGGGGGTAGATTAGTGCCCCTTTTCACAGAATAATCCCTAGCGATCCGAGCAAAGGCCATCGCCATGGCCACACCCTTGCTGCGTAACCCTGCTTCGAACTGGAAATCGGCTTCTCGAACTTTCCCCTCAGGGTCTTTGACGCGTAGCAACAACCCATTGCACCTCTGACCTTCAGTTAGATCCAGCTTTTCGACAAGCTCCCATTCCCCGTCGGGTAAACCAAGCGCCCTGTTGGTCGCCCTCAATACAGCCGAATCAAACCCTTCCCCGTTAAGCATCACTACATCTTCTAACCACACCCCCTCGATATGCAAACCAACCCTCACTACGGGTGTATCGAGATGCAACTCTTGCCGAGCGAATGAATCACAGAGCATCTTCCCTGCTACCATTTCCAACACCTCCAAAGGTTGTCGTAAAGAAATAGAAAAACCGCCTTGCGGCGGCTTTTCTATTTCTCGTGTAAAAAGGTACTGAAGTTTTATCGCCGCCAAGCAAAATCAAGGGCTAAAAGTAGTCCGAGATTAAG
>Ga0180007_10001137_pt1 | contig 38184 bp, 35 predicted proteins | sample MM_PC_MetaG_FD_121122 | JGI IMG/M metagenome (GOLD analysis project Ga0180007, IMG submission 121122) | Groundwater microbial communities from the Aspo Hard Rock Laboratory (HRL) deep subsurface site, Sweden - MM_PC_MetaG | ecosystem: Environmental > Aquatic > Deep subsurface > Groundwater... | reverse complement strand
ATAGCATTTTCGTTGATTCTGATGACGATAGTAGCCTCAGCTACTTGAGGAAGAAGAAGCAAAGAAAATGCATAAAAGATGCCATAAGTAGCCATTGCCCTTATTTCGCGACAAGTCTATTATATCCTAAACAATTAACCTATCTAAGGGACTTGCAGTAATGTTAAAGAATTGGTCAATCCTGGCTTTTTCCAGAGCGTACCGTATGCCAGTAAAATCTGATCGCCAGATTTAGCAATCCCCAACTGGGCAAACTGATCCAGGAGCTTTTGAGAACTTTCCAGTTTGTCCGAGTCCGGCAGATTGATAATCATGCCTGTCACATCATACAACAAACTCATTTTGCGATAAGTTTGAGGGTTGCTGGTCAGAGCAATAATGGGGACCTTAGGTCTGAATCGAGCCATCATTTTGGCTGTTTGACCGGTTTCGGTTAAACAAACAATTTTGTCAATTTTGGTCTGACCATTGTTGATAATTGAATCTTCAACCAAATCAGCTGAGGCTTGAGTCATAAATGAGGTTGTACCGGAAAAGACTGGATGTACTTGTTGACATGGTGCATGTTGTTCGTTAAATTCGGCGATAGTGGCTTGAGTAGCTACGGCCTCAACTGGATACTTGCCAATAGTAGTTTCTTCACTCAACATGACCGCATCAGTCCCGTCGTAGATAGCATTGGTCACATCAGATACCTCGGCTCTGGTTGGTCGAGGATGATCGACCATGGACATGAGCATTTGGGTGGCAGTAATTACGGGTTTAGCGTGTTGGCGACACTGATAAATAATGGTTTTTTGCCAGTAAGTTAATTTCTGAAATGAAATTTCGACTGCCAAATCCCCCCTGGCCACCATGACCGCATCAGAAGCAATGATAATTTCTTCCAGATGATCAATAGCTGATTGATTTTCGATTTTAGCCACGATGTCTTGAGTTAAATTTCTCTTTTTGAGTTCTGCCCGAAGGATTTCAATATCCTCCGCAGTTCTGACAAAAGATAAACCAATGTAATCCACCAGTTCGTTGGTGATGATGTCCAGATATTTTTTGTCTTGATCAATCAGGGCGGGTAAGTTAATAGTTACTCCTGGTGTATTAAGAGTTTTGCGATGTTTGACTTCAAAATTGCTTAAAGCTCTAGCGTTGAGGCAGTTACCTTCTTTGGATTTGATGATAAACTCTCCCAAGCCATCATCAATTAATATTGAACCATCAACACTTAGTGCATCAATCACGGCTTGAGGAATTTGAGGTTGTTTGGGTTGGGGCTCATTTTGTTCAGAACAAAATTTAATGATTTCATCTTTGACCACTGGGAAAGATTTACCTTCTGCTAAATTAATCCGAATTTCTGGACCTTGCAAATCAAGTAGAATGGCAATCGGTTGATTCATTTCCTTGGCTACTTGATGAACTCGCTTAATTCTTTCCAAGTGCCAAGTTGGTTCAGAATGTTTAGTATTAAATCTGGCTACGTTCATACCGTTTTCGATCAGCAGTCTGATAATTTCAATCGATTCGGTGGCAGGGCCGATGGTGGCCACAATCTTAGTTGCTTTAGTCATGAGTCCTTTCCATGTCCCTCTTGAGTTGTGGTTTAGTTTGGGTTAGAGTGATTTGGTAATTAAGGTAATTGTAAACTAAAGAAGGAGAACTGTCATGGGAGATAACACACCAAAACTGCAAACTGGAGATGATATTGCCATAGCGGCGGTTAGTCAACAAACCAAAGAATTAACCGAAGCTGAAGAAGTGGCTCAATCTAATGAATTGGCAGACACTTTAACTTCTCTGCAAAGTCTGATTGAGCGAAATGCCAAAAGGATTAATCAAGTCAGACAAGATTTGAGGGAGAAAAGAGAAAGTTTAAAAAGTGTTTATGATAACGACGGCCAGTTGAGTGGCGCTCAGGAAGAGTTAAAACAGTATGACCAGAAAGTTAGAGAGCGCCGAGTTCAAATCAGTAATGATCCTCAAGCTGTCACCCTTAGAAATGACATTGGTGAATTAAATGAGAGCAAAAAAGACTTGGAAATGGCTTTGAGTGACCACTTGGTTAACTATTACCAACTCACCAACTCCACCAGCTTTGATACCAGCGATGGTGATCAATGGGAGTTTAAAATCACGGCCAAAGTCAAGACTCAGCGCAAGTAATCAAAAACCTACTTGGAAATCCGATCGGCAATCTTTTGCAAGACTAGAGGTGAGATATTCTTCATTCTCTTGAGAGAACGAGATCTTCTTTTAAGTCTTTTGATCTGAATTTTCACAGTGGCTCTTTCTTTGGAAGGTTTACTGTAGTATTGACCATCTTTGGCATCTTGGACGATGTCGGTCATGGACACCGCCTTCTTGAATTTTTTAATGACGTCATGAGTTGAATCTTTGCCTTGGGCTCTAATGATAAGTGACATACGGCTCACCTCCTTCCAAGTCTAGTTAGTCTACAGACTAATCTGAGCGACAATTATACCATCTACTGGCTGGATTGACGGATCTGATGGGCTAGTTGGGCTAAATCTTTATCATCGGCACGAATTGAGTCGTTGGAGCTCAAGTATCCGGGATAAGTTTTAAAGAATTTTTTGTGGCTTTGGCTCTCGATATTTTTCCAAGCTTCCAGACCTCCCGTACCATGCATGGGAAAAAGTTTGCTGTGAAGATGATCAACGCCAAAGCCCTCAAAAAACATACCACACCTGGCTACATCTTCAAAGTAGTTGTCAAGAAGTCCTGCAACTTTTTTGGTGGCCACAATTAGTTCGCTCAACACTTGATCAGATTGCTCAAAAGCATAGCTAGTATAGTGATCTTTGGGCATGACCACACTAAAACCTTGAGTGTTGGGAAAAATACTTAGGAATGCTAGGTGTTTTTCATCACTCCAAATGGTGTGTGATGGTACATCTCCTCTGACAATGGCACAAAACAAACAATCTTTTTTATTCAGCTTAAGCATAAATTTTTTTGATTAGGTCAATGATTTTATTTAAACCCAAAGGTGTGGCTTTTTGGCTTCTGTGTTTACGCGACCCGTTTAACAACATTTTGCCACTGGGATGATAATACCAAGTCCCCTCTGAATCAATTTCCAGTATTTTTGTATAGAGCGACTCGAGACTTAAAGCTTGATCTGGTCGAACTTTAATCCGAACATGCCCTTGTTCGGTATCTTTTCTGATGACTAGATCATAGCCCATTTTTTGAGCCAGCTTGAGAGTTTCATCATTTCTGGTGTCCAGCGCCAAACATTTGATTGATCCTAAATTAAAGGGCTGGCCTTTTTCCTTGATAATTTCTTCAGCCTTGATTTGTTGAGTTAAGACAGCATACACACTATCCAGACACTCAAAACCAAAATTGAGTTGTGAGTCATCATTGTGGGGATCAAGATACTCCATGCCATGAATTAGCTCGTGAAGCATAAAAGTGTAACGGATGTGATTAGCCTCAGGCCAGGCAATTTCACCAAAATGATCGACATCAGTCACATGTTGAACTAGGGCTTGGAGAGCTAAGTCAGTGACCAGTTCTGGGTGAAGTTTTGCTAGATGATCAAAAACTAGAGAACTTGCGGAAATGTGTTGTAGACCTCTGTCGGGTTGATGGTGATCGAACTCGCCCAGGCCGGTGTCAACATGCACCACTTGACTGGCATCAAAGCCCAAATGCAAGCGGTTAGTTTCTGATATATTGTCACCAGGATCAACAAAAGCCACTTGAGCCGAGGCATAATCTTGAGCATCAAAGCGCTTGAACAGCCAAACAGCAGTGATGGCGTCTAAATCTGGGGCGTGGTGGGTGACAATTAGTTTTCTCTCAGGCATGAGTGGTCATAGTATACCATCAATAAAAAACCAACCACACCATCCTTATAAGGAGTGTTGTAGTTGGTGTTCCCCACCGGGAAAGTAAGCTTAGTATACAATAAATTACACTCAGATATACTCGGAAAATGGTATGCCTCATCAGTCAATAGTCATCAGACTTGAGGTAGGGAATAATAACTATAAGCCTAAATATTTATTGTACTTTCTGCGGTAAAAGTTTGGTTAAAACTTCTTTTTTGGATAAGACTTGAGATTTTTGGCTGGTTCTGGCTTTCCACTCAACTGCATCTTGGGTTTTTTGAGATACCACCAGTCTGACAGGAGCACCAATCAAATCAGCTACGGCAAATTTTTTACCAGCTGGTTCGTCTCGATCATCCCACAAAACTTCTGTACCTTGTTTGATGAGTTGATCATAAAGTTGCTCCGCTGACTCTTCTCCACCAGGCAGAGAAATGAGTTGAACGGCGAATGGAGCCACTGATTTGGGCCAAATAATGCCATGTTCGTCATGGTATTTTTCCACAATGGTGGCCAGAGTCCTTCCAATGCCAATGCCATAACAACCCATGTAATAGGGTTTGAGTTGGCCATCTTCGGCTTGGTAAGTCGCCCCCTTCATCTTTGATGAGTAGTGAGTGCCTAGTTGGAAAATGTTACCTACCTCGATACCTTTAACCTCTGTCAACTTTTTGCCTTGATGATTAGTATGACCCGCTTGGGCCAAAGCAATATCGGCCTCAACCTCGGTTTTAAAATCTCGGCCGTAGTTAACATTAAAAGTGTCAGTTGTTTCAGTTTTTTGACCACCATAGAAGTTGATAACTGTTTTGAGTGATAAATCTGCCACATACAGTGCTTGATGTCCCCAGGAGTGGACAAAGCCAGGTTTGGTGTCTAGAGTTTTAAGATCTTCTGGAGTGGCTTCATCAAGTAATTCAATAGCATCAATAGCTTTTTCTAGTTTAGTTTTATTGACTGTCAAATCTCCTCTGATGGTGGCAATCACAATTTGGCCAGTATCTTGGCGTTTATAAACCACGTTCTTTAAGAATCGCCACTTGGGTTGTTTAAAGTGAGTCGCTAATTTTGCCATATTGGTCACATCTGTGGGTAAATCTCGAACTTCCATAGGTAGAGGTTTTTCATCTGGGTTAATTGGCTCGAGCTTAACTTCTGCCACGTCTTCATGGGCGCAGTAACTGTCATCTGCGGTTTCTAAATAGCGGCTCTCCCCCACATTGGAATCGACTATAAACTCATGACAGTACTCTCCGCCAATATAGCCATTGTCTGCCAAAACCTGTTTAGTTTTTAAACCTAGTTTTTCAAAGATTTTAAAATAGGCATCGGCCATTTGCCCATAAGTTTTCTTGAAGGTTTGAGCATCTGTATCAAAACTGTAGGCATCCTTCATTAAAAATTCCCGAGCTCTAAGCAAACCACCCCTAGCCCTGAGTTCATCTCTAAATTTTTGGGAGAATTGGTAAATATTAAAAGGCAGATCTTTATAAGACAATTGAAATTTGCGGACCACATCCACAAACATTTCTTCGGCGGTGCCACCTAAGGCAAATTTAGCACCGCGCCGATCGGCCAGAGTCATTAAACCAAAGTTGCCAGCATTTTGACGATTAGTTTCTTGCCACAACTCAATTGGGTGAAGCACAGGCGAGATCATTTCTTGGGCGCCGACCGAATCCATTTCTCGGCGAATAATATCCACTATTTTATTTTGGACTCTCATGCCCAGAGGTAACATGAAGTAACGACCGGCCACACTTTCTCTAATAAAACCGCCTTTAACCAACAGTTGATGACTGATAAGTGTGGCATCTTTGCTGGTATCTTTGGTGGGTTTGCCAAAAAGCTGTGAATACTTCATGTTTTCTTAGACCAATTAAATAGAATTCTTTCGCTACAAGGCTACCTACTTCCAAAACTCCACTTCATCCGCAATCAACTTGGCGATGGAGATGGTTTCTACATTGTGGGGAAGAGTCTGATGATAAATAGTGTTGGTAATCACCACTTTTTCGATGGGTGCTGATTTGATTTTATCCAGCGCTCCTCCGGCAAATAGGCCGTGAGTGGCTAAAAAGTAGATTTGCTTGGCTCCTTCCGCGTGCAACAGTTTGGCAGTCTCCACCGCCGTACTGCCCCCCACAATAATATCGTCATATAATATCACCTGCTTGCCTTTGACATCACCCTGAAGACTAACCTCGGTCACTTTACCGGTTTGCAAATCTCGATGTTTATTAATATTTAGCAGTTCTACGTCAAGTTGTTTGGCAAACTGGCGGGAACGTTTGAGACCGCCAAAGTCCGGGCTCACCACTACTGTTTGTTTATGATTCAGATGATCTTTGACGTACTCCAGCATCAACTGTTCGGCCGAAATATGAGTGGTGGGCACCGAGAAAAAGGCCGGAATACTGGTATTGTGCAGATCAATTAAGACCACCCGCCGGACAAATGAGTTGGAAACTAAGTCGGCCACCACTTTGGCCGAGATGGGTTCGCCGGGCGAAAAAACTTTGTCTTGCAGGGAGTAACCCATCCAAGGGATAACGGCTTCAACCGACTTGGCCCCCATCCGTTCCAGGGCATCAGTCAGCAGGAGAAATTCAATAATTTGTTGATCGGCCGGGCTCGAAAAAGACTGCAAAATCACCACGTCTTGGCCACGGACGTCATCCTTCACTTTGACTCGGCGCTCGCCATTGGCAAAAATGTTACTGGCAATTTTCACTAAAGAAACACCCAAGGCAGTGGCCACTTCAGTGGCCAGTTGGGGGTTGGATGAGCCGGCTATTAGTCGCATAAAGCTCCAAGTCGATTTACTTTACGAGTTTCGCGCCTCCAGATCGGCTAAACCAAGTTTGGTTTGATTGCCGTAAAACTCGCGTTACTCATTGTAGTTTAACTGGTAACCAGGGTTTCGTCCAGAATGGATCATGACTAACAACGATTGATTTAGCTGGCACTTAACTTATGTGCCAAGAATTTTATGCAGTTCTTTGAGCAATTATCAAATCCAGTTCTTCTTCTGTCATCTGGAGCTGATCAGCAAGCTTATGAGCCTGGGCTAGATTTATTGAATTGTCACGATACAGCTCATCTATTTGATTTCGTATCTCCTCAATTTTGGTTCGAGTATTGCCAAATTGTGTGAGATCAGTCATCTCTAGGTTCATAATTATAGATAAGTATTCTGAATAGGTAGCGTCTTGTAATACTTGCCTTTTTTCTTTGATAACTTGTTGTAGTTCAGTTAATTGGGCTTCACTTATTTTATCATTAATCTTTTTGAGATCCATGACAGAACTAGCTTGGTTTATAGCAGTTTGAAAAGACTCAAATTGTTCTTCTTGAAATTGTTCTATTGAAGCTATTATTTTTTCTCTCAATCTACCAGCGTGAGAGTGACCAAGTCCACCTTCCGATTCTGTGCGATCAACATTCTCTCTTAAACTCAGGAACTTATCCATGGAATCAGCGTCGTTAATCTCTTGGATAAATTCGTCTTCTTGCTTATCCCAACCTCCTATTAAGTCTCTTTGATCGCGTATCATCCGGACAAAATCATCATAAACTCGCCCATAAACTTGTTCTGGCGGACTGGTTCTTTGTTCAAACTCCGAAATCTTTTTGTCTGCCTCAGACTCAAAGAACGGTTGAGATGCACGATCTAATTCTTTTTGAGTCTCGGCTTGATGAACAGCTCTGGCATAAGTTAGAACATTATCTAGGCGTACGCCTTTTGGAGGATAAATTGTATCTAGAACGCGATCATCGAACTTTTGGCCCTTTTTAAATGTTGACTTAAACAGAGCAACCAAATCATCAGTTGTTTTTCCTTCCGCTAAACTTGGGCCTATCAAATCTCTGGATATTTTTGGGGTGTCACGTTGTTCTTGATTCATAAAATCATTGATCAGTTAAGTTTGTACTGATCACCTTTTTGGTTTTACAAACTACTGCGGTAATTATATCATAATGCATCTTTTGACCATTTTCCCATTTTTATCTTCCTCAAGTAGCTCTGGCTACTATCGTCATCTAAAAATGGTGAAAATGTGTCAAAATCTATCATTAATTTCTTTATTTCTTATTTCACTACAAGTCTATTGATAGTAGTTTAACTCGAAGCTGAGGTTTCGTCCAGAATGGATTGAGACAATTTGTTATGTGGCTTTTTCTATGATGAAAAAATTATCGAAAGATGTCCAAGAAGGTTCAGCCACGTCAATACTACCCCCGAGTGAATCATAGTATTTTTTTAGTTTGAGATTACTTTCGTTGATAAAATATTCTCCCGAAATTGGTTTTATATGATACCCTCTTGATTCAAGTACCTTGAGAACATCAGCTCTAGCAGTGAATCGATGCGTATTAAATATGATTGATAATTCCGGAGTATTTAATATCCTGTCGACCATATGCAAAATCATTTCGCTGGAAAAATGCTCGCTAAAGTTTTGATACTGTGGATTCACATATTCGCGATCAATCAAGATTGCTAATCTTGGTTGATTGTCCCCTGAGAGTCGAACTTGAGAAAGTTCAACGAAACTTCTTGCCAATCTATTTCTTTCGCCATGTCTGATTTCAAAAATATCAATCATTTCATTAGAGCCATCCAATAAACGAGAGTAAGCTGCATGATTGTGGCCAGTTGGTTCTGTTAATCTTTGACAACTCAAAGTGATATCGGGTGCTCTTGCCAGATTTCTAAATGCGACTGTCGTCTCGGTTTCAAAGACAGTTTGTCCCGAGACACTTTCTTCACTCATAGTACTTTTTAATTTATCTAAATCAGATAAAACTTCTTCTTCCAATGCTCTTGTGTTTGCATCTGTTGACCTTCTTTCGGGATCTATTATTCCCAACCTTTTCAAAGCACTAAAAAATTCTCCAACAAGCTTGTCAATTTCATTGAGATAATCTCGTTGGGCTTTGAACTTATCTTCACTGATTGTTCCCAATTTATACAGTGCTTTTAATATAACCGATATTCCCTGATATGTTCCCAGACTTTTTCCTAATTTTCCCTTTTCTTCCCTTGGTGTTTCAGGATTTTTAAGTTTAGTTTGCGCATCTTTAATAAATGTCATGACTGCTCGATATATATTCGGTAAATCTTGGCGTATCACTCCTTCTAAAGTCATCAAGTACCGCTTATATATCTTAAGCTGTTCAGCTTCTGAGTCACTAGCATTTTCCTTTTCAATTCTCGCTTCAAGCTCTTTGATTTTTGCGGAAAATAGTTCTCTCAGGTGAATAGACAAATCCGACTGGACAATATCTTTGATTCTCTTGAGACGATGTGTGGTAGATTCTTCAGACGTAATGACATTGCCATTGACACGCAATCTTCTTCTTGGAGTTAAATCAAGCCAAGTTCGCATGACCCTACTTCTGACTTCTGGAGGGATGCCTTCAAATATCCTATTAAATTGATGTTCAGAAAGTTCAGCTCGTTTTTCTAAATAAGCTTGAGGATTACGCTCCAAATTCAGTTCAAGTGATTGTCTGATCGCATCCATTAATATGCCAAATTGCGGACTTTGGCTTGAAAAACTCTGCCCAAATATTCCTACAGCCCGACAATTAATTTCAAGTATGTCATCGAACTCCCTATCTGCTTTTGCCAGTTCTATTAATTCATTTTGTTTTGTAGCTAACTTCTCTTGTTCCAAATCAGAATATATGACAGGAATGGCCAGATCGACCATCATGCTGGTTAAAATTTCATTAGCTTCTTGAAAATTGGCTGACTGAAGCAATTGATTTTGCCAATCCGTAATTTGCGCGACTGCCGCGATTCTGGCATTGATGAGATATTTTAGGGCTAATCGATCCAATTCCGTGGCTTTTTGTGAAATAGAAAATATTTTTGTAAGTACTTCATCTGGAATTTCACCATTCAAGATACTCTTATTAAATTGGCCAATTCTATTGTGAGCATCTCTGATATTGGAAAAATAGTCATCTGAAAAAAGTTTTTTGGCATGGTTATATAGTTGAACATCGGCGCTCAATGCCACAAACAATTTGAAATTATTTTCTGGCATTAAATCTTCTTCTTTGAGTGAATTTCTTGCTTCTTTGAGTTTCTCTTCTATTCCTGGAAATTGTGCTAATTGGGCGTAATATTGAAATAGATTGGGATTAAAAGTGAAGCCAAGATTATCTCGTAGAATATCTAATACTTGAAAAATATGATCGCGATCAGGAGATTCCGTAAGACTTTTCAGAAGTTTAATGTGGTGAAAATTAAATTTGTAGTTATAGCTTGCCAGTCGAGTAATCACGTCTTTATTATCTTTAATGAAGATGGCAGCTGGAATTGATCCGATATTGAACTTTGCCGAAGGTTGGTCAATAAATTGATTATAAACTTGGACTGCGTCTATTAATTGTTCTTTTGTATAACCACTCTCAATAAAGGTTGTCAGTTCATGACTATCACTAATTGTTAAACTGTACTTTATCACTTCTCTTAAAATTACAACTGCTGTGGGCAACTGATCAATAACTGGTTCAAGCTGTAATAAAAAAGGCAAGTCTGTTATTTTAAAGACATACGGACCAATGTCTCTTTCGTCTTGAAAATAAGAGTCATCACTGGCTTGAACTTGACTTACTGTAGAAAGAAGTTTTGGCAAACTTTCCATGTGTGGTATCAGATGCGAAAGGTTTTTTATGTCATCGGCTCGAAATTTATATCCATGAATAACTAAAAGATCAAGGTAACCTTCATGACTTGCTGATAATTGAAGCAATGGCATTAAGTCACTATTTTGAAAAGCATAGTGATATGTTTGTTGTAGTTTGCCAATGAAATCATGAAAATCAACCGGAGTGTTGACAATAATTTTAATGTCCTTTAACTGAAGATTATGATAACCAAAGTTTTCACTAAGTATTTTAAATACTTCTTGCGTTTGTTTGGAAAATAACTTTGTTTTTAAGGCATCATCTTGAGATAACGCATCAAGTAATGTTTGTTGGTCTTTGATTTCGAACTTAGCAAAAATTGGATAAAAATTAAATTGATCTATTAGACTGACCATTAATTCTCGACGGGGATGATCTATATTTAAGATCCGTTTGATATCAGGCAGACATATTTTATTTGATTGGACTTTCTTGATAAAATCTGAATTTTCTGGATTAAATAACTGCTGTTGTAGCTCTTTATCATCAAATATTTCCAGTAAATTAATTATTTCTTTGGCATCGACTTGCCACCCGAATTCTTGCATCAATCTGATTGTTAAAGCTTTCAATTCTGGAGACTCTAATTTACTTAAAGCAGTTGGGTCATTGGCAATAGTTTCAAAGGTTTCTACGTTTGGTAACATGAAAGAATCTGATAAATTGCAACCAATGCTCTCCATAGCGTTGATTATTGAAACCATATTGGGGTGATTCCCTAATTGAATGTAGAATTCTGGATTAAATGCATTAAAATTACCTCCTAATGCCCTGATGACTACTGTTGTGGAATCCCGTATAAAATTTTGACGGATTGTCGGATTCACAAATATCTCTGCTATATGACTTTTTCCCTCATAATAAAGATCAAAATTACTGGGTTTATATCCAGCTTTAGTTTTAAGAATCTCCAGAAATTTGAGGAAATCCTCATCAGTAAATATTTCCATTACATCGTGATTAGAGACCATTGAAGATAGAGTCTTCAAGTCAATGCTAAATTTCTCGATGTCTTGATATATTCTTTGTAAAGACTTTAAAATATAAATAGCACTTTTGCCCTTTGCTAGATCTTCTCCAAATAATTCGTTGAGATTGGATAATTCATCCACAGTTATGGGAGAACCTCTTATTTCTGCTAATAATTCAACAAACTCTCGGCTTTGAGTATCGCTCAAAAATTTTTGGATATGAGGTTGACTTAATACTTCCTGCAAATATTGCACAGCTTCTTGTCGTACTTCTTGAGGTTTTTGCTCGGCTTCGTAACTGTCAAATAATGTTCCTAATGTGGGTTTGCCACCTAAGTAATCGTATTTGCTAGCATATCCAAGAGATACGCCAGAACGATAGAGGTCAACTATAAGTTTTAATATACCCGCTTGGTCAAGAGCTATTATATTTTCAAATATAGGTATGTTGCGTTTATAATTTGATGGTAAAATAACAAACTTACTTAAATAAGCAACAAATTCTAAGTAATTTGGGTTATTTAGAATTATTTGGAGTTGTCCAATTTCTGCAACACTTACTTGTATATTTAAGGCAGTAGACAGAGTATTTATTTTTTGGACCAAGTCTAGTGAAAATACTGTATCAAGATCGGGGTTTTGGGCAAGCTGAGTGAGAAATTCTATTTGTCCAACCTCAACAACTTTGCCATACGTAGCATTTTTCTGCGAGAACCAATCATTACCCCACCAAGATATATTTTGTGCAAGTTCGAGGACCCCTTTTGCATGGGGTGCAGAAAAAAATTCTTCCAGTTTTGCCATATAGTCAGGCGACTTCAACATGTAATCGCTAAACCAAAAACCAATTTTGACCAATCCTTCAGCCAGTTCAACAGGGTGATTATTGGTAGAAATGAGGCCTTTGATGAGCTCGATATGCTTTTGTTCAAGTTTCAAAGGTACACTTCGATCAAGAGATAATTTGGCATGCTTACCAGTTTGATTTTCATCAATGTGGTAAATTTCTCCCTGCCAACCTTTTTTTTTCCACTCTTTCAGTATTCGCCTCTTTTGTTCATCTTTGAGACCCTTTGGTACTTCAACCTGTTTGTGCTGATATTCGTAAACTGTAGATTCAAAGTAATCTGCCAGTTCCAGAAAACGGTTTAAATCTTTTATGCCTTCAAGTCGAGCTTGGACAAGTAGTATCTGTCTATGGATTTTATCTGAAATTGATCGTGGTCTTTCTTGTGGCTTCTCAATTTTAGAAACTGGTTTTTCTATACTAGTAGCGGTTTTTTCTATAACCTCCCAGGTTTTTTGACTTTGTTGAGTTTGTTCAACCTGATGACGAGCCACCTCTGCTTGATAAAAGCTCTCTATATCGATAAACCTGCGTTGTTGAAGAACAGGTTCCTGAGGAAGAACCTCTGGAGTGACCACTGGTCTTGGTTCCTGTTTAATCAATAATTCTTGTTTTTGGGGAACTTCAACATCTATCATATTTATTTATCCATAACTAGCATACAAAAATTTGGAACATTAATAAAGATTCAGTGTCTAGCAGACGTAGGATGCTGAGTACATTTTAACTGCGGTGAGCAGAGGCGTTAATCAAACCGCACTTCTTGTACTTCAATCCCGACCCGCAGGGACAGGGATCATTGCGGCCAATTTTGGCCTGCTTTTCGCCCGGTTCGGGCCGGCGGGCGGTAGCTCCTTTGGCTCCAGCCAAGGCTGAAGCAAAATCACCTTTTGAGGCAGAGGTTTTTTGAGGTGCCGGTTGAGGTAAACTGGCATCAGCTACCTCTTTGGTCAATTCTTCGTGAATATCATCTTTATGAGCCACCATTTGGGCTGGTGCTGGTTGGCGCATGGGAGCTTGATTCAGTTGGACTCTAAACATCCGACTGGCAATAGTTGATTCGGTCGTGCCCAGTAGGGTCTCAAACATGGCAAAAGCTTCTTTTTTATATTCAGACAAGACAGTTTGTTTATCGCCCCTCAGCCAAATGCCTTGTCTGAGTGAATCCATAGCATCCAGGTGGTCCATCCACTGCTGATCAATAGTAGAGATGGTGACGACTCTTTCCAGCATCCGCATCTGCTCTTCGCCTATGGTTTGTTCTCTAGCCCCGTAGGTTTGTTGGGCTAAAGTCACCAATTTGTCGGTGATGGAATCGATATCATCAACTTTTTTTAAGTCTTCAGCTAAGCGTTGTTGTGAAGTCTGATCAAAAGGAATCAGTTTGGTGAACTCTTTGGCCAATGTGGCATACTCATTGTCTGTGTACTCATGAGGAGCGTGCAAACTGGTAATGGATTTAACTTCATCCTCGATATAGCCCAAAATTTGATCTTTAAGACTGGTCTGAGTTTCTGATGTGGTTTGGCTGGCTTGTTCCAGCAATCGTCTGCGCCGGGCATAAATAATATCTCGTTGTTTATTCATCACATCGTCAAACTCCACTAACCGTTTTCTTTGATCAAAGAAAAATCCTTCAACTTTAACTTGAGCTGACTCAATGGATTTACCCACCATGCCGTGTTCAATGGGTTGGGTCTCATCAATTTTAAGGAAATCCATAAGTTTGGAGATTTGTTCTCCGCCAAAAATGCGCATAATTTCATCTTCCAGTGAGATGAAAAATTGGGAAGCGCCCGGATCACCCTGCCGGCCAGATCGGCCTCTGAGCTGATTATCGATTCGGCGAGATTCGTGACGCTCTGTACCCAAAATAAACAGTCCGCCAGTTTCCACCACTGCATCATGATCGGTCTGCCACTTGGTCAAAGCTGTGGCGTATTCAGCTAATTTGTAGTTAGCAGGATTAACTGAGGGTGGCAGTTTGACACCAGCTGGAATATTAACTTTTTTAAGTGATTTGGTGAGAGTTTTTTTGCGATAATCTTTAAGTTCCGGTTTGGCTCCTCCCAGCACAATGTCCACTCCTCGACCGGCAATGTTGGTGGCCACGGTGATAGCGCCTTTTTTACCCGCATCAGCAATAATAAAAGCCTCTTTTTCGTGATTCTTGGCGTTGAGAGTTTGGTGAGTGATTTTTTTGCGATCCAAGAAATCGGCCACAATTTGGTTGTGATTAATCGATCTGGTACCAATTAAAATTGGCTGACCTGTGGCGTGAAGCTCTTCGATCTTTCTGACAATGGCAGAGTATTTGGCGGTAGTAGTCTTGTAGACAATGTCCAGCTTGTCCTGGCGAATAACCAGTTGATTAGTGGGGATGACAATCACATCAGTTTCATAGATTTTTCTAAACTCTTCTGCCTCGGTTTGGGCGGTGCCCGTCATACCAGACAGTTTTAAGTAAAGACGGAAGTAATTTTGAATAGAAATAGTGGCTAAGGTTCTTGATTCCTGCTGAATTGGCACATCCTCTTTGGCTTCAATCGCCTGATGCAAACCCTCACTGTAGCGACGGCCATACATCAGGCGCCCCGTGTGTTCATCCACAATGATAACTTGCTTATCGCGCACAATGTAATCTTTATCTCTGGTGAAAATGGTTCGAGCTTTGAGGGCGCTCTCTACATGATGGATAACGTCAAAACTTTCTTCGTAAAGATTTTTGACACCTAGTTTTTGTTCCAGACGTTTAACTCCCAGGTCGGTTAAAGTCACCGAACGGGCTTTTTCATCAACTTTGTAATCTGCTTCTTTGGCCAAAGAAGTCACCATTTTGGCATACTGATAGTATTTGTCTGTCGGGTCGCTATCTGGGGCGGAAATAATTAAAGGAGTCCTGGCTTCGTCAATTAGAATTGAGTCAGCCTCATCCACAATGGCAAAGTGATGGGCATTTTCCTGGCGTTGGACCATCTGATCCAAGCTTTGGACCATGTTGTCCCTTAGGTAATCAAAGCCAAACTCATTGTTGGTGCCGTAGGTAATATCGGCTGAATAGGCTTGTTGGCGGGTGGTAGGCTCAAAGTGTTCCAGGCGCTCATCTCCTCGATCCTGGGAATCTATGTCTGGATTATAAAACTTAGCTTGGTCATGAGTGATAACAGCTACTTTTAAGTCTAGGAAATGATAAATAGGTCCCATCCAACCTGTGCCGGTTTCTGCTAGATAATCATTGACCGTTACCAGATGAGCGCCCTTACCCAGTAGGGAATTGAGGTATAGAGGCATAGTCACAGTTAAAGTTTTACCTTCTCCAGTTTTTTGTTCAGTAATGGTGCCATTATGTAAAGCAATAGCCGCCAGAATTTGGACATCAAAATGGCGTAAACCAATCACCCTTCGGGAAACTTCGCGGACAGTGGCAAACGCCTCTGGCAAAATCTGATTCAGAATATCTGTTTCGGCTTGATGCTGTTCTCTGCCTTGCTTAATCAGTTCGCGGAAAAGTTTGGTTTGACCTGACAATTTAGTATCACTCAAACCCTTGAATTTTGGTTCTAAAGTATTGACTTGATCGACAATTTTCTGGTAGCGATCCAGGGCTTTTTTGTTCTCGTCAAACAGGTTTTTGAATAGGCCTAACATGGAGGGCAATTATGGCAGAAAAAGGTCATTTTGGGGAGGGGAAAAAGGGGTTTGTCATCCTCGCGCCTTTTTGTCATCCTCGCGCCTTTTTGTCATCCTCGCGCCAGCGGGGATCCAGGGGCGCAGTTGTCAATCCTGGATTCCCCCCGCCTGGGCGAGGAGAATGACAACTAACGAAAAAAGTCTCTACATCAACTCTTGAATAATTCCTGGGATTTTGATTTGCCCGTCCTTGGTTTGCCAGTTCTCTGCGCACGCCACTAACAGTCTGGGTGTAGCCACCATGGTGTTGTTGATGGTGTAGACGTACTTGGTGGTGCCATCTTGATCTCGATACTTAATGTTCAGCCTTCGAGCTTGAAAGTCATTAAAGTAACTAGCCGAGTGAGTTTCCCGATATTTATTTTGAGCTGGGAACCAAGTTTCAATGTCAAACTTGAGGCGTTGGCCAGCTCCCATGTCACCAGTACACATGTTAACCACTTGATAGGGTAAACCCAAGTCCACCAACATACTTTCGGCCAACTCCACCATTTGCCCGTGCCATTTTTTGGTTTCTGCTTCATCAGCTATGGTATAGACTACCTGTTCAACTTTATTAAACTGATGAACTCGGATAATGCCTTGGGTATCTTTGCCGTAGGTGCCCACCTCCCGTCTAAAGCAAGGTGATAAACCACACATCTTAATAGGTAGATCTTTGTAGGAAAGTGTTTCGCCCGTACAGTAGGCAGTTAGAGCCACTTCGGCGGTGCCAGTTAAAAATTGCCCATCTTGAGTTTGGTAGTGATCCGCTTTGCCCCAAGGAAAGAAGCCAGTGCCCTCAAGAGCCGGTTCGCCCACCAAAACCGGGACTGACATAGGCGTAAATCCAGCTTTGATTAATAGTTTTAGTCCGTACTTGAGTAAAGCCTGTTCCAAAAGTAGACCATCACCTTTGAGAAAGTAAGATCTAAAGCCACCAATCTTGACTGCTCTTTTGACATCAAGCCAACCTAAGTTTTCCATTAATGTCTGATGAGCTTGGGGGGTAAAGTCAAACTTTGTTGGTTCGCCAACTGTTTTAATCACCTGATTGCCCGATTCATCCTTGCCAACTGGTACGCCTTGAGCTGGAGGATTGGGCATCTCCAACATCAACTTTTGGTAATTTGTTTGGATTTGAGTTAACTTGGGTTCTTCAATTTTGAGTTGGTCTTTAATTTGTTTGCCTTGGGCAATTTGATCAGCTTGAGGTTTTTGACCTTGAGCCACTTGAGTTTTAATCTGGTCAACCAAAGTGTTGCTTTGTTGTCTTAAGTTATCAACCACTAGTTGTTGGGATCTTCTGGCTTCATCAGCCTTCAGCAGTAAATCAACTACTTTGGCATCCAGCTGTTTATCTAGACAAGCTTGTTTAATCAAGTCGGTATTATCTCTGATGTAATTAATATCTAACATAGTGGATTTTCTTGGCAATCAATAAATAGGTTGCTTGCGCTTCTCCAAATACATTATTTTTACGACAGGTCTATTTTACTCCTCCACTGGTTGGCTGTTAAAAACTTCTATCAAAAATGCTATATGAGAGTCTGGTTCAACTCCGATTAATTTAAAACCCTTTTGGATATCAGCTCGGCTAACTTTGGTGGCAAAACTCTTATCTTTGATTTTTTTCTTGACTGATTTGGGTTTCATATCGCCAAAACCACTGGGTCGCATTAAGGAAACCGCGTGCATTAAGCCGGAGAGTTCATCACAAGCAAACAAATATTTTTCCATTAGAGTCTGGGGTTCCCGACCGGTCAAACCAGGTGCGTGAGCAGACACGGCATCTTTAACTACCTGAGGATAATCTGCCAAAAGTTCTTTGATGGCTTTGTGAGGGTGCTCATCTGGAAACATGTCGTAATCCAGGTCATGGAGTAAGCCCACTTGATACCACAATTCCTCATCTTCACCCAATTTTTGAGCATAAGCTTGCATAGCCTGAGCCACCATTTCGCAGTGGTGAATCAGAGCTTGATTTTTAATAAACTCTTTGAGGAGCGTTGCTGTTTGTTGTCTGGTTGGTAAGTTATTTGTCATATTGAGCTTTATTTATTGGCCATGGTCATCATTTTAACAGTTTTTATTTTTAGGTCAGGGGCTGATTAACTGAGAGTTGTTTTTGGCAATTATGGAGAATTTCTTTGGGTGTATTAAGCAACAGCCAAGCAGCTCGAGGTCCATGAGTTTTGCCCAGTAAAACTTGATAGATACTGGTGAAAGCCTGCTTTGGTCCTATGCCATTTTTTGACTCAGTGAAAATAGCCTGTTGAAGCTCTTGAGGATCTGGCCATTTTTTGTTCAAGACTTGATTAATTGTCCAAATCACAAACTCTTTTTGATCTGCAGTCAGTGAACTAGTGTCATATGACACATTTGCTCTGGGTGTGAGTTGAAATTCACTGGGTGCGTAGTTATCCAGCCAGATTTGAGCATGTTTTTTTCTGAGTTCAAGTTCGGCAATTTCTTTTTTAGTCAATGCTGATCCCTTGATCTTGGTAAACTCTGCCTCTAAATCTTTTTCGGGATACTGCATCCAGCCAGCCACATCCCGATACCTGGGCAGAAAGTATGGCTTGGGGACAGCCCCAACTTGAGCCAGCTCAAAAGATCTGGCCAGTCTTTGATCTCCCGTTTCTTGTCCCCAGAATATTTGGGCCGCTTGGTCATAGTCATCAAATAAGTCTGGCACAGCCATAGTGGCAGGATCAAAATCTATGACCTGATTAAAATGTTTATTAGTAAATAGAAAACGACCAACTGCTGGAGGAAACAGTTGCACAAATTCCCTGGCTGAAGTCCCCACTCCCTTGCTGGAACTCATCTTAGCTCCCCTGACTAAAATCCATTCGTAAGGAATATCGAAAGGAATAATTGAGTTAAAAACTTGCTCGCAGAAAGCATTGGCCATATCGCGGGAACCGCCAGCTGAAGTGTGATCTTTGCCGGAACCCTCAATGGTCACCCCCATTACCTGCCAATGAGCTGGCCAATCAATTTTCCACATCAGTTTGCCCGACCCATCAAAAGGTGAGGTAGTGAAGCGTTTTAATTCTTGGCCATCTTTGTCCAAACTGACGGCCTCAACCTTTTGACCATCCCAGGATTGAGTTAGGGTTTTTTTTGATTGCAAATCTTTATCAAATGATTTGAATGGATACCAATTTGTTGGTAAATCATACTCTGCAACCTTGGTATAAATATCTTTAATGACTTGAGCTTTATCTAAGGATGTTTTAATCACTCCATTCATTTGTCCTGATTCATAAAGTTGATGACTCCAGACTATTTCTTGAGAACAACCTAAATAGCGGAAAGCATGGATAAAATCAAAGGCATAAAGTTGGGCATAACTATTGGCCTCTTGTAACTTTTTCTTTTCTTCACTTGGAATGTGACTGGTATCAATGCCTGACTCAGTAATTTGGGGCGCAGGGATTTGGCAAAGTGGTTTATCAATGTATGGTTGATACTTTTTAGTATCTAAGTAGCTGGGGATTTTTGTCATGCCATCCAGGTCGTTAATGACATAGGTGCTAGTCACGGGTTGGTCAGTTTTGGTGGCTAAAACTTTGGCGACTAAGTCATGGAGCACCACACCTCTCAAAGAACCAACGTGGACTCTACCAGAGGGAGTTTTCATATCATCCACATGCAGTTTATTAACTTGGTGCTTTGTTTGCCAATCCAGAACTTCTGCCACCAAAGTGTCTATCCAGTGAGGTGACCCAGTTTGTGTTGTCATTGTAGTTGATTATAAAGCATGTATTGAGGTAAAGATAACTGACTAAAACTATTTGTGATTAAAAAACTTGGCAAATTCAATTTGAGGAGCATGCGAATTAAACACAACTTAATTTAAATACGCTTATCGTTTTGGAGTTTAATTCGTTGAGTGAGCTTTGTTTTTTTAATAAAAAATTCTCATAAAGCGAACGCCTCCGACAATTGTAATTTCCAAGTTTTATACCAATTCTGGTTGACTTAGCACGAAGACCGCAAATCTCCGTTAGTAGAGAATCAGGTTGGGTGATGGCTTGTTGTTTTGAAAACAGGTGGTGCGGGAATGACAGGCTATTTAACGTCGATGATTTTGTACTCAACCACTCCCCCTGGTGCTTGGACTTGGGCTGTATCCCCCTTCTTTTTACCCATCAGGGATTTGCCCAAAGGAGACACGCTAGAGATTTTATTTTCTCCGGGTTCAGATTCAAATTCGCCGGCCACATCAAAAGTTTTTTTAGCTTGAGAGCCTTTTTTCAAAATTGTGACTTTTGAGCCAACTCCAATTACAGTTTTACTGCGAGTATTGGTGATAATTTGAGCTTTTTCGATAATTTCTCCAATTTGATCAATCCGAGTCTGAACCAGTTGCTGGTCATCTCGAGCACTGTGATATTCTGAATTTTCGGATAGATCACCATACTCTCTAGCTTTAGTCACTCGATCAATAGCTTCAGGCAGTTTAGTATCAACTAGCTCTTTCAACTCTTGTTTCAATTCATCCAATCCAGCCTGAGTTAACTGGATTTGTTGACCATTTATTTGATTAGCTTGACCATTGTCTGTTTTCATCGTCGCATCAGTATACATTAAAATTATCCGAGAGCAAGTAGGTTTGATTACATCTGGAGAGAATCATTTGAATCGACACTTTGCCATCTTTGGGCTTGATCGACACTATCCACCATAATGGTGACTTCGTCGCTGGGTGAAACTGTTAAAAAGCCATTGGATACGGTCATTGATTTCCAAACATCAGCCTTTAAGTAAAGGAGTTCCCCCTCTTTGATTCTGGTAAATAAAGGAATGTGTCCAGGCAAAATAGTGATCATACCTTGGACAGCTTGGGCCGAAACAGCTTCGACTTCTGTAGATAAAAGTTCTTTTTCTTGTGAGACTATCTGCAGTTTGAGTTTGGCCATGATATTTAAAGCTTTTTGGCTTTCTGAATTGCTTCTTCAATTGTGCCCACCATGTAGAAAGCTTGTTCGGGTAGGTCGTCATGTTTCCCCTCAAGAATTTCTTTGAAGCCTCGGACTGTGTCTTTAATTGACACATAAGCTCCAGGAGTACTGGTAAACTGTTCGGCCACAAAGAAAGGTTGAGATAAAAATCTTTGAATCTTTCTGGCTCGACTGACAGTTAGTTTGTCTGCTTCACTCAGCTCATCAATACCTAAAATAGCAATAATGTCTTGGAGTTCTTTGTAGCGCTGTAAGACTTCTTGAACTCCTTTGGCTGTCTGGTAATGATCAGCTCCAACTTTGTCTGGTTCCAAGATGCCAGAACTTGAGGACAGCGGGTCAACAGCTGGGAAAAGAGCTTGTTCAGACAGTTTGCGATCCAGAGCTATGGTTGAATCAATGTGAGCAAAAGTGGTAGCCGGAGCGGGGTCTGTGTAGTCATCGGCTGGTACGTAAATGGCTTGCATGGAAGTAATTGAGCCTTTTTTGGTGGAAGTGATTCTCTCCTGAAGAGCCGCCATTTCTGTAGCTAAATTAGGCTGGTATCCGACTGCCGAAGGAATCCGACCTAACAAGGCCGACACTTCACTCCCAGCTTGGGAAAAGCGGAAAATGTTATCTAGGAAGAACAGCACATCTTCATGAGCAGAATCTCTAAAGTACTCGGCCATAGTCAGAGCCGTTAAGGCTACCCGTAAACGACTGCCAGGCGGTTCATTCATTTGGCCAAAGCACATCACAGTACTATCGATGACGCCTGAATCTTTCATTTCGTGGTAGAGGTCATTACCTTCTCTGGTTCTCTCGCCTACGCCAGCAAACACCGAGTGACCTTTATGCTCTTCGGCAATGTTGCGAATTAATTCTTGAATAATCACGGTTTTACCTACACCTGCCCCGCCAAAAACGCCAACTTTGCCACCTTTCATAAAAGGAGCAATTAAGTCAATGACTTTAATACCAGTTTCCAGCATTTCGGCTTTGGTTTCTTGTTCAGTCAACTTGGGAGCTAGTTTATGAATTGGAGAAGTCAACTTAACTTTGATAGGCTTGCCTTCATCAACTACTTCACCGACTACATTAAAAATTCGACCCAGTGTTTCTGGTCCAACCGGCACAGTCACGGGAGCGCCTGTATCAACCACTTCAATGCCTCTTTCCAAACCATCGGTGGAGTTTAAAGAGATACATCTAACTTCGGTACTAGAGGTCTGTTGCTCTACTTCCAGAGTTAATTTATCACCACTTTTGTTAGCTAAAGTGAGGGCATTGTAGATATTTGGTAATTTTTGAGTAAACTTAACATCTACCACTGGCCCGATAATTTGAGTGATGTGACCAATATTTTTTGACATAGATTTCCTTTTATGTTCCCAGCGTCAAAGTAGCTGTGGTGATATCCAGTAACTCACTGGTAATACTAGATTGACGAGATTTATTATATTCAAGTTTGAGGTCGGCAATTAAATCATCAGCATTATCACTGGCATTTTTCATGGTCACCATGCGAGCGGAGTGTTCACTGGCTTTACTCTCCAAAAAAGTTTGAAAAAAAACATTTTCTACATAGTATGGTAACAAATCATTCAGAATTGCCGAAGGGCTAGGTTCAAAAATATACTCATTTCTAGTGGAAATTTTAGCTTGTAAAAATTCAGATTCAATATCTTGGCTTTTGAGAGGTAAAAGCTTTATAGAATTAGGTCTTTGACTTAAGGTATTAATAAAATCCATAAAGAAAACTCGGACAGATTTGTATTTTTTGGTTAAATAACCATCCAGAATTATCTTGGTAATTTTGGCAATATGACTAGCTGTGACATTATCCGGAATTGAAGCAAACTCACCATGAGTGGTAATAGCGTAGAACTTAGTGAAACCAATGGCTTTTTTGCCGACTGCAATTACCTGTCCTTGAGGATGCTTTTTTATCCAGGCTGTCAAATTTCTAAGTAAGCTGTGATTGAGATTACCGCACAGGCCTCGATCGGTAGTAATGACAATGGCTAAATCTGCGCCCGAATCATTTTCTTTAAGCAAAGGGTGGAGACTGGGATCAACAACTTTAGCTAATGTGGACAGGGATTTTTTTAAAGCTACGGAGTAACTTCTAGCGGATAAAGCTCGGTCTTGAGACTTGCGCATTTTGCTAGCCGAAACCATTTCCATAGCCTTGGTAATTTGGGCAATGTTGCCTGTAGTATTAATCCGGTGTTTGATTTGTCTGGTATTAGCCATATAATATTACTTAGATTGTTCTAACATCAATTCCGGATGTAAACTGTTAAAAGTTTTAACTATTTGATGCAGTTCTTGATCAATGTCTTCGGTTAATTTGGCTTGATTTTTGATTTCACTCAAAAGTTTGCGATGATTGGAGTGCATGTACTTGATGTATAACTGCTCCCACTCGGTGATAGCTTTTTCTTCAACTGGGTCAAGATAACCCTTGACTGCCGCAAAAATGATCACCACCTGCTCTTCTGGTTTGAGGGGTTGGTCCCAACCTTGTTTTAAGATGGCATTAACCCTAATACCTCTATCTAGTTGAGCTTTAGTTTTTTCATCCAAATCAGAACTAAATTGAGAAAAGGCTTCCAATTCTCTAAATTGAGCTAGATCTAATTTCATAGTGCCAGCCACTTGTTTAGTGGATTTAAGTTGAGCTGATGAGCCGACTCTAGAAACAGACAAACCAATATTAATAGCTGGTTTCATGCCAGCGTTAAACAGGTCAGTTTCAAGATAGATTTGACCATCAGTAATTGAGATGACATTAGTGGGAATATAGGCAGATACGTCTCCAGCCTGAGTTTCGATAATTGGCAGAGCAGTAATTGAACCTCCGCCGTATTTATCATCTAGTCGGCAAGCTCTTTCCAGTAGCCTGGAGTGAAGGTAAAAAACATCACCAGGATAGGCTTCTCTACCAGAAGGACGACGCAGTAAAAGTGAAATTTCTCGGTAAGCTTGAGCGTGTTTAGTTAAATCATCAAAAATGATTAACACATCTTTGCCTTGATCTAAAAAGTATTCGGCTACAGCTTGACCAGTGTAGGGAGCTAAGTATTGGGCGGCGGCAGTATCAGAAGCGCTGGCCGAGACAATTATGGTATGATCCATAGCTGATCTTTCGGTTAAGACTTGAGTAATTTGAGCCAGTGAAGCTCGTTTTTGACCAATTGAAACATAAACACAAACCACATCACCAGCGGTTTGATTAAGGATGGTCCCCAGGGCAATAGCCGTTTTGCCTGTAGACCTGTCACCAATAATCAGCTCTCTTTGGCCTCGACCAATGGGAATCATAGCGTCAATGGCTTTGATGCCAGTATGCATAGGGACCGAGACTGATTTGCGTCGAATCACTCCAGGAGCAATTTTTTCTAGAGGCATGAATCTTTTTGGTTTAATAGGATTGCCGCCATCAATCACCTGTCCTAGACTATCAATAGTTCTACCCAGAATACTGTCTGCTACTCCAACTGACAGGACTCGGCCGGTTCTCTTAACAGTTGAACCAGCTCTCAAATGCATAACGTGTCCTAGGGCGACAATACCCACGCCCTCTTTTTTGAGATTTAAAGCTAAACCAAACTCACCCTGGCCTAGATCAATTAATTCGCTAATTTGAGCAGAATCTAGTCCAGAGACTTCTATGATGCCGTCACCAAATGATTCAACCGTGCCCACAGATTCAGACTGGGGTGATAAATCTGCATCTTGAATTAATTCCTTGAGAGACTCTGAGAATGAGGGACTGAGTTTATTCATAGTTTGGCCTTATTTATTAAATCTATAATTAGACTTTCTGCGGCAGAAAGTCTATTGTTGTTGAAGTATTTTTTTTATTTTTTCCAGTTTGCTGGCAATTGTGCCGTCATATTCGGTTGATCCCACTCGAACTTTAAGACCACCAACCACCTTTGGATCAATGACTTCTCTAAAGTCGATGGGTCCTTGGTTTTTTTCAATGGCTTGTTTGATTTTTTTTCTTTGATCATCTGATAGTTTGACAGCTGTGACCACGGTGGCAGTTGGCAATTGAGATTGAAGCTTGGCCAATTTACCGGCAATCGTGACGTCAAATTCTTTAAGACCAACCGTAATTTTTAATCCGCCAATAACCCCCGAATTAACCACTTCCTTCAACTCAAACTCTTGACCAATTTTACGCCTGATTTCACTCTCAACAGCTTTTTTTTGAGTTGGTGTTAATTTGTGGGCAGTGGTAATGACAACTCTTGGTTGATTGGTCATAAATTATTTATATTTGTTTCAAAAACAGATTAAGTTCTTGGTCAATCAGTTTTGAGTGTTGAGCAGAAGTCAATGAAGTGCCCACAACTTTGGCACTGGTTTGAATGACTGCTTCGGCTAGTTGATCGTTCATACCTTTGAGCATTTGTTCCTTTTCATTGACCCACTTTTGTTTCAAAAGTTCAACTTCTACTTGAGCCTGTTGTTTTGCCTCTTCAATGATTTGAGTTTTGGTAGTGCTAGCTTCTTTGGTGGCTTTGTCCAAAATTTGAGCTGATTTTTCATTCAGTTCTTGTTTGGTTTTCTCTCCTAGCGCCTCAATTTGTTCTCTTTGCACCAAAGCTTCTTCAGCCGCCTTTTGTCCTTCGGCAATTCTTTTTGATCTCTCATCAAAGACTTTTAAAATGGGTTTATAGAGTAGCACAGACAGACTGCCAACAACCACCAAAAAGTTGATGGCTTGAAACAAAATTTGGGGAAATTGAATATCCATAGCTCTCCTTTATTTTTGATTTTAAACAAACTTAAGGATAAGGGCGATGACCAAGGCATAAATAGCAATCGCCTCGGCAAAGGCAATGCCTAAGATCATGTTTGTCTGAATCTTGGAGGCGGCTTCTGGATTACGGCCGATAGCTTCCAAGCCTTTACTTGTTAATAGACCGATAGCTAGGGCTGGACCGATGGTGCCAATTCCCATAACTAAAGCGATAGGCATGTCGTTTGACATAGTTTCTCCTTATAAATAATTACTTAATGTTCTTCGTGACCTTGGGTGGCCATGTTAAAAAATACCAGCGACAACATAGAAAAAACTAAGGCTTGAATAAAACCCACAAATAGCTCCAAGCCGTAAAAAGGCATAGGCACCACCACGGGAATTAAAAAAGTGATGACTACCAACAGCACTTCGCCGGCAAAGATATTGCCAAATAACCGGAAAGCAAACGAGATAATTTTGGCAAACTCGGAAATAAGCTCCAGCAGGCCTACAAAAAAATCAATGGGACTGGCAAGATTAAAGAATTTTTTGAGGTAAGAAAACTTGAGGGTCATTAGACCAAAAATTTGAGTAGCAATGACTGAAGTAATTGCCAAAGCTAAAGTCGTGTTGAGGTCAGCACTACCGGGACGGAAAACAGGAGCCTTAATTTGATGATTGCTAGCTTCAATTAATTCTTCTTTAGTGAACATATCTAAATCATTGACAATATTGGTTTCTGTTTCAACTTGATGTTGGAGAGTGATCTCATGATTGGGGTCAGCCTGATGCTGGTCTGTTTCTAGGTGTTGATTAACTTCTTCCAGTGTCACTTCAATCGCCTCAAGTTCATTGGTTATAGTCACTTCATCTTGTTCGGCAATAGGCGTAGTAACTATGGTACCCACACCCGGCAATAAGCCGAACCAGTTGTTAAACAGGATAAACAAGAAAAAAGTTGCAAAAAATGGTAAAAATCGGCGTGTTTTTTTGGCGTCTCCAGTGATAGTTTGGATAAAGCTTTGTAAAGTCTCAATTAGCCACTCAGCAACATTTTGTAAACCTTTTGGTTTATTTGTAGATTTAAGTTTAAAGCGAACTATCAAGGCAAACGCAATCATTACAAAACTAACAATCAAGCTGGTTAACATTGAGTTAGTAATTTGGAGATGGCCAATTTGGAATAATGGTTCAGCTGAAATTGAAATATGTGGACCAGTTGCCATAAGTTATTTCTGTATTATTTTGACTCAAAAGTACGCATTATATCCAGATTGAGTATTATAACAGCACCAGACTTTATTAACTCGTTTTTTATTTCGCAGAAAGTCTACTCAATTTAATAGTGACTGCTTCAATAACACACATTTTTAGTTAATTCAAAAAAACGGGTTGTTACTCTGCCAGAACAATCACTGCACTGTATTTGCTCAAGCTATCTTCAGTTGAGTAACCCTCAGCAAATACTAATTCTAACTCTGAATCCTTACTTAAAGCTTGCACCAATCCAACACTCTCTTCGGCCATCAGCACGTACACGCCAGCTTCATAATCACCCTTAGCATTGCCAGCCACCACAGATTTATAATCAGCGGTTTCCAGTTTTGTTTTGGTCGTGCCGGCGTAGCCTGCTTTGGTAGTGGCATTGACAACCAAGATAGAAACGGTTGTTCGATCAACTTCAATGGGTGTGGGTGCGATAGTGGGCTCAGTTTCGCCTGGAGTTTGAGCGTCGTCAGTGATGACAACTGGAGTTTCTGGGGGGGTAGCTTGCGAATTGGTGAAGTTAAGGATGGCTAATCCAACTCCAACGCCAATGGCGACAGTTGCGAAGAATACAGCCACGGTGATAAAGAGCATTCTGAGCATAGTGTTGACTCCTGTTGATTTGGTTGATGCAGGCTTTTGTATTTGAGTGGCTGATGTGAGTTGAGGTTTAAGACTTGGTTTTTCTTGATGACTATTGTCTGAGGTAGAGCTAGTGAAGCGAGTCAAGTCGATGTTGGCTTTGGGAGTTTCTTCTGGTTTGGCTTTACCCATGGCTGATCCTACAGTTGGACTAACCTCTTTCTTTTCCAGGGTTTTGTTTAATTTAGCTTCAATATCTAATTTATTATCTAGTTTGGCAGTTGATTCAAACTTAACTCCCGATTTAGTAGGTTTAATTTGATCGGTGGTTTCACCGACTGATTCCACACTTACCTCTGGCGTAGGAGCGACAACAGGTGTTGATTTTTCCTCTTGGGAGGCATCATTGGGTTTGGGCAGATCTGACATACTCTGGGTCTCCTGACTAGTTGATGCTTCATTATTAAATGAATTGGCTTGATATACAAGGTCCTCTTGGTCTTGAGTCGAAATAGAGCCAAGTTTAAACTGAGGCACCGGATACTCATCAATCGACAGAGTTCTCATGCCGGACTCAATAATTTGTTTAACAAATCCCGGCATTTTGGCCTGATCGTCTTTAATATTTGTTAATTGCTGAAGTGGCACGGTGTCACTTAAGAGAGTTTTGAGTTTATCTTCAATTTGATTACTGGCTAGTAAGTATATAGTTTGAATGTTAGGTTCAGTACCCTTGAGAGTTTTAATAGTTTCGGCGACTTGATCAACGTCTGTTGCAAGAGTTAGGGTGGCTTGATCAACACCAATGTAGTGCAAGGCTGTATAGAGATAAGCTCCAATTTGCAGGACGGAAATTGAGGGTTCAAGGGAAACTACAGATTTAACAGTCCAAGTTACGGGTGAAATACTAGAAATTTGGACCTTATATTTATTGGCCATGATTCTGATGGGAGCCAGCAATGATTTTTCCAGAGCCGAAACTTGCACTTTGGCATTGTTATTAAGTTGAGCCAACACACTGGTTTCGATTTCATGGGTAGATTTGGTTAAACCTAGTTTGGGTAAGGTGGTGTTGATAAGTTGGTCAATTATCTTTTTATCATCTGTTTCATTGACTGTTAGGATGGTATTGGTGAACATAGAATCAGGTAAAATTAACCGATATTCTTCCGGTTCCAGTTTTTCAAACAACTTTTCAATGTTGACAGTATTAAAAACATTTTCATCCATAAACTGACCATTGATCTGGCGAAATGACTGGATGGCAAAGGTATGGGGTTTTTTGGCGGGTAGCAACTCGGCGATGTACGCCAAATCCGGCAGGATGTAGAGAAGTTTGTGTGTGTTGAGCATCAAGTACGATTATACTATACAATCTGGAGCTGGTATAATCCAGGGTTGCCCAAAATATTGGGTCCGTAGCTCAGTTGGTTAGAGCGACAGCCTTTTAAGCTGTGCGTCCCGGGTTCGAGTCCCGGCGGACTCACTTTCTAAAATAAGTCGATAGAATATCGACTTATTTTAAAAATGATCCTACGGATCAAACCCATGTCTTCAATAAAGACTCATCTTTATTGAAGACACGGGTTCCCCCGAAATTGATCTTAATCAATTTCGGGACTAGTCCCGAATCGAAGATTCGGGGGAGTCCCGGCGGACTCACTTTTGTCTGATAGACTATCTCTATGCCCGAACTGCCTGAAGTTGAGACGATTGTGAAAAGACTCAAATCCGAGCTGGTGGGTGAGGTGATTACCCGAGTTGAAGTGAAGCGAGCTAAAAGTTTTCAGGGAAATACCAAACAGCTCAAGGGCCGGCGGATAGTCGATGTCTCTCGGAGGGCAAAGCTAATTCTCATCAAGTTAAACCAGGACAACCTTTTAATTCATCTCAAGATGACCGGCCAATTGATCTTGATCAATGACCATAAACGACTAGGAGGTGGTCATCCCTCGGCCGACTGGATTGGGGGTCTGCCCAGTTCTCATACACGAGTGATTATTTACTTAATGTCCGGCCAAGTGCTCTACTTTAACGATCAGCGGGTGTTTGGTTGGATTAGACAGATGAGCGATCAAGCAGTCGATCAAGAGTTAGCCCAATATGGTCCCGATATTATCAATGTTCGTGTTACTGCGGGGTATCTTTATCAAAGACTGCAAGCAAGGTCATCAGCCATTAAACTGGTTTTACTTGATAGTCGGGTGGTGGCCGGTTTAGGCAATATCTATGTGTGTGATGGTCTGTTTCTGGCGGGCATCAATCCTCAAAAAAAAGCCAAGACTGTATCTCTGTCTCAAGTCACTAAGTTATTAACCGCTCTCAAGACAGTCATCAACAGAGCCATCAAGCTGGGCGGAGCCAGCATCAACACTTACCGTCAAGTTGACGGCTTGTCCGGGGGTTATCAAGACGAACTGTTAGTTTACGGCAGGGAGGACATGCCCTGTCCCCAGTGTGGCGCCAAAATTGAAAGGTTCAAGCAGGGAGGTCGAAGCACGTTTTGGTGCCGGCAGTGCCAAAGATAACTGGGTCGCCCTTCACAGAAAAATCAGCAGAACAAATTTACAGAAACATCGGCAAAATTTGATTGGAGATGATTACTGGCAGTATTGCTTGATCTTCTCCACCGACCTAGCCAGCGCCTGCTTTTCTTCCCAATTGAGCTTGGGTTTCAAGATCTCCCCTACTCCACTCCGGTCCACCACACAGGGCACGCTCAAGCTGACGCCGGAATGATCCAAGTATTGATGTAGAGGAATGCTGACGGGCAGGACTTCTTTGGCGTTGGTTAGCACAGTTTTCACCAGATGATGAATGACGGCCGCGATGCCGTAGTAAGTGGAGCCTTTGGATTCAATAATTTTGTAGGCGGCGTTTTTGGCTTTTTGAAAGGCTGTTTGGGCCTTTTCATCGCTAAACTCGGGAAACTCGTTCAAAGTCTGGCCGCCGACAGTAGCGCTGGACAGTACCGGAAAAGAACTGTCGCCATGCTCGCCCAGAATGTAGGCGTGAATACTGTTGGGGCTGACTTGCAGAAATTGGCTTAAGTGAAAGCGAAAACGAGCCGTGTCCAGAGTCGTGCCGGAACCAAAAATTCTCCCCTTGGGCCAGCCAGCCAACTGATAGGCTCGATAAGTTAAAACATCCACTGGGTTTGAAACAATGATCACAACTGCTCCGGGCGCGTGACGGACCACCATCGGTATAATCTGCTCGATCACCGCCAGGTTGTTTTGAGCCAGATCCAGCCTAGTGTCGCCGGGTTTCTGGGCACTGCCGGCGGTGATAACCACCACGTCACTATGGCGAATATCCAGATAGGAATCGGTGGCCAAAATCTTGGTGGGGTTTAAAAAACTCAAGCCGTGTTCTAGGTCCAGTTGCTCACCCACGATTTGTTGTTTGTGGCGCCCCAGCAAAACCAGTTCGTTAACTAGATTATCGTGTAGTAGGGAAAAAGCGACGCTCATGCCCACTCGACCACAACCAATGATAGTGACCTTGTTATTGTCAAAGCGAGCAGGGCTGGACATGGTATCAGTTTATCACTTTAAACCTACTTGAGCAATAATACTCTAATAACGGCTGCGATTTTATCGACAGTTAAGCCGTGTTTTTGATAGAGTTCTGCTGGAGTGCCGGACTCACCGAACTGGTCTTTGACCCCTAAAATTTGGAAGGGAATTTTAAGCTGATGTTGGCTGATGACCTCGGCCACCGCGCTACCCAAGCCTCCGATGACTTGGTGATCTTCCAGAGTGATCACAACTTTGGCCACTTGGCAAATTTGGAGGATTGATGGCTGGTCCAGTGGCTTGAGCGTATGGCAGTTGACCACGCCAACTTTGAGACCTTGTTTGGACAGGGATTGGGCAGTATCAATGGCTGTCTGAAGTAAATATCCATGAGCCAAGATAATAGCATCATTGCCGTAGATGACAGTTCTAGTTTTGCCAAGTTCAAAGGGTTGTTGAAATTTAATGATTGGAGTTTTGGGTTTGGTGACTCTCAAATAGGTTGGACCTGGGACGCTGGCTAAACTCAAGGTGGCTTGGTAGGCTTCGGCTCCATCGGCGGGCGAAACAACTGTCATGTGAGGTAAACTTCTCATTAAAGCAATATCTTCCAGCGCTTGATGAGTGGCGCCGTCTGGTCCGGTGGCTAAGCCAGCGTGTCCGCCAATAATTTTGACTGGTAAATTGGGCAGGCAAATGCTAGTCCGAATCACGCCCCAGTTTAAGCTAGGGCTAAATACTGCAAAACTGGCTATAAAAGGTATTTTGCCGGCCATGGCCAGACCGGCGGCTAGACCGGCCAGGTGCTGTTCGGCCACACCTACCTCAAAAAAGCGATCTGGGAATGCTTGTTTGAACCAATCTACTCTGGTGGAACTGGCCAAATCAGCCGAAACTACCACCACATTGGGATTAGTTCTGCCCAGCTCCAATAGGGCTTGCCCCACTCCGTCTCTGGTTGACTGCAAATCTACCGGTGGTTTGGGTGGTAATTGATTATTCATTTGTCATTGTGACTTTCCTTCCACGGGTTGGTTTTTTTATGACCATCATTTCTCTTCGCGCCTTGTCATTTTCCTCTCGCGTACTGTCATTCTCCTCGCGTAGCGGGGGGAATCCAGTGGTTGGTCTCATACTCCTGGATCCCCGCTGGCGTGAGGATGACAGACCCTCTGGATCCCCGCTGGCGCGAGGATGACAGACCCTCTGGATCCCCGCTGGCGCGAGGATGACAGACCCTCTGGATCCCCGCTGGCGCGAGGATGACAGACCATCTGGATCCCCGCTAGACCCCGCCCAAGCGGGGGGCGCGAGGATGACAGACCCTCTGGACCCCGCCCAGGCTGGGCGTGAGGATGACCAGTGCCCGCGGGTTTATTTTGATGAACAGTCTGATTAAGTTCATCCAAAGCTTGTTTAGCCTCGGCTTGATTTGGGGCTCGCCCGTGCCAATCGGGATTATTTTCCATAAACGACACGTCCTTGCCAGCCGTCGTGTGGCAGATAATGGCAGTTGGTAGGTGGCACGTGCGAGCCCCATTCAGAGCCCAACTAATTTGATCAAAATTATGGCCATCAATTTCTACCACTTGCCAATTGCAACTGGTAATTTTTTCGGCCAGTGGTTCCAAGGGGGCAATTTCCTGGGTGGTACCATCAATTTGGATGTCATTGCGATCAATCAGAACAGTCAGGTGAGTTAAATGATGAGCGCCAGCGTAACGATAGGCTTCCCAGATTTGGCCTTCCTGATGTTCCGCATCACTGGTTTGGACAAAAATGTGGTTGCTTTTGTGGTCTAGTTTGAAAGCTGTGGTCAGACCGCAACCCAAAGACAAACCCTGGCCCAGCAGACCCGATGTATTCTCTACCCCCGGCAGTGAACCTTGGTGAGGGTGGCCTTGGAGACGTGAGCCAAACTGTCTTAAAGACCCAAGTTCCTCAAGGGGAAAGTAACCGGCTTGGGCTAACGTCGCATACCAAACCGGACAGACATGACCATTGGAGAGCAGAAAATAATCGCGCTCTGGCCAGTCCGGTTGATGAGGTCTCTGCTTGAGGACAGCAAAATAAAGACCAGTCATCACATCAGCCAATCCCAGCGACCCGCCAGGGTGGCCACTGCCGGCCCCAGCGATCATCTCGATCACGTGGCGCCTAATCTTTTGGGCGATAAAAGCTAACTCCGAGGGAGTTTTTGTTAAACTTGTCGCGAAATGAGGGAAATGATTAACCGGTTTCTTATTTCTGGGCACATCTCTTGTCTGATCGGGCATTAAAGCTACTATATCAGTTACGCGTTTAATAGACTTGTAGTGAAATAAGAAACGAGTTAATTATGGATAGATTTTATAGTATTTTCGTTGTTTCTGATGCCGATAGTAGCCAGAGCTACTTGAGAAAGAAGAAACAAATGAAAATACATAAAAGATGTCATAAGTAGTCGTTGTGCTTATTTTGCTACAAGTTTAATAAACACCTAGTTTATGATACTTTTGATACAGACATCAGAACTCAGTCAGTTTATGATGAAAGGTATCTATGGAATATGTTTTAGCTGCTGATGGTGGTGCTACAAAAACTAGTGTGCTAGTGGCAGATTTATCTGGCCAAGAAGTGGGACAAGGCTCGGCCGGACCAACTAGTTTGGCAACTGCCTCTGTGGGAGCGGCTAGCTTCAATTTAAGAGAAGCCATCCGTCAGGCGACTCAGCAATTACCAGAAGGCTACGTCATCAAAAAGGCTGTCATGGGTTTGGCCGGTTTAGATACAGAGCAAGAAATGGTTAAGTCTCTAGAGGTGTTTGATCCCATCCTCAAATTCTTTAAGATTGAAGATTTCAAATTAGTTAATGATAGTCTAATTGCTTTGGCAGGAGGAACGGATAATCCGAATGCGGTTGTCTTAATTTCTGGGACTGGTTCAATCTGTTATGGCCGAAATGACCAAGGCGCATCTGCTCGAGTCAGCGGTATGGATTATTTACTGGCAGATCAGGGCTCGGCTTATTACATTGGCTATCGAGTTATAAGACATGCGGTTAAAAGTCATGATGGCCGAGAAAACAAGAGCCAGTTGGAGGATTTAGTGGCTGGTCATTTCAGAATTCCTAACATCAGTCAACTAAAAGACCATGTTTATAACCCTCCTTTGACCAAAAATGAGATTGCCAGTTTAGCCAAGCTTTGTTACCAGGCTCATGAAACGGGAGATGAAACTGCCAAACTTATTTTGGATCAAGCCGTAGAACAGTTGGCTATGATGGTGACAACGGTGGCCAAAAGACTCAATCTTGAAGACAAGCGAATTGATGGGGTGATAGCGGGTTCGGTCATGGCGTGTGAGTATGTCAAAACCAATTTAGTTTTGAAGCTCAAGACCGATCTCCCCCGCTTAACCCCAGTTTTTCCAGCCAAACCCAACGTCTATGGTGCACTCAAGATGGCGCTTAAAACACAAACTTAATAAATTACAATTAGTTTTGACGTTCGCTCCACACAAACTGCAAACGAAAAACAGATCATCCGCTTTGTAAAGGCTGATTTTTTCTGATGGTTTAGTTCAATGCGCAATGTGTTGTTGTATGTTTTTGGATATCCGCATATTTTATCTCATCTCAACTGGTGAAGTGTGCGATTCCACTCACGAACTTGTGCGTTAACATTTTTTATACATTTGTGATATACTTCAATAGTACTATGTATCATTACGAACTAGCATAGGAATCGCTGATATGAAATCAAAAGACGCATCGCCCGCATCAGAATCGTTGGATAGTAACACTGTTGATATCTCACAAATTGGACCACACAGTAAAGACGTGTTGTATTTAGTAAGCAAAATAGAAGAAACCTTATATTATGTCTCTGACGCAGCAAAAGTGTCACCTGAGAACACAGTGGCTTGTCTTCATTCTATTGCCAGATCACTAAGTTGGTTGCATGGTGGATATTATTCACTCATATTAGCAGGAACGGATGATTTGCAACGACAAGTGTACTTTGCTCTAATACAAGATATTTCAAGGCTCTTTACTATCATCCATACCTATATCTTAGAGTATCAGGCATAACTTTGTGCGCCACTCGAAATTAGATAGCCCCCCGGTAGATCACGAGTCACAAGCTTGATCAATTTTATTTTACCTTGAGTTTTTGGAACCAGCCCCGGCGATACAGTACCCCGATCACGGCGTAAACCGCCACGTCGATCCAAGTCTCGTCGATAGTTTCATTTTGAGGTTCTTGTTTGGTGACCAGCAAGTGTTTGGTTCGCTCGATTTTTTCGCTAATCCGCATGGCAATGCCCAGCTCGCCATTAGCCAGAATGTTGCCCTTGCCGTAATCTTTGTGCTTCTTGAGAAACATCGCTAGTAACTCGGCGTTAACTAGATTAAAAGCTTCATCCAGAGTTTGAGGTGTAATTTGGACCATGATGGATTCTTTATTTTATAGTTAGTTTAAAGCCATTTGTAGCTTTTACTTAAACCTAAATCTGATATTTGGTTTTGAGGTTGTTATATATATTTGCTCCCTTCAATCATAATAGACTTCTTTCGAAAAAAGTCTAATTGACTTGGATTCAATCAGACTACTTAAAATAAGCCCGAATCACATCAGCCGAAAAATGTAGCTGATTAAACCTGCCAATAATTTCTTGTCGAGTGTAACCTTGTTTTTGCCACTGATTTCCCAAGGCTATAATGCCCTCAACAGCATCATAGGGAAAGATAATCCAAGCACTGGTGGTGGAACTGTAAAAATTGGGTTTAAAACTAGAATGAGGTTTATAGAAAAGCGAAGCTGTAGTTAAAGATTCGACTTCTTTTTTTTTGAGTAGTTGGCTGACAAACTCAAAAGATGCGCCAGTGTCAGCTACATCATCAAACAGTAAAACATCTTCTCCCTTGATAGATATGGGAATATCTTGATAAACCTGAGGTCGTTTTAATTGTTGATTAATGCCAGCATAGAACTTGACACCAATGCTGGCTACCTCTTTGACCTGAAGATAGTCAACCAAAGATCTGGTCATGGGCCAACCACCTTTAGCCAATGTCACAATTCGATCAAACTTCAATCCATCGCTTCTGATAGCTTGAGCTACCTCAAATGCCAGCCGGTCAAGGTCTGGCCAACTAGGAGTAATGTATTGAGTTTGGCACTTGGGAAAAGCAATTGGTTTGAACTCCATATGCCAGATTATCACTAATTGGCAAATATTTGCAACTAGTGTGTTATAATACTTGGGTAAAGTTGAAAGAACAGACGGAGAGAGCAGTTAATTTGCCTTCAAAGAATCGTTCCCAGACTTAGTAATAATAGAGCCCGAGTTAATTTTAGGGCAGAAATGAGTGAGTGTATGTTTGATCAGACACCACAAGAGAATCCAAAAAAGCTGTTCGTAGGCAGCGTTCCTTATAGCGCAACGGAAGATCAGTTGCGTGATCTATTTGCTCCCCATGGGGAGTTAGTAGAGGTCAAATTGATTACCGATCGGATGACTGGTCGTTCCAAGGGCATTGCCTTTGTGACCTTCGCCGAAGAGAGTCAAGCTAAAGCCGCTATCGAAGCCGTCAATGGTTTCGAGATGGATGGCAGAGCTTTGATTGTCAACGTGGCCAGACCTCCACAACCCCGAACTGATCGAGGTGGTTATAACCGAGGCGGTTATAGCAACGATCGTCGTGATAGTGGTGGTGGCGGTTACGACCGCAGACCTCAGAGGTAATTTTTTACTTTTGAAATTGAAAGAGCCCTCGCAAGAGGGCTCTTTTGGTTTGTGTTAATTTAATCGATTTACTAATTTAATTGCCAGAGCGAAAAATTAAGTAGCGTGGCAAAACTGACCCAAAGTAAGTATGGCCAGAGTAAACGACTGGCCCAGATGTTTAACTTAGAAAAAAGTCTGATCAGTAGCACAATCATCAACCAAAGAACAATAATAATTGCCAAAGCCAACCCTAAATTCTTCAGTCCAAAGAATGCGATAGACCAAGCGGAATTAACTACTAAGTGAAGTAAAAATATACTGGTAGCTGTTTTAACTTGAGGTATTTGATTGCCTTTTGACCAGACTAGATATAAGGCTATACCCATCAGCGTATAGAGAGTTATCCAAACCGGACCAAAGATCCAGTTAGGCGGATTAAAATCGGGTTTAACCAAGGTCACATACCAAGTAGAAATGGCAGAGGCAGTGGCTAACGAGCCTATGATCCCAGCTAACTGAGATAAGAGAATAGAAGCAACAAGTAACAAAGGCTTTTTTATTTTCACTTTATCCAGTATAGCAAACTACAACTCAGTCAGGGCTGTAATTTAGTTCACATTTGAGGCATAATACCCAAGTTATGTGGCAGATTTATCTCCAGATTGTGATTCAAATAGTTTTTATACTGCTTTTTATTCGGCAGATTCTAATTGCAGTCATCGCTTGGTGGACTGGGACTCAGTCTGATGCTCCATTTGAATCTACCAAAGTCAGTATCACCAAAAAATTGGTCCAGGGTTTGAAACTTCAACCAGATCAAAAGATTTATGATCTAGGTAGTGGTTCGGGTAAGCTAATTTTCACTTTAGCTAAATTGATTAAAAATCCCATGGTGGGAGTCGAAAAGAACTGGCCTTTATTTATGATTTCTCAAGTTAGAAAATTCATTTCACCTTACAAAAATCGGATCAATTTTCTTCATCAGGACTTGTTCGAGATGGACCTGTCCCTGGCTGATGTGGTTTATATTTACCTCAGTCCCAAAACCAATCGCAGAATTAAAGCCAAGTTTGAAAAAGAACTCAAGCCAGGAGCAATTGTGATAGCTCTTAGGTGGCAGTTTGAGTTTGATCAATTAAAGTTAATCAAAACCATTGACGCCATGCACAAGATATATATCTATCGGAAAATTTAATAGACTTGTCGCGAAATAAGAAATAAGTTAATTATGGATAGATTTTATAGCATTTTCGTTGATTCTGATGACGATAGTAGCCTCAGCTGGTTGAGGAAGAACCAGCAAAGAAAATGCATAAAAGATGCCATAAGTAGCCATTGCCCTT